>Ga0315900_10005432_pt1 | contig 17514 bp, 10 predicted proteins | sample LakEriMetagenome_FD_203521 | JGI IMG/M metagenome (GOLD analysis project Ga0315900, IMG submission 203521) | Freshwater fungal communities from buoy surface, Lake Erie, Ohio, United States - Buoy 12 MA114 | ecosystem: Environmental > Aquatic > Freshwater > Lake > Lake biofilm | place: USA: Lake... | reverse complement strand
ACCGAATTTACCTTAATAAAGTCACCTCTCCTGTTCTCGGAGCTTGCATGGCGCCGTCCGTGGTTCTCCACACCATTTGGTAGAGATAGGTATCGACTGGAGCAGGCTTTCCGTCCACATTACCATCCCAGTAAGGTGTATTGGGGCTGGCCGAGAAAATACGTTGGCCCCAGCGGTTGTATATCTCTAATTTTTCCAAAATAATATTTCCTTTCAACACTACCGGGCGGAATAGGTTATTGACCTCATCCCCATCCGGGGTAAAGGCATTGGGAATCTCTACTACGGGTTGTACAACATTAAATCCGATCACTTCCTCCTGAATACATCCGTTTGGACTCGTAGCGATTATTTTATAGAAAATACTATCTGCCTTGGTACTTACGGTGGTGGTAATAATTCGAGTGGAGCCGAGGTCCACCGTCCCGTTTTCCAACCACTCATAGCTGTAGGCATTCAGGTTGATTGCCGGTGTAATGGTGGCAGTTAATTCCAGCTCCTCCCCTAATTCTACTTCCGGGCCAGGAGGTGCCGCAACGATACTCAAATCAAAAGTGGGTTCTACAAAGACGGTGGTACTATCTGTCACAGAGCAGCCTGGTCCAAATAGCAGGGTCACTACATAGGTCGTGGTATCCATAGGACTCACGGAAATGGATGGCGTCCCTTCACCAGTTGACCAAGCCAACATTCCCATGCTGGCCCCTGCATCGAGTTCGACGGTTGTTCCCTGGCAAATCGTCTGATCGGGTGTAGGATCCAAGGAGCCCGTCGCCACGTTCACGATCACCATTCCAGAGGAGGGGCATCCCCCTAAAATAGTATTAACAGTATACATCGTTGTTTGACTCGGTGACACGGTGGGGTTTCCTGCCGTTTGCGCCAAGGTAGGATCAGAAGGCATAGCTTCCCAGATATAAACTGCACCACTGGGCACTGAAGCCTGGTTCAATGTAATACTTTCTCCTGGGCAGAGGGTTGGATTCATAGGAAGTTCTAACACTACGCTCTCTCCATTCACTGCAACCGTAACTTCCTCCTCCTTGCTACAACCATCTCCGTAGATGTACGTAACGGTGTAGGTTCGGGTAGAATCAGAGGTCACATTAATGGTTTGCATGGTAGAGCCATTGCTCCAAAGGTAGCTTCCAGGAAGGGTACCCATGGCCGTCAATGAGACGGGCTGGAATCGACAGAGCGCCGTATCCGGGCTAACCGTTAATTGAGCATCTACCACTTGAACAGTGATGGAGCCGGTCGCAATACAGCCATTGGTGGCTACCAGATTGTAGGTGGCGGTTTGAGTAGGTGTAATCGTTGGTTGAGGGAGGTTAGAGCTCGGGAATGCAGGATTGTTAGAACTCCAGGAATAGGTTGCAGTTGGATCCGCCGTTAAATTTAAGGTGATACTTTCTCCAGCGCAAAGCACCAAGTCATTGGGAAACTGGATCGGTGGAGGCGAGACGATGTTCACTTGTGCAGTGGTACCTGTTGGACAACCCAAGTATTCCCCGGTCACGGTAAATTGCGTACTTTGAGAGAGCGTAGCAATGGGATCAAGGCATTCCGTACAACTCAAGCTTCCAGAGGGGGACCATTCAATGGAATCCACCCCGGGTGGTACCAACACACTGAGCTGTAAGGGGGTCAAAGCGCATAACGTAGTATCTGCTGGAATAATTTCCAGGTTGGGAGGGATAATTACTGTAATATTGACACTAGAGGTATCATTGCAAGCTCCATTTTGGGTGTAGCGGGTGTAAACCACACTTTCTCCTGGTTGAACCACCATATTAAACAGGCTATCCGGGGTGAGTTGGCCATCAAATGGAGTCCACAAAAATTTCATATACTGATACTCTGCTGGATCGTACAGAGAGGAGGTTAACAAAACCTTTGTTCCCAAACAAATGGAGGTATCAGCTGGGTGAATGGCCAAATTGGAAGGGATGCTATCTACAGCAATGTAAACAGTAGCGTTTCGCACACAGCCCGGAACCGCTACCGTTGCGGTGTAAGAAGCCGTTTCCAACGGAGTCGTGCTTGCTACAAATCCCCCGGCCCCAATTTGTAGGTTAGCCGTTGGTGTCCATGTAACAATCGTCCCAGCTGGGGCGGTGGTAGCCAAAATATTGACGGTTTCTCCTTGACAGATGCGAAGAGAATCCGGTACACTCAGTAAAATCTCGATGGTGGTTACTTCCACCGCTATCGTTTCCGTCACGGTACAGATGCCAAGGGTAGCGCTCAATTCATAAGTGGTAGATACCGACGGGAACTCTGTGGTATTGGGTACCGAAGGTTGTGCCATCTCTCCAATACTGGGGACCCATTGATACGTTACGCCAGCTTGTGGCTGTAGGCTGGAGAGTAGAACTGGGGAGCCTTGGCAAATCGTTGTATCGTTCGACACCGAAATTTGCGGTATGGATTGCACTGTCACGGTAACACTATCTAAGGCTGGAACCTGGCAGTCGCCGTTGGTTGCAGACAAGTAGAAGGTGGTGGTTTGGAGCGGGTTTACCGTTGGATTAGGATCCGTGGAATTGAAACCACTTGGGACAGAGGTCCAATTATACGAGGTTCCAGACTGCACCGCCCCTCCAAGGGAAACAGATTGACCTGCGCAAACAACTGTATCGGATACTATTTCATATTGTGGTTGTGTGCCCGGTAAGATGGTGACCTCCAGGGTATCATACAAGGTACAGAAAGGGGTAGTCAAGGTTCCAAAGTAAGAATAGGAACCCGGAAGCAATCCAGAGAGTGTAGGAGTTGGACAATCTGAACAGCTCAGACCAGTTCCAACCCAAGAGTAAGATGCATCTGGACTAGGGTTTTCATTTATTTGAAATTCAGCTCCCGCACAAGCCACCGCATCGGGGCCTAGTTCGATATCAAAGACTTTTACCACCACTGACCGAGGCTCTGTACCACAGGTAGCTGCGATCTGAACTTCATAGGTGGTACTTACGGTTGGACTGGCAATTGGATCCGAACAATTGGAACAGCTTAGGGAGGGATTGTTCCCCCAGTAATAAGCAGCGCCACCTGTAGCATTTAGTTGAACAGATTGCCCAATACATACAGTCGTATCTGGACCCGCTGCAATTGGAGCAACGTTTCCGGAAAGCACACCGGCAGTCGTACCGTCAAAGCTGATGGAGATACCACCGCTCTCAATGGCTTGGCCAAAATCATCTAATAGCACCACATAAAATTTACCCTGCACCACATCTAATGCCCGGACGAAGTTGTCTCCGCCAGCTCCTGGGGTGGCTGGATCACCGCAGTCATAGTCATCCAGAACGGTTATACCAGTAGTTGGGTGGATATCTTGCAAACCCGTTGGAATCGCAAAAGGTGCCCAAGTAGAGCGAGCTGGTTGGTTAGACGAGGTGTATGCGCAGATATCTTCAAAAGAATCGATAGGGCCCCAAACATTTAAATCAATATCGGAGGCTTCTGCTGGATCTGCTGCTTCCACGGTGAACGCAAACTTTCCGTCCGATCCGGCTTGAAAATAAAAGAAGGAGTAATTGAATTGTGGAATAACAAAACAACCTTGATTAACCCCATCCACTAAGAAGTTCGGATCACCAGAGCCTGGGTTTAAGGCAATAATTTCCGGTGTAGTAGTGCTGCAACCACCAATATTTAAAGCAGCATCACAAGTGGAGGCAGGCGGCAATAATACAGGGCAGGTTACGGTATCCACCAACAACTCGAAGGGAGAACAGCTACCGTTAGTGGCAAATACAATATAATAGGTGCCCGGGTTTTCTAAAAAGGCTGCTGAAACAGAAGGGTTGCTTGCGCCAAAACCGCCATTCACAGCAATACAGGTAGCACCAGCTGCAGTTGGGCAATCGGAGTACACACCAACCCCCGCATTGGAGTTGGTGCCACTAGCTTGCACCGTGATACATTCATCACCCGGGGAGGTGTAGGTAAACACGTAATCATTTCCTTGAATAAAACCGGAGTTACAAGGGTCGGCAGGGATAGAGTTGCCGGAGAAACAGTTGCTTAAGTTGCCGGAGTCAAATGGCAAGGTGGGGATATTAACCGGATCGTCACAGGTGACCAAAGGTGGTGTGGTACAAGGATTGGGGCTGCAAGACCAAGTCATCTTGAATCCAGCATCATTGACTGAGCCATCAGAAGTGAAGCCTATGGTGGCACAAGTCCCTGATATCTGCACTTCAAAATTGTTACCAGTCCCGGTAATTTCGGTTACCTGAACGCCTGCCGTACTGTTACCCTGGTAAAAGGTGATAAAATCAAAATTATTTTCTACCTCATAGCTTTCCACATTAAAGATAATGCACTGATGAAAATCTTGAGGGCACACTACAAACGACAGGTTTTCACTGCTCTGATAATCCCCTAGCGCGCCTCCAGAATCATACAAAGTGCCTGAGCAGCTGGAGGTGGATGGCACTTGCCCCATATTCACTTCTGCGACATATTCGTTGACACACAACTGAAAGGTTCCTGCTTTGGGGCTGGCTGTAGCGGAGTAATCATTAACTCGTATGAAATAGGTGAACCCCGGGGTTAAGCCAAAGAGATCGAGCGAGATACTGTTGGTACCATTCGGTGCAGAGGCGCAATCGAGTTCACTCAACTCCCCGTAGGCACAGTCACCTCGATAAACGGCGACCTGTGGATTTTCCAAGGTGCCATTTCCGTTCTCATTGCCGGTGACCGCAACGGTCACATCAACAATGCTTCCATCGGCTGGAATAGAGAATTGAAACCACACATCGCGTTGTACTCCCCCACTGCTGAAGCAAGCAGGAATGTTGAATACCGGGTCAATATCGCTCGCTGTCGCATCTACATTGGTGTATTGTGCCGGGGCCGAGCAATACGGCACCTCTCCCAAATCAATGATCCCAGCGCAATCATCGTTGACGGGCTGAGCAGATAAACCGACGGAAAAAGCAGCAAAAAGTACAAGGAGGTAGTATTTAGGCATAAACTAGATTTTAGGGCGAATTTATCGTTACTTTTTGTTTACTAATGCATAAACCCTTATAAACTTAACCGATTTAACGTTTTTTGACTAAAGCAGAACAAAAAGCAGGAGAATTAGATGGGCGCGTGCCAATTTCACCTAACTTAGCGCCGAACTAAATCTTACTTTACATGCGTATTTTATACTTACTTGCTCTCGTAGCGCTTGCATTTCCAACGCAAGCACAAACTCCTTTTTGGACGGAAGATTTTGGCAACGGACTTCCAAGTGGCTGGACCAGCACCGACGGCTCCAATCAAAATGCTATTTGGACCTGGTGCTCGGACCCCACCGCTGGCAATAACCAACCCGGTTGCTCTCCAGTTTGGGGAGATAATACCAACCAGCAAGACCCCTTTCAAGCTACCACTGCCACCAATGGTTTCATGACCGTGGATTCCGATGAGTACGGAAACCTAGCCGCCGATCACATTAGCCGGCTAACCACCTCTGCCATCGACTGCTCCGGAAAAAGTGCCGTTTACGTAAAAATGCAGTCGCACCTCGGCACCTACACCTACAATGCGGATGAAAATGCGATTCTTCGGGTCAGCACGGATCAGGTAAACTGGTCCTCCTACCCCATTTTCAATGGCCTAACCACCCAGGTACGTTGGTCCGCTAATCCAGAAATCAGCATTGTCAATATTTCTGATGTTGCCGCCAATCAACCGGTAGTTTACATTCAGTGGCAGTGGACTGGAAACTATGAGTACATGTGGGATCTGGATGACATCGAATTGTTCGACGAAAATCCAACACCTAAACATGACCTTGCTCTGGGTGATATTTTTTACCCAGCTTCCAGTTTTGCAACCCCTGCCTCCGAACTTCGGACCGATACGTTTGGCTTCTACGCTTACGTAACCAACCGAGGTACGGACGACCAAACAAACGTGAAGCTGAAGGTGGCCGTTACCACCGCAACCGGCAGTTTGCTTTACAGCGATAGCACGACCATCGGCGCCCTTCCTTCTGGATACATCGATTCTCTGATTACCTTAAACGGAAGCTATGCCCCCGAGCTACCGGTGGGTGATTACACCATTACCTACAGCATATCTGCCGATTCTACTGATTTGCGCCAAGAAAACAACAGCAAATCTACCAACTTCCTCGCGACGGCCAGTTCCTTCGCCAAAGAAGATGGACCAGAGCAGTATTTTCGCCCGGCTACGCTTACGGATCCATGGTACATCTGCAACTACTACCGGATGAGCAAATCCAGCCAAGAACAATACAGAGCACTTTCAGTTGATTTTACCCATACCTCCAACGATTCTGAAGTCGCAATCAATGAAATTGAAGCGGCTATTTACCTTTTGAAAGTAAAAGATGGAATTGACGACAACCTGAATAACCTGGATGACAGCGACTTCCTGGCTTCCTTCGACTGGGTAGGTATCGGTGAATACATTGCCGATGAAACTACAATGGACGATGGATCCATCAAATCTTCTGAACTGCTCGATTTGGGTTCTGGGGAAGCAGGTGTTGAGCTGGAGCAAGGAGGACGATACATGGCAGCGATTGCCTATGCAGGTGTAAACCGATTTGTATTCCACGCTTACAATGACGACAATAAGTATTTCTTCACGTCTACATTGCATTACGGAAGCAGCTTCTTTACGTTTGGCCCAGATGTCAACGCCGTTCTTCGCTTGAACCTTGGATTAGTTTCCACAACGGACGAGCGTCCATTAGCGGATCAGGCTATGGTGGTTACTCCTAACCCTGTGACAGATCGCTTGAATCTGAATATCCAGCTGAATGCAGTTCAACCCGTAACAGTTACGGTAGCAGACCTGAGTGGAAAGGTGATTATCACCCAGGATTTTGAACAGGTGCAACAAGAAGTGCTCTCGTTCAACCTTCCTAAATTGGCTGCTGGCACTTACCTTGCCCGTATTGCTACACCAGAAGGCACTCTGACCAAGAAGTTTGTAAAACTATAATTTTTCGTTCTTGTATTGAAAAATGGGTTAGCGACGTATTCTAGTTGCTAACCCATTTTTTTGTCCGAAAAAAGGAGGAAGAATAGAGCCGAGAGGTAAGGGATTAGAAAGGATATTCTTTGAAAAAGCTTAGCCCCAACAACCTTTGTAAGGGTGCACACCTGATTGAGCTATTACAACCTTATTTGGCAGGTCATACAGATGGGGCAGAACAATCAGGATACCTGATCTGGAATGCATTTAGATCCAGGTGAACCTCGCTCACCTTCTTTTCAACTAACGCTACAGGGAAAAAAGGAGGGTTGACTGCAACAATTGCACAGTCAACCCCCAACTAAAATGCTTCTTTATCTAGTAAATTACTTTGGCAGACGCTCGCGGAAATAGCCATACGTCCAAGTACCCACTAATGCACTAAGCAAGGTAACCACTACTCCAAAGAACCCAGCTCCAATTTGGGCAAACAAGGGTCCCGGACAAGCACCCGTTATGGCCCAGCCAAATCCAAACATCAATCCGCCATAGATCTGGGCTACACTGAATTTTTTATCGGTTAAAACGATTTGCTCTCCAGACAAGGCGCGAACCTTGAACTTTTTGATCAGGAAAACAGAGATAGCACCCACCACCACAGCGGTACCAATCACTCCATACATGTGAAAGGACGTAAGGCGGAACATTTCCTGAATTCGGAACCAGGATACAATTTCCGCTTTCACAAAAACAATCCCAAACAGGGTTCCTACCACCAAGTACTTAAGGTTGGACACCCAACTTTCCGATTGAACCTGGCTGTTGGGAGCATCGCATACAAACTCCTCTGGAGCCTCTACCGGTGCATTAGCTACATTCATATTTGTATTCATATGTAATTTGCTTAAAACAGTTTAAAAATAAGGGGTAGAATGAACCAGGTGCTGATGAATCCACCGACCATAAAGGAAATCGTAGCAACCAAAGATGGGAATTGAAGATTGGATAACCCCATGATCGCGTGACCACTGGTACAGCCACCCGCCCAACGGGTTCCAAAGCCCACTAAAAAACCACCCAGTACCATAAAAATCAAGCCCTTGAGGGTGAAAATTTGGTCAACACCAAAAAGATCCGCAGGCAACAAACTAGAAAAGTCAGTCACCCCTAGCCGTTGTAAATCAGCCTTCGTCTGGGCGGCAATCTGAATGGGTTCTGGATTGGTCAACAGGGTAGCGGCAATAAAGCCACCCAAACCGACGCCCACTACGAAAAACAGGTTCCAGATTTCCTTTTTCCAATTGTAGTTGAAAAAGGGGATTCCGGCAGGCAAACAAGCCGCACATACATGTCGCAAACTGGAGGAAATACCAAATGACTTATTGCCTAAAATTAACAAGGCAGGAACGGTGAGCCCAATCAGCACACCAGCCACATACCAGGGCCAAGGTTGAGAAAGAAAATCCAGCATAATATAAATTGGTGAATTAGTTATTATATAATCTATTTAAAAACAGCTAAATAAGCAAATTTAAAACCCTCCCTTGATATAGGACCAGCCCTCCTCCTGTCGTTCTACGATGTGGATCAAACCACCCGGAACAAAACCAGATTCCCCAACAATTTGTGATTTTTCGAGCTTTTGCTGCCGTAAGGTGTTTTCGCAAGCAAGGAATGTAATCCCTTGTGCTTTCAACTCCGTTAGTTGAGGCTGAATATTGGTTTTTTCCTTCAACAGCATGCTAATGCCTTTGTTGTGGGCTACCACCTCAATTTGTGCAGTTGGCCACTCCTTCCGGACATTGGTAATTTGTTTCGTCAGTGCGCGGTAAGCAGCGGTGTCGGGAGTAGTCATGTGAAAGACAATCCGGTGCGCCTTGGGCTTCTCTGCCGCGCTAGAAAAGGCAAGTCCAGCTGCTACTACTGACATGGTCAACAGACCCAAACCAAAAGAAAATGCAGGTTTCATAATGCTATTAATTACTTGGCTTTCGCCTGTTTAAGTTCTTTTATTTTATCACGAACTGGTCCAAATGGACCGAATTTATGTTGTGCCTCTGTGAAGCCGTCTTCGTAAGGACCAAAGGGGTGATCCACCGGTTTTCCCAACAAATTAGGCCAATCCCCGCTCAGGTCTTTGGAAGGCCGGGGTTGAGAATTGACATAGGCCGCCACATCCCAACATTCTTCATCAGACAGTTGTGGGCTTTGGTAAGTAACTCCAAATGGCATATTGTACTTAACATAACCCGCGAAGCGGGAAAGTCGGAACAAACCAGCCCCACTATTATAACTATCTGGACCCCATAACGGTGGATACGTGTAGGTGCCATCCGTGGCGGCAACCCCTAGTCCATCGTTTCCATGGCAGGAAGCACATTTCTGCTCATACACTGCTTTGCCCTTAGCAGGGCTGGCAGCCCTGGATAGAAAGGGGACACTGTAAATTCCGGAGCCATTGGGGACCTCCTTCTTTGGCACGTCTTTACCCAACCATTCAATATACGCTACCATAGCTTTCAGTTCTCGGTTATCCTCCGGGAGGGCCTGTCCATTGAGACTCCGCTCCAGGCAGTCATTTACCCGTTTTGGAATGGTTTCGATAGAACCACTCCGTTCTCGAAATTTCGGGTAGGTACTGGCGACTGCCCCATAATTATTCCCCCAAGGTCGGGTTCCTGCATCCAAGTGGCAGTTTTGACAATTCAAGCCATTGGTAATTTGCATTACTTGTCCCTTTGGTCCTAGATACGCGGCTGTTTTAGAAATCAGGGCATGTCCGTATTTGATTAATTCTGAAGAGTCGCTTTCCGGTATAGCGTTAATATCCGGAGCAATCCAGACCGATAGTTGCCGAGCGAGGGCCAAGGTATTGCTATCTGGTTCGGTTCTTGGGGCAGGTTCATACGGGTTGGGCCCAGCTATTTCTGGCCACCAAGACGAAGGATTCCAGGAAGGGAACCCAATGGTATCGCGAAGGGCAACTACAAAAAACAAAGCAATCACCGCCACCACATTCAAGATTACAGAGATTTGTAAGCTTTTTCGCAACCCTTCAATCATTTTCTTTTGCTGATCCATCAGAAAGTGTTGTTTAAGGTGGAGAATATTATCTGAATTCGTAGGGCACCCCTGTTACTTGGGTGAGCAAGGTTGGAGGTGCATCTAATGCGATGGCATTCCCCAAAGGCTCTGGGGTAACGGGAGAATTTGCCTTTAGGTAATCGCGCATGGTTTGGTGCAAGGTAAAGGGCGAATTTTTGGCATCCTTCACATTTTTTATTCTGCAAAGCATATCTTCTGGGTCGCCATCGCGCTCACAGGCACAAACACTGTATTCCTTTAGAACATCCAAAGGCATTCCTGCAACCGTGACGGATTGAACCCGCTTTCCGTTCTCACCAAACGCATTGAATTTTACCTGCATGCCCTTAAACTTCACCACCCAACCACCAAATCGTTGGGAAGCATCTTTGGCGAATACGTTATTAAGCTCTTTTTCCAACCAATTAAGAAGTTGTTGCCCTGTAACCTTGGCTGTTCGGATTGGAGAATCTACCGGAAGCATATCATAAATGTATCCTTCGGTAATTGGAGCCAAGCCGTTGGCATTCACATTGCGAGGAGGACAGAACCGGAAACCGTTTGATAGTACAATATCCGTGTTCACTCTCCAGGATAAAGCATTCAGAATTAACGTATCGATGGTATTTTCGATGACAAAGTAACGGTAAAGTGGCAAGGTGCTGTAACCGTGTACCTTTTCGATATCTTCCTTAAAGGGCGCTTCCTGTTCTTTTATCAAGGCAGCCACCTCTTTATCTGCCTTCCACTTCTTGGCATCAACCTCCAAAAGCTCGTAGTGATCACCCACGATTTTTCCGTTTTCGACCTTAAAGTCAAGCCGTCCCACGAAGGAGCCAAACGCACCAGGCTCTACTACTTTGGAATATTTGCACTGAATTGGTTCACGCACCCGCTCGTGTGTATCTCCTCCTAGTATGTAATCTACTCCTTCGCAAACCGGTAAGTTAGCGAGGTGGATTTGTTGAGATAGACCCAAGTGAGCAATTACGATAATTTTATCGCACTGCTCTTGTTCGCGGAGCACCTCCACCCATTGAGCCAAGCTCTCCTCTGGTTTGGTATAAATGATTCCTTTTGAATAATTGGGGGATTGGCGCAAAGGAACCAGGTGGTCTGTCAGACCAATAAAACCAATCTTAACGCCCAGTTTAGACCAGACATGATAGGCTGGGAAGATCAACTCTCCCTTTTTACCCTCTCCAAGATCATGGTACATGTTGGCGCAAATCTTTGGAGCATGGAGCCCTCCTAACAAGGATTGCATTTTGCGTTTTCCGTAGATCACCTCCCAGTTACCTGGCAAATACAAATCGTAAGACAGTGCATCCAAAATGGGGGACATGGCAGAGCCCAAGGTCCGAACAGACAGTTCGCTTCCCTGAAACATATCACCAGTATCGATGGTAAAGGTGTTGGGATTGTCCTTTCTAAACTGCTTCAACATGGTAGAAAGATGGGCATATCCGGCTGTTTTACGAAATACCATCTGGTTATTTTCCCAGAACATCTCATCATGTGGATGAATCTGGCAATGGACATCGGTGGTCTGCAGAATAGAGAGCGTACCTGTCGATGGTGCCTCAGGGGACAGATCCGTCTCTGCTGTTGGTGCAGTTGGCTGATTTTCTGTCGGGACGGCAGCAGCGAGAGGGGAAAGACCCGCTCCCACCCCGGCGGCCAGGGCTGTTTTTAAAAATGTTCTTCTACGATTTACCACAGTTGAGCAATACTTTATTGATTAGGAAACGGGATTAAATAGGTTAATAGGGTGTTTGCAGTTATCAGGGCTTCTTGAACGTTGTGTATTTTCCAAAAAAAGAGGGCAGTTCATCCCAGCTGGAGCGGGAAGAACTGCCCTTTCTATCTACCTGCTTAGGCCTGTTGCAGTTTTAGCATTTTTGCAGTCATTGCACAAGGAGCCACATCGGTTAATTCCATCTTGCCGGCATTTTTAATGGCGGAGAAACCACCTTGTACGTCAATAAGGTGTTCAAAACCACGTGCGCGCAAAATAGAAGCCAAAATCATGCTACGGTATCCACCGGCACAATGCAAGAAATAGGTTTCCTCTTTTTTCAAATCTTGCATGTTGTCGTTCACGTAGTCCAATGGAAAATTATAAGCGGCTTTCAAACGCTCAGAATCGTATTCTCCATTGCGGCGTGCATCCAGAATCTTGATCTCTGGATTGGCTTCGTACGCGGCTGCCAATTCATCCGCAGTAATCGATTTGATTTGGTCCACTTCCTTTCCGGAAGCTTTCCAAGCCTCCATTCCACCCTTCAAATAGCCTACACAGAAGTCGTAGCCTACACGAGCCAAGCGGATAACCGTCTCTTCTTCCCGTCCTTCAGGAGTAATCAACGCAATCGGCTGTTTCAGATCTACGATCAAGGCACCTACCCAAGGAGCAAACTGGCCATCTAAACCAATATTAATAGAGTTTGGTACAAATCCTTTGGCAAAATCTTGGGGAGCACGAACATCCAAAATCACTGCGCTGGATAGGTTGACAGCAGTTTCGAAATCCGCTGGGCTCAAGGCATTGGCGCCCCGTTCCAAGACAGTTTCAATATTGTCGTAACCCATTTTATTCATCATCACATTCTGAGCAAAGTACTGAGGAGGCTTCGTCAGACCGTCTGTTACTTCGTAGATAAACTGCTCGCGGGTCTCAGCCCGCAAGGCATAGTTCATCTTTTTCTGCTCTCCAATGGTAGAGACCGTTTCTTTTGACATGTTTTTACCACATGCAGAACCTGCACCGTGTGCTGGATACACCACTACCTCATCTGCTAATGGCATAATCTTGTTATGCAAGCTATCGTACAACATACTTGCCAGGTCGCGCTCAGTGATATCACCTTTCTGAGCAAGGTCCGGACGACCTACATCTCCGATGAACAAGGTGTCCCCCGTAAACAAAGCGTGGTCGTTGCCATTTTCATCTTTCAACAAGTAGCAAGAGCTTTCCAACGTATGGCCAGGTGTGTGCAACAGCTTGATGGTCACTTTTCCAACTTTGAACTCCTCCCCATCAGTAGCGATGTGTGATTCATAGGCCGTTTTTGCATTTGGACCGTAAACAATCGTCGCTCCTGTTTTTTTAGCAAGATCAACGTGCCCAGACACAAAATCAGCATGAAAATGCGTCTCAAAAATGTATTTCACCTTCACCCCATCCTTTTCAACGCGGTCGGTATAAGGAGCCGTTTCGCGAAGTGGATCAATGAAGGCCGCTTCGCCTTCGCTTTCAATGTAATAGGCGCCTTGCGCCAGACATCCGGTATAAATTTGTTCTATTTTCATAATTTGAAAATGATATTGATGAACAGATTGTGAGTTTATTACGTGATTGTATAGTATCAGATATTAAAAGGTCCAGAATCGCCTTTTGTCTCCAAAAAAAATTACACTTTCTTGATGGTTGGGAATTAATGCGTAAGCTCTTTGTAAATCATGTAAACTGCCATGACCAGCACAAACCAACCAAATCCTTTTTTTAACTTTTCTCCTGAAATAAATTTTGTAAGCCAGGCACCAATAAAGATGCCCACTACAGGCAATGAAGTAAAGGTAAATAAAAATTTCCAATCAATTGGTTGGGAGCCAATGTCACCTGTGAAGCCAATCAACGATTTGGCAGCAATAATCAACAAGGAAGTCCCGACAGCCATTTTCATCGGCAACTTTGCAAACAAAACCAGTGCAGGTATAATCAAAAAACCACCACCAGCCCCTACCAAACCGGTCAATACCCCCACCACAAAACCCTCAAGTGCAATCATCGGTAGATTAAAAGCGGGTTGTACAGATTCATCTGAAGCAGCTGAATCTTTCTTCTGACCACTTCGAATCATGGAAAAGGAAGCAAGGGCCATAATCAAAGCAAAAAACAACATGAGCCCGATCGGCTTCGTGATGGTGAAACTGCCAATAGAAAATAAAGTTTCCGGAATTGCGCCAACTAGAAATTTTCGGGTGAGAAAAACAGCGATAAACGATGGAACAGCAAAAATGACAGCTGCCTTGTAATTGACCAACTGTTTGCGCATATAATCAAACGAACCAATCAAAGCAGTGGTTCCCACAATAAAAAGGGAATAAGCAGTCGACAAAACAGGCTCAACACCTAATAAGTAAACCAAAACAGGCACGGTCAAAATAGAGCCGCCCGCCCCAATTAAACCCAAACTAATTCCAATTACAAGTGCGGCCATATATCCGGCCAATATTTGAAGATCCATACGTGGTGAATTATTGTACAGCAAAGTTGCAATGATTCTGATCAGTTAAGGGGTGATCTATGTCACATAGCCGGATTCAATAGAAATTCCACGCATTTGGAGTTGAAAGCCAGAACTGTTACTTTTGCAGATAAAACGAATACAACGCTATGAAAATAACCTATTTTGGTCACTCCTGCCTCCTTTTGGAACTTTCTGAAAAAAAAATCTTAATCGATCCGTTCCTGAGTGGAAACCCCTTGGCAAAAGACCTCGACGTTAATAGTATTGCCTGTGACTATATTTTCCCAACCCATGCCCACAGCGATCATATCGGTGACCTGGAAGTGGTTGCTCGGAATAATCCCGGGGTGACTATTGTTGCGATTTGGGAAATCAGTGATTATTTTTCAAAAAAAGGATTCCAATGCCATCCAATGAATAAAGGGGGCTGGTGGTCTTTTGATTTTGGCCGAGTAAAAATGGTACAGGCTGTACACAGTAGTAGCTTCCCAGATGGCAGCTACGGTGGAGAACCGGCCGGATTTGTCTTCGATACCCCAGAAGGGGTCGTCTATGTAGCAGGCGATACGGCACTCACCTATGATATGCAGTTGATACCCATTACCTGCCCAGCTTTGGATCTGGCCATCCTCCCCATTGGCTCAAACTTTACCATGGACGTCCACGATGCATTGATTGCCTCCGACTTTGTACAATGCAACCGCATACTAGGTTGTCATTATGATTCATTTGGCTTTATTAAGATCGATCAGCAAGCTGCCTGGACCCATTTTGCAGAAAAAGGAAAAGAGCTAATCCTGCTCACACCGGGTGAAAGCTTGGATCTAAAGGATTAATTCCAGCAACCGACTTCGTTTTTTTTTGTTCCAATAGCTCTGGTTGCCTTCTTTCCAGGTGGATGACGAATTAGGGGGCCCTGCCCGGGTCCTCTCTTTTTTTTTGAAAATAATAGCTATCATTAGACGATAACATGCGATTTCTTTACACCATTCTTGCTCTTTTTTCAGCGCTTGTTGCTCATGCTCAAGTAGACTTGGAAGCGTTTGTTTCCGGATTTCCCAATAGAACACCTTTGGCATCCATACAAGTACAACTCAAAAATCCCTCTACTGGATTTACCGCAGTTGAAGTTACCGATGATTTTGGAAAAGTCCGATTCAAAGGGCTCTCCCTCAATGGCAGCTATGAACTAACTATCGATGAAAGCAATGATTATGAAGGGATTGTTCAAAAAGGAATTGTACTCATTTCCAATACCAATACAGAGATACAGCTGGTTTTGATTCAGAAAAATGTCACCCTCCCTGAGGTTCGAATCAATGGATCCAGCAAAATCAACACTCAAAACGCGGAAGTAGCTTCTATATTAAAACAAAAAGAAATTGAACTGCTGCCCTTGGAAGGCAGGGATGTCACCCGATTACTCTACCGCCTTCCCAATGTAGTACAAGCTACTGGCTTCTACCCGGAGGCGCCCAATGTGAGCATTAACGGTTCTAATGCCTTGTTTACCAATTACCTGATAGATGGAATGGATAACAATGAGCGTTTTCTGGGTGGACAAAAATTCAATATTCCAGTTGGATTTACCAAAAATATTCAGGTGCTAACCAACAACTTTTCAACAGAATACGGAAATACCGGCAATGGAATTGTAAACATCACCTCTAGAAGCGGCACCAATGAGCGCGAGGGGGAAGCATTTTTAGTCACCCGCCCCGGCGCTTTGATCGATGCCTCCTCCCCCTATGCCCAACGAGACCTATCCGGCAATCAGGTAAAAGATGGATTCCAGCGCTATCAAGCTGGGTTAGGCTTCGGAGGCGCCCTGAAAAAAGATAAAACCTTTTACTACCTCAACGCAGAATACACCCGAGACCTAAAAGATAATCTACTCAATTCCAATCTCTTAAATACACCTGAAACGGTACGTGGAGAAAATAACTTCACCTATCTAAGCGGTAAGTTGGATCAACACTGGAGCAAACGTTTCCATTCGGCCCTCCGAGCAAATGTGGGCATCGTGAACATCGCCCGTCAAGGAGGTGGTCTGGAGGGGGGCGTTCAATTTCCCTCTGCTGCCAATTTCCAGGACCGCAACTCTTCGCTGATTGCGCTGCAAAACACCTATCTCGGCGACCACCTAAAGTCAGAGACCAACCTGCAGTACAGCCGATTCCGTTGGAATTATGGGCGCGCACTCCAAGAAGGACCCCAAGTAGTGGTGTTGGACCCGCAAGGAATAACAAGTGCAATCCTTGGACACCCGGGCTATTTCTTTGATGCTACCGAAAACACCCTCCAACTTCAACAAAAAGTTACTTTTTACCTACAAAAACACACCATTAAGGCTGGCGTAGACCTAATCAGTGCAGATCACTTGCTCGCAGGAGGTGGAAATGTAAACGGAAACTACCTGGTCCAGCTCAATCAAGCACAGTTTGAACAAGTACGCAACCTCCAAAAAGGGAGCGGCCTCACTGTGAATGACCTGCCAAGCGATGTGCAGGTGTTAAACTATGGAGTGGAATTACGCCCCAATCAATTTGGCACCCGCCAAACTACCTATGGTTTTTATTTGGAAGATGCCATCAGCTTATTCCCTAAACTCAACCTTACCCTTGGTCTACGGTACGACTATGATAACCTAAGTGTAGGCGGCGGAAAAAAAGGAGATTACAACAACTTGGCTCCCCGGACCAGCTTCAATTACAAACTCAGTAGTACCAGCAGCCTACGTGGAGGCTACGGTGTTTTTTACGACAAAATACTTTATGCCATTTACAGCGACGCACTGCAACAAAACACCACCTCTGCTGACTACAAGCGTCAACTTCAGGCGTTGATCAACCAAGGAATTTTGCCGGCAGATACCGATTTGGAAGCGATCACTTTTGATGGGAATTTTACAGCAACACAAACCAACGTTGCCTATTTGCAGGGAAGCTCCTACACGGAACTACAGGGTCAACGGGAAGGTGCCTTTAGTGGAGAGCGCCGAATCCTAAACCCGAATGGTTACCAAAACCCCTACACCCACCAAGTATCATTGGGCTACCAAAAACAGCTCGATGCCCAACGGCTGTTTTATGTAGATTTTATGTACAATCAATCCCGGAATTTGTTCCGGCTTCGCGATTTAAATGCCCCCAGCGCCTATTACCCTGACCCCAACCAAGTGGTGGTTAGAACCAGTGCTCAAGCAGACCTCACCCGCCCGGTTCCA
>Ga0315900_10005426_pt1 | contig 17521 bp, 12 predicted proteins | sample LakEriMetagenome_FD_203521 | JGI IMG/M metagenome (GOLD analysis project Ga0315900, IMG submission 203521) | Freshwater fungal communities from buoy surface, Lake Erie, Ohio, United States - Buoy 12 MA114 | ecosystem: Environmental > Aquatic > Freshwater > Lake > Lake biofilm | place: USA: Lake... | reverse complement strand
GCCCATCATGTAGGTCAGCAGTTCGCGGAACAGGCTGTCGTAGTGCTCGTCTACCTCGGTGTCGCGGGTCCAGACGGCGATCGCGCGGTCGACTTCCGAGGCGGCGTAGGCGTCCAGCACCTCCTTGAGCCGGCCGGCGACGAGCTTGCCCATCCGTTCGATCGAACGGGTCACGGGGCCCGCCGGCTCTGCCTCGGCCAGGATCAAGGTGCGCTTGGCGATGTTCTTGGCCAGGTCGCCGCAGCGTTCCAGGTTCATGGCGATCTTCATCGCACCCACCGCGCGGCGCAGATCGTTGGCCATCGGCTGGCGCAGGGCGATCAGGCGGATGGCCGAGCGCTCGATCTCGATCTCCTTCACGTCCAGCCTTTCGTCCCGACCGGCGACCGCCTGGGCAAGAGGAACGTCGCGGCGCGCGAAGGCGGTGATGGAATCGTTCACCTGGGCCTCGGCCAGGCCGCCCATCCGGGCGACCTCGGCGGCCAGCTGGTTCAGTTCATCCTCGAAGGATCGGACGATGTGCTCGTTCATCAAAGGTCCCTGGCGCGACGGCCCGCGCGATCAAGTTCAGCGGCGGCCCGTCCGTCACCGTCGTCCGGCCGGGGCGGGGTTTCCGCGAATCGTCAAGGTCTGGCGGTCGGCGCGACGTCCTACTGCCGAACCGATGCTGCCCCTGTGCGACGATTTTACGACACTTTTGCGACGACGTCCGCCGGCAGTCGACCCACCGGCGCCGCACTGAGCGGAAGCCAGACCGAAAAGGTCGAGCCCTTGCCCAGCACCGTCTCGGCCGCCAGGCCGCCCTTGTGGCGGTTCACGATGTGCTTGACGATCGCCAGACCGAGTCCGGTCCCGGACTTGTCGCCGCTCTTCTGGCCCTCGACCCGGTAGAAGCGTTCGGTCAGCCGGGGCAGGGCGTCGCGCGGCATGCCGGGCCCCTGGTCGCTGACCCGCAGCAGGGCGTAGGCGCCGCCGACGCGGTGTTCGGGCGTCAGCAGCGGCAGCCGGGTCGCCTCGGGATCACGCGGCGGGGGCGCGTCACCCTCGACCGGGGCGGTGATCTCGATACCAATGACCCCGCCGGTCGGCGTGTATTTCACGGCGTTGTCCACCAGGTTCTGGATCACCTGGATGATCTGGTCACGGTCTCCCTCGACCACCATCCTGCCGCGCCCCGGCGGCGACCAGGCGAAGGAGACACCCTTGGCCCGGACCACCGGCATGAGCGCGTCGGTGACGTCGGTCACCGCGCCCGACAGGTCGACCCGCCCAAGCGGCGCGATGTGCTCGTTCAACTCGATGCGCGACAGGCTCATCAGATCGTCGATCAGGCGCGACATCCGTTCGGCCTGGACCTGCATGATGCCCAGGAACCGGTCGCGGGCGGCGACGTCGTCGCGCGCCGGTCCGCGCAGGGTCTCGATGAAGCCCGAAAGGGACGCAAGGGGCGTGCGCAGCTCGTGGCTGGCGTTGGCCAGGAAATCGGCCCGCATCCGCTCGGCCCGTCGCAGGTCGGTCTGGTCGCGCAGGACGAGCAGGGCCATCGAGGCTCCCCACGGCGTTGGCTCCAGCGGCGAGGCGAAAGCCGTCCAGCTGCGGTCCTGCGTGGCGCCGGTCTCGAACGTCGTGTCGCCGCCGACCCCGCCGAACAGCGCCTCCTCCACCAGTTCGATGATCTGCGGATTGCGAATGGCGGTGATCAGGCGAATGTCGGGGCGGTAGATCCGGAACAGGTCGCGCGCCGCCCGGTTGGCGAAGACCAGCCGATGACCGGTAACCTCATAGGGTTCGTCGGCGGTGATCACCATGACCGGTTCGGCCAGATCCTCCAGCACCGCCGCGTAGGGTATCGGGCTCGCCGCCGGGGCGGCCTCGTCAGCCAGGGCAGCCTCGGGCCGGGCAGCCGTGAAGGTCCGCGTCGCCAGCCACCATCCGCCCAGTCCAATACCGGCGGCGGCGAAGAGGGCCGGTCCCGCCTCGGCCTGTCCAAAGGCTGTCAGGAGCAACGGCGCCGCCGCCCCGGCTGCCGTCATCAGCAGGGCGGTCCGACGGGCGCTGGACTGGCCGTCGTGGGGCATGGCTGGAAAGCCTCGATTCGGATTATTCGACCGGCTATGGTGTATGCAGATATGGCGCCCTTGCGAGCCTTGCGATAGACGAGGCGGGGTCCCCGGGGATGGTTCATGACGGCCGACGCAATTTCGCCGCATCGACAGGGGACGAACGTGTCGCCGTCAAAGGTCCGGGGTTATCAGTTCATGTTCCGCAAGCGTCTCGTCGCCACCGCGGCCGCAGCTCCATTGCTCATCTTCGCGTCGGCTGCCTTCGCCGAGACGACGATCGCCGATACCCGGACGACGGGCGTGTCGACCGCGACGATCAACAACGGCGCGCCGGATGACATCCGCATCACCGCCGCCGGCAAGGTCAAGCCGACGACCGGCGGGAGCGCGGGCGCCATCGCCGGCGCGGTGACGGCCAACAGCAACCACGACATCACCAACGAAGGCGACATCAGCGCCGAGAACGTCAGCTATCTGGCGGGGGTAAAGGTCAACGCCGGCACGGTTGGCGATGTGACCAACAAGTCGACGATCAACCTGTCCTCCAGCCTTGAGCAGAAGGACACCGACGGCGACGGCGATCTGGACGGCGTGTTCGCGGACGGGAACGACAGGTTCGGCATCCTGGTCCAGGGCGCCATGACCGGCAACATCATCAACGACACAGGCGGCTCGATCACTCTCGAAGGCAACGACTCTGTCGGCCTTCTCCTGCAGGGGTCGTTGACCGGCAACCTGACCAATCGCGGCGTCATCAGCGTCACCGGCGACAACGCTCGCGGCATCCGGCTGGCCGCGCCCGTCACCGGCAACGTGTCCCTCAACGGTTCGGTCACCGCGCTCGGGCTGAACTCGCTGGCCGTCGAGACCGACGATATCAGCGGCCGCCTGACGGTCCAGGGCACGATCGTGTCGCGCGGCTTCCGCTATGCCAGTCGTCCGAGCCTCGCGAGTGATCGCGCCAAGCTCGACGCCGACGACAGGCTGCTGGGCAACTCGGCCCTGGTGGTCGCCGGCAATGTGGGCGGGGGCATCCTGCTCGACGCGGCGCCGATCGCCGGCGTCGACTATGACCGCGACGGCATTCCCAACAGCACCGACACCGACGACGACAACGACGGCGTCCTCGACACCACCGACACCGACCTCGACAACGATGGCGTCGCTGACGCCAGCGAAGGCACCGCCAGTCTGGCGGTCGGCGGTTCGGCGCCCGCCCTGGTCATCGGCTCGGCGACCGAGGCGGTCACCATCGGTAAAGTGGCGGCGACCGGCGAAAACGCCTTTGGCCTGGTCGTGCGCGGCTCGGTCAACGCCAATGGCCTGCTGGACAACTTCTCCGCCACCGGGATTCGCATCGGGTCGGGCGGCGGCCAGACGACGACGCTCGAGAACGGGATGAACGTGATCGGGGCGGTCTCGGCCACCTCCTACAACGCCGGCAGCCAGGCGATCCATCTGACAGAGGGCTCGTCGGTCGACGAAATCCGGATCAAGGGCACCCTGCTCGCCAACGTCACCGCGACATCCGGACCGTTCGCGACAGAGGGCGTGTTCACGGCCTACGGCGTTCGTATCGACGACAACGCCACGACCACGAAACTGAGAAACACCGGCTCCATCACCGCCCTCGCCAACGGCGAGAAGAGCAACGCGGTCGCGATCTGGGATGGCGAAGGCAGGTTGACCTCTGTCACCAACAGCGGCGTCATCCGGGCTTTCGTCGTGCCCACTGACGACAATGACGATACCGACGACAGCGACACTGACGCCGCCAACGAGACCATCACCGGCGAAGCCATCGCCATAGACGTGCGCAACGCGCAGTCCGGCGTCACCATCACCCAGTTCGGCGTCAATGATGGCGACGACGATCTCACCGCCGGCACGACCGATCCCGATGCGGACGGGGACGGCGTGGATGACGCCGACGAACCCTCGATCACGGGCAACATCTACTTCGGCGCCCACAACGACACCCTGAACCTGCAGAACGGCCAGTTCTTCGGCGACATCGCCTTTGGCGCCGGCGCCGACACCTTCAACGTCACCGGCGGGGCCTCCTCCATTGGCGACGTCCGTGACAGCGACGGCCAGCTGACGGTCAACGTGACGGCCGGCACGATGGTGATCACCAACGCCCAGACCATCGACGCAACCGCCCTGACCGTCGGCGCGACCAGCTCGGTCGTGTTCACGGCCGATCCCAACGCGGCCGGCCCCAACCCCAACACCCGCTTCACCGTAGCCACGGCGACCATCGCCAGCGGCGCGAAGCTCGGGCTGGTGCTGACCGACCTCATCACCGCGCCCACCACCTACACGGTGATCAAGACCGACACCCCGGCCGGCCTGACCGTCGGCACGCTGGACCAGAGCCTGGTCGGCAATTCGCCCTATCTGTTCGTGGCCCAGGCCTCGGCCAACCTCGCCGCCGGCGAGGTCAACATCGATATCCGTCGCCGCTCCGCCACGGAGATGGCGCTGAACCAGAGCCAGAGCCTGGCGCTCGACGCCGTCTACGCCGCCCTCGGCCAGGATGACGACATCCGCGACGCCTTCCTGAGCGCCCAGTCGCGCAAGGATTTCCTCGAGCGGTTCGACCAGATGCTGCCCGACCAGGGCGAAGGCCTGTTCTCGTCGATCGACTCGATGACGCGGACCATCTCGCGCCTGACCGCCACGCGGCCGGACCTGCGCCAGCGGTACGGTCCGGACAGCTTCTGGATCCAGGAAGTCAACGTCCAGGTCATGCGTGACGCCGGCGTCACCGCCGGCTCGGAGACCAAGGCGTTCGGCTTCGTCGGCGGCTATGAAAGCATGGGCGCCGACGGCGGCGCGCTGGGTGCGACCCTGGCCTTCGTCACCGCCGAGGAGCAGGACGATGTCGCCAAGATCGGCGAGGAGACCAGCGTCTCCCTGCTCGAAGCCGGGATCTACTGGCGCCGGTCTATAGGCAAGTTCACGTTCAACGCGCGCGGGTCGGCCGGCTACGGCTGGTTCAACGGCGACCGCGTGTTCATCGATCCCGCCAATACCCTGGTCGTCGAGGCCACGTCGGACTGGACCGGCTTCTCGGGTGTGCTGAGCGCGGCCGGCGCCTACGAGTTCACGGCGGGGCGCTTCTACGCCCGGCCCGCGCTGAGCATTGACTATCTGTACCTGTCCGAGGACTCGCGCCTCGAGGACGGCCTGAGCGGCGCCTTCAACCAGGAAGTCGAGTCCCGCACCAGCGACCGCCTGTCGACCACCGCCGAGCTGGCCCTGGGCGCGACCTTCGGCCGTGATCTGTGGTGGCGTCCCGAACTGCGGCTCGGCTACCGCCAGAACCTGTCGGGCGCCATGGGCGACACCGTCTTCCGCTTCGTCGGCGGCCAGTGGGTCGCGCTGCCGGCCACCGAAGCCGGCGACGGCGCCATGCTGGTCGGCCTGTCGCTCAAGGCCGGCACCCCGATGTCCTATGTCGCGATCGAGGGCGAGTTCGAGGCCGTTGACGGCGAAGACCGCTACAATCTGCAACTGTCCGGCCGGGTGATGTTCTAGGCCGACGCCCGGCGCCTATGTCGACAGATCCGGGAGGCGCGACCATCAGACGGTGGTCGCGCCTCCTTGGCTTTGCGGGCGCCGCCCCGCGACATGCTGTCCCCGCGTTGAGAACTGTTAAGCAGTTTTCCCGCAAACCTTTGGCATGGCGGCTGGCTGCGGACGGAGCTTGTGTCGACTGGCGGCGCAAGGCGCTGAAGGGCCACGACTCTGCAAGTCCGGGCGCTTGCTGGCCTGAGAGGATACGATGAAGGTTCACCTCGGACGACTTCACGTCGCGCTGCTCTCTGGCGTAGCCCTCGCCGCTGTCTCCAGCGGGTTCGCCGAGGCGAGCGAGTCCAATGAGGCTCGGATCGCGCGCCTCGAGGCCGCCCTGGCCGAACTGCAGGGCGAGCTTCGGGAGTTGAAGGCCGCCTCCGCCGCCTCCAGGGCCGAGGTCCGCCCCGACGCCGTCCCTCCGCCCCCCCCGCCGCCCGTCGCGCCGCCCGCTGTGACCGCAAGCCTCGACAACGGCCGCCCGACCCTCTCCACCAGCGACGGACAGTTCAGCGCCAGCATCCGCGCCCTGATGCAGCTCGATGGCGCGATCCATGACCAGGACGATGCCGGACCGTTGGCCACCGACTTCCGACGGGGCTCCTTCGACGACGCGGCCGAGAACGACCGGGCCCGTGATCTGGGGAATGGTTTCAACTTCCGTCGTCTCCGCATCGGGGTCGAAGGCAAGGCGTTCGGCGATTTCCAGTACAACTTCACCTACGAGTTCGGAGGCTCCGGGAACGAGGACAGCGGTACGGTCAACGCCGCCTGGGTTCAGTATGGCGGCCTCGGCTTCGCTCGCCTGCGGTTCGGGGCTTTCGCGCCAACCACAAGCCTGGGCGACGCGGTGTCGGCCTCCGGCTCCGTCTTCGTCGAGCGGCCCTCCGTAGTCGAGGTCGTGCGCGCGCTGGCCGGCGCTGACACCCGAAAGGGCGCCGGGCTGTTTGCCGGGGGCGAGCGCTGGACCCTGGGCGGCACGGTCACCGGAAATCTGACCGGGGTGCAGACCCATGACGAGCAGCTTGGCTTCGTGGGTCGGGCGACCGTCGTGCCCTACAGGGTCGACGGCAGCCTGATCCACCTCGGCTTCAACGCCAACCTGATCATCGATCCTGCCACCACCGGTCCCGATGTTCCTGGCGGGGCGCCCTCGCCGATCCGGCTTCGGGAACGGCCGGAACTGCGCGTTGATTCCACCCGGCTCGTCGACACCGACCACATCGACGCCGACGGCGTCACCGCTCTGGGCCTCGAGTTCGGCGCTCAGCACAACGCCTTCTATGTGCAGGCCGAGTACTTCGACATCGCGGTCGAGCGCCGCGCCAGTCTTCTGCCGGATCCTCGATTCTCCGGCTGGTACCTCCAGGGCAGCTGGGTCCTGACGGGCGAGCGCCGCGTCTACAACGCCGGCGCCGCGGGCTTCGAAAGTCCAAGGCCCGCGAGGATCTTCAGTCTGGAGAAGGGGAACTGGGGCGCCTGGGAGCTGGCCATGCGTTACTCGGTGCTGGACCTGAACTTCCGCGAGAACGACCTGCCGACGCTGGGATCGATCCGGGGAGGCGAACAGGAAATCCTCTCGGTGGGCCTCAACTGGTACCTCAACCCGGCCGTTTCGATGCAGTTCTCCTACCGCAACGTTTCGGTCGACCGCACCTCGCCGGGAGGAGCGGCGTTCGGCGCCGGCGCGACCCCCGCGCTGGGCGTGCAGGTCGGTCAGGACCTCAACATCTATTCGCTGCGGACCCAGTACGCCTTCTGACGCGGCTCCAGGGGGCTCGGATGTTCAGGGCCGCTTAACCACGTCCTCTAACGTCGCCTCAATCGCGGCCGTGCAGGGTGGTCGCATGACCGCTTTCGCCCACGCCTTCGCCACGACCCGCGTCCGCCTGCTGGGCGGCGTCGTCGATCCCATCACGCCCGGCGAGATGCTGGCGGCGACAGAGGCCTTCGTGGCCGGCGGCGGCACGGCGGTCATCGCCAATCACAATTCCCACAGTCTGTTCCTGCTCCGACGCACGCCGGCGCTGCGGGCCTTCTTCGATGACGCCGATCTGGTGCAGATTGACAGCAAGCCGATGATCCTCTGGGCCCGGCTCATGGGCCTGCCGGTCGGCGGCGAGCACCGCTCGACCTATCTCGACTGGCGCGATGACTTCTGGGCCACGGTGCGGGATCGTGGCTGGCGGGTGTTCCATGTCGGCGGCGCGCCGGGCGTGGGCGAGCGGGCGGCGGCGACGATCCGCAAGGCCTTCCCGGGCGTGCATCTGGCCGAGCACTGCGGCTACTTCGACGTCGATCCGATGAGCGCCGAGAGCGTCGCCCTGCGCCATGACATCGCCGCCTTCGATCCCGACATCATCCTGGTCGGCATGGGCATGCCGCGCCAGGAACAGTGGATCGCCGCCAATCGCGATCTGATCGGCCGGGGAGTGTTTTTCCCGGTCGGCGCCGCCTTCGACTATGAGGCCGGGGTCCAGGACGCCGCCCCGCGCTGGACGGGCCGGGTCGGGCTGGAGTGGCTGTTCCGGCTGCTGTCACAGCCCCGCCGCCTGGCCTTCCGCTATCTGGTCGAGCCCTGGTTCCTGGCCCCGGCCGCCTTCGCGGACATCGGGGCGCGGCTGGCGCGACGGTAGCGCAAGGACCCCCTACGTCTTCAGCCGCCAACCCGTGCGGAAGATCCACCACACCGCGGCGAGACATACCGCCAGGAAGCCGGCCGTCGCCGCCAGGCTGACGCCGACGTTGACGTCAGACACGCCGAAGAAGGCCCAGCGGAAGCCGCTGACCAGATAGACCACCGGGTTGAACAGGGTGATCTTCTGCCAGAGCGGTGGCAGCATGCTGATCGAATAGAAGCTGCCGCCCAGAAAGGTCAGCGGCGTGATGATCAGCATCGGCACGATGTTGAGCTTCTCCCAGCCGTCCGCCCACACGCCCAGGATGAAGCCGAACAGGCTGAAGGTGACGGCGGTCAGCACCAGGAAACCGATCATCCAGACCGGGTGGGCGATCTCGAACGGCACGAACAGCCGCGCGGTGGCCAGGATGATCAGACCGAGGATCACCGACTTGCTGGCGGCCGCGCCGACGTAACCGAGCACGGTCTCGAACGCCGAGACGGGCGCCGACAACAGCTCGTAGATCGTGCCGGCCCACTTGGGCATGTAGATGCCGAACGACCCGTTCGAGACGCTCTCGGTCAGGATCGACAGCATGATCAGACCGGGCACGATGAAGGCGGCATAGGCCACCCCGTCGATGCTGGCCATGCGCGAGCCGATCGCCGCTCCGAAGACGATGAAATAGAGCGAGGTCGAGATGACCGGCGCGGCGATGCTCTGGGTCATCGTCCGGAACCAGCGCGCCATCTCGAAACTGTAGATCGCCTTGACCGCATGCAGGTTCATTGGGGCTCCCTCACCAGGCTGACGAAGATGTCCTCCAGGGAGCTCTCCTCGGTGTTCAGGTCGCTGAAGTCCACGCCGGCGTCGTGCAGACGCCGCAGCAGGTCGGCGATTCGGCTGTCCTCGCTCCGGGTGTCGAAGCCGTAGACCAGCCTGTGGCCGTCGGCGGCCAGTTCGAGCGCGAAGCCCTCCAGCCCCGCCGGAATCGCGGCCAGGGGCTCGCGCAGCTGGATGGTCAGGCTCTTGCGGCCCAGCTTGCGCATCAGGACGTCCTTGTCCTCGACCAGGATGATCTCGCCCTTGCGGATCACCCCGATGCGGTCGGCCATCTCCTCGGCTTCCTCGATGTAGTGGGTTGTCAGGATGATGGTCACCCCGCTCTCGCGCAGGTTTCGCACCATCTCCCACATGTCGCGGCGCAGCTCGACGTCGACGCCGGCGGTCGGCTCGTCGAGGAACAGGATCGTCGGTTCGTGGCTCAGCGCCTTGGCGATCATCACCCGGCGCTTCATGCCGCCCGAGAGCGTCATGATCTTCGCGTCCTTCTTGTCCCACAGGGAGAGGTCGCGCAGCACCTTCTCGAGGTAGGCGTTGTCGGGCGCCTTGCCGAACAGGCCGCGGCTGAACTTCACCGTCGCCCAGACCGTTTCGAATGCGTCGGTGTTCAGCTCCTGCGGCACCAGGCCGATGGCCGAGCGAGCGGCGCGATAGTCCCTGCGGATGTCGTGACCGTCGGCCAGGACCGTGCCGGTCGAGCCGTTGACGATGCCGCAGATGATGCTGATCAGCGTCGTCTTGCCGGCGCCGTTCGGGCCGAGCAGGGCGAAGATCTCGCCGCGGCGGATCTCCAGGTCGACGCGTTTGAGCGCCTCCAGGCCGCCGGCGTAGGTCTTGGAGAGACCTTCAACGGATATGATGGATTCCACGCTGTTCCCCGGATGCCTGGCGCGGCCTCGGCGATCCCGCCGGGAGTCAGCCGCTCGCCGAAGCCGGACAGATGGAGGAGGGGTGCGGGCGAAGCAAGGGTGAACGGCGCTATCGGGGACCGAGCAAGAATCCCGGGGCGAGGGTCCGCTGATTATCGTATCACGGAGGCTGGCGCCGAGGCCGGCGCGACAGTGCGGAGAATCCCATGCGGTTCATGTTGCTCATGCTTCCCGCCGGCTACGAGTCGGCCGGGCCGGATCTGGACCTGCCGGTTGATCGCGTCGAGGCCATGATGGCCTACAATCAGGCCCTCCAGGACGCCGGCGTGTTGCAGGCGCTGGAAGGGCTCCACCCGCCGTCGACCGGCCGCCGGGTGTCCTTCGCCACGGGCAAGCCGGTGGTCACCGACGGGCCGTTCGCCGAGGCCGGAGAGGTGCTGGGCGGGTTCTGGATCATCGACGTCGCGTCGCTGGATGAGGCCACCGACTGGGCGGCGCGCTGCCCGGCGGCGGAGAACGAAACCATCGAGGTCCGCCGTATCCAGGCCATGGAAGATTTCGAGCCGGAGGTGCAGGCCATCGCCGAGACCTTCGACGGCCCAGGCTCCAGCGGCTGGACGCGGTAAGGCCGCGTCAGGCCGGGCCGTGTTGTGAAAGACAAGGCTGCGCCCGAGAGCGGCTCTCGCCTGGAGCAGGTTTTGCAACAACCCGATCCGGGCACAATGTCATGAACGATCGTAAACCCTGAATACTTTCGCCCGGCCTTATGGCGACCCAGGACAACTCAAATAAAACTTTCTTTAACTGCCATCGAAAACGAAATCAAAACTCTACCCCCGTAGAAACGTCTCCTCATTTCCAGGGGGATCGGATGAAGCGCGGGATTTTTTTTGCGGCGGTTTTCTCGGCTGGCATCGCCACTCCGCTCGCGGCGCTGGGCCAGACGGTTTTCCCGGCGACGAACCCCAACGCCGCTGAATGGGCCCTCATCAAGCTGACGCCCAACATCGTCGCCAGCGCCAAGGGCGGCTCGGGTGTCCTCGTCGGCCTCTACGACGGCCGCGCCGATTGCCGGAACAGGGACCTTGCCGGCCGCTGCAACAATCTGCTGCTCAGCACCGGCATCTATTCGTCCTACGACAATCACGGCTCCCACACGGCCGGAACAATCGCCGGCGCCCGCTTTGGAGCGGCCACCGGGGTCACGATCGTCAACTATGCGGTGTTTGACAGCCGAGGCTACGTCGCCAGTGGCGGCGGTCTGACCTCGGCGTGGCTGGACGCCGCCAGCCGCAAGGCCAGCATCGCCAGCATGAGCTTCGGCTGCGCGCGAATGGCCTTGTGCTTCTCCGCCTCGGAAGTCAGGGCCATGGCCGGCTCCGCCCTTTCGGGGACGCTCTTCGTGAAGGCCGCGGGTAACGACGGCGCCATCCTCGGCAGGGAGATGATCCCCGTCACCGCCACAGAGGCAAGGACGGCGCTCGGTCGGTTGCTTCTGGTTGGGAGCGTGAATTCGACAGGAACGATCTCCGCCTTCTCCAACCGGCCAGGCGAGGGCTGTCTGATGCCGAGCGGCGCCACGGCTTGCGCGGAGGACATGAAGTGGAAGCACCGCTTCATCGTCGCGCCGGGCGAGATGATCTACGCGACCTTGCCCAACAACGCCTACGGCTACATGTCCGGAACCAGCATGGCGACGCCCGTCGTGGCGGCGGCCGCGGCCTTGATCGAGGCGCGGTGGCCCCTGCTGAAGTCCAGCCCGGCGTCGGTGGCCAACATCCTGCTCAACTCCGCAACCGACCTCGGTGCGAAAGGAGTCGATCCTGTCTACGGCAGAGGACTGCTGAACGTCGAGCGGGCGTTCCAGAGCGCTGGAACCACAGCTATCGTCGCACCCAACGGCACGCAGGTCATCGTATCCGGCGGGTCGATGACCGGCTCCTCGGTGATGGGCAAGACGGCGACCTCGCTGTCTGGCGTCACGGCGTTTGATTCCTACGGACGCGACTACGCCCTTGGCGAACTCAGCAACTTCGGGGTTCGGGCGACGCCGCAGGATCCGGGCACGGGCCGCGCTTCGGCGATCGACATGGGAGGCCAGGAAGGCTGGTCGAAAAGCTTCTTCTCCGGCCCGGCGTCCCCGACCGCCTACTTCGGCTTCGGACCGCGCGCGGCGCTCGGCAGCGGGCGGATCGCGACGGACCGGACCTTGCGAGCCGGCCTCGATGCGCCGGTCGGCGAGGCGGTGGTCGCATTCCGCCTCACCGGGGCCACGGACACCCGCTCGGACTTCGCTTCGGATCCCGGCCTTAGCCCTCTGAGCTTCTTCGCCTCGTCGGACCTGCTTGGGCGCTCGGCGCTGACCGGCGTGAGTCTGCCCTTCGACAGCGGCGGACGGCTTGTCGTCTTCGCCGCCAGGTCCCTGGACGGGAGTCCCGCCATCGGGATGGAGCAGGGCGACCGGCTTGATGCCCGGCCTCAGGAGGCGGACATCAACCTGCGTGTTGAAATGGATCGCTCCCCCTTGCAGCAGTCCGCCGTAGGGGTTGGATACTGGGCCCGGCCCGACAGCCGCACAGTCGTTGGCGTCAGCCTCTCGAGCATGGTCCAGCGCCACGGCTACTACGATCTCGCCTCCGACCTCTCGAGCTTCGACGCACCGGTTGTGCTCAACAGCCTGGGCCTGGCGGCCAGTCGCACGTTTGGCGTCTGGGAGGTCTATGGCGCGGCTGAAACCACCGCGATCTCGGCCGCCGAAAAGCGGGGACCAATCGGCTTTTCCGACAGCCTCCTTGTCTCCGGCGAGATCGGCGCCCGCATTACCCGGTCCGGACTGGGCAAGGGCGATCTGCGTGACAGCCTCGCCCTGTCGCTGCGGGCCACCCCGCAGGCCGTTTCGGGTCGCCTGGACCTTGAATACCTGACCCCGACCGCCGACGGACTGGACACCGAAGTTGTCAGTCGCCAGGTCGCGCTCTCCGACATCACGCGGCGTCCGGTCCGCATCGAAGCCAGCTATACCCTCGGCGATGGCGGGACCTGGTCTACCCGCCTTCGGGGCGGGGCCGACATATCGGGCGGCAGCGACTACCGGCTGGCGGCAGAAGCCCGGTTGAGCTTCTGAGCAGCCCGGGTTCCGGCGGATGGACCCGGTCTGGTCAGGCCGGGCCGCGTCTCTGAAAGGTTCGACGGGTCTCAAGCAGAACCCAGCTGCGCATCAGCAGCTCGCCGACATCGTAGGGCTTGAGCAGGACGTCCTTCGCCCCCAGGGCCAGCGCCCGCAGCCGGGAGGAAATGTTGGCGTCCGCGGTCAGGACCAGGATTGGCAGATAGTCGTCCGACGAGGTCAGACGCCTGAAACTCTCAAGAAGCTCATAGCCGTCGATGCCGGGCATCATCAGGTCCAGCAGCACCAGGTCGGGCGGCTCCGCCGCGAAGGCGTCCAGGGCTGTGTTCGCATCCAGGAACGTCCGCACCGACGTGATGCCTTCGCGCTGGAAGGCCTTTTCGACCAGGCTCAGGTTCGCCGGCTCATCATCGACGGCCAGTATGCGGGCATCGCGGAGCAAGGGGTCGTCGGGCAGCATCTTCATTGCGGCTTCCCGTCAGGGTGATGGGGCGCGTCCGCCGGCGGGTCCGGGAGCGGCAGGATCAGGGTGAAGGTCGTGCCCGGTCCGTCCAGGTTCGGCCGATGGACGATGTCGCAGTTCATGGCCAGGGCCAGGCCTCGCGAGAGCGCCAGACCCAGGCCTGAACCGTCCATCCCGCTCCAGCGATCCGCGCCCAGACGATCGAAGGGGGTGAACAGCCGGTGCGCGACGTCGGCGGCGATTCCCGGACCCTCATCCCTCACATTGACCCGCAAAGCGTCATCCGCCGCCTCCATCGAGACCTCGGTGACGCCGCCTGGCCGATTGTACTTCACGGCGTTGGACAACAGGTTCAGCAGGATCTGCAGGGTCGCGCGTCGATCGGCCAGGACCTCGCCGTCCGCCAACACCCCGGTGCGCAGCGCGATGCCGACGGACTGGGCCTGTGGTTCGGTCAAGGCGACCGCCTCACGGACAACAGCTTCAAGGTCGACCGGCATGATGGTCACGGCCTGGCCGCCCGCCTCGATCCTGGCGATGTCCAGGACCTCGTCGATCATGCCGAGCAGGTGACGGCCGGCCCGGCTGATCTGGTCGACGGCGTGCCGCTGATCCGCGGTCAGCGTCTCCCGGTCCATATCCAGCAACTGGCCGAAGCCTAGAATGGTGGTCAGGGGCGTGCGCAGCTCATGGCTCATCCTCGACAGGAATTCGCTCTTGGCGCGGCTGGCCCGCTCGGCCTCCGCCCGGGCGGCCTTCAGCGCCTCCTCCGCCCGTCGGCGGTCGGTGATGTCCCGCGTGACCTTCGAGAAGCCGCGGAGCTCTCCGCGCTCGTCCCGGACAGCGGTGATCACGACGTTGGCCCAGAACTGGCTTCCGTCCCGGCGGACACGCCAGCCTTCGTCCTCGACCCGGCCGTCACGCAGGGCGATCTGAAGCAGGTGTTGCGGCGTCACGCTTCGCAACTCGCGCGGATAGAAGACCGAGAAGTGCTGTCCGAGAATGTCTTCGGCTGTCCAGCCCTTGATCCGCTGGGCGCCTTCGTTCCAGCTCGTTACCTGGCCTTCCGCGTCGAGGGCGAAGATGCCGTAGTCACGGACCCCCTCGATGACGCGGCGGTAGCGCTCCTCTCCCTCCCGCAGGGCCTGTTCACGGGTGCGCAGGAGCGTACTGGCCTCGACCAGCCTGCGGGCCAGACGCCCGATCTCGTCCCGGGCGTCATCCACGGTGCTGAGCGGCAATCCCCGCTCAAGCTGCTCGGCGTCCCGCTCGAGCGACCGCACCCGGCGCACGATCCCCGAGAACAGCAGCTGGACGGCGGCCAGGCTGCCGAGGAGGCCGATCAACGCCATGGCCACTGTCACGGCCAGGAAGCGCCGGCGTTCGGCGTCGGCCGTGGCGCGGCGGGCTTCCAGCAACGCGGCTTCGCGTCGCTGCATCGCCTCGATCTCGGCCCGAAGACCGTCCAGCACGGCCTTGTTGGCCACCAGCGCCTCGGCGATATCGCGCGCCGCCACGCCGTCGGGGCTTCCCGCGCCCGGCATCGCCGCGAGCTGGGCGAGGCCCTGACGCTTCTTGATCACCAGGACGTCGACCCGCGCCAGCCGGCTGATGACTTCCTCGTCGCGCACGGAGCGCTTGATGCGGTCCAGGGTCGCGGGCAGGAGCGCCTCCGCCTTGCGGTAGGGGTCGAGGAACTCCTCCCGCCCGGTCAGACGGTAGCCGCGGACGCCGCTCGCCGCTTCCGCCAGCAGCGCGTGCACCTCGTGGATGTCGCGCTGGATCGCGAAGGTCCGGCGGACTGCCTCCTCGGCCTCGACCTCGGCCTGGCTGGACAGATGCAAGGCCGCCACGCCGGTCAGCAGGATGACCAGCGGCATGGCGACGACGACAAGCCCCTTCGCCGCCAGGCCCGTATCCGCCCAACGGGTGGCCACACCGCGCCAGAGTCCCGGCCGCCTCATCGGTTCGCTCGCGTGGCGAGGACGGCGGCCTGCGTCCGGTCAGCAACGCCCAGCTTCGCGATGACCTTTTCGACATGGGCCTTGACCGTGCCAGGGCCGATGCCGAGTTCGCGCGCGATGGCCTTGTTGGTGAGGCCCAGGGCGATCCGGTCGAGCACCTCGCGCTCGCGCGGCGTCAGGCGCGCGAGGTCATCCTCGCGGGAGTCCAGCCGGCTCTCGAGCGCCTTGCGCAGCAGCACCGCCGGCATCGCAGTACGTCCGGCGCAGACGCTGCGGATGGCGTCGAGCAACTCCACGCGCGCGGCGTCCTTCATCACGAAGCCCGTGGCGCCGGCCGCGAGGGCGCTGCGGACATATTCGGCGGAGTCGTGGAGGGTCAGGATGAGCACGCGCGCATGTCCGCCCGCAACGATCACCCCGGCGGCCTCCAGACCGTTCATGCCGGCGCCGAAGCGGACGTCGAGAACGGCGAGATCAATGTCACCCTTCGCGGCCCGGGCGATGGCGGCCTCCGCCGTCGAGACCTCGGCGACGACCTCCAGATCCGGTTCGCGATCGATCACCGCCCTGAGGCCTGCGCGGGTCAGCTCGTGATCATCCGCGATCAGCACCCGCACGGTCATGTTCCGGTCACGGGAACCACGGCCCGGATCCGGAAGCCGTCGCCCAGAGGCCCGGCTTCCAGTCGCCCGGCCACGGCCGCCAGCCGTTCCCGCATGATCTCGAGCCCGAACCGTGTCCCCGACGGCGTCTCGGCGCCGCGGCCATGGCCGCCCGCGCTGTCGATGGTCAGGATCATCGCGCCCGCCGCTTCGTCGACGACCAGGTCCAGCTCGACCGCCGATCCCGCCGCATGCTTGGCCGCGTTGTTGAGCCCTTCCTGACCGACCCGGAAGATGAGGGTCTCCAGCCAGTCCGGCAGGCGCTGCATGTTGCGGGTGCGGATGGCGACCGTATGGCCGCCCGCCTCCAGCCGGCGCGCCTCCTCGCGGAGGGCGGCGACGACCCCGAGGTCGTCCAGCGCCGTGGGCCTCAGTCCGGCGATCAGCCGGCGCAGATCGCTGACGGTCAGCCGGGCGATGTCGATCAGCCCGCCCACCTCCGCCGACAGCCGCGCCTGCCCGTCCGCCGGCAGGTCCAGCTGCAGAAGCTCGAGACGGCGGTGAAGCGCGGCGATCTGCTGGGCGACGCCGTCGTGCAGGTCCGCGGAAATCGCGCGTCTTTCAAGTTCCTGGCCGCGCACCACCTCCGACAGGACCTCCTCAAGCTGCCGTTCGCGCTGGGCGAGCCGCGCCAGCAGGTCTTCCCGGTTCCGCTGCTCCAGAGCGATGATCAGCCTCGCCTCGATCATCTCGATCAGAAGACGCAGCGCCTCGGCGTCCTCCTCCGAGTCGAGGGCTTCCGCGTTGAGGCGCGAGCGAAATTCAAGCCTCCGGCCGGTTTCTCCCCGCGCCGAAAGGGCGTCGAGCGGAATGAGCATGGCGTCCGGCGGCGAGGCGTCGTCCTGTCGGCGGAGGGCGCCCTCGGCGAATCCCGCGAACAGGGCCGCCCGATGCGCCGCCAGGTTCAGCGCCGCGTCCAGCCCGGCCTCTCCGGCGGCGGCGAGGTCCCGGCTGACCTGGATCAGCAGGCGGAGCCGGGCCGCCCGGGCTTCGGAGGCCCGGTAGACTGACCGCAGATCGGTCGTCAGCGCGTTGGTGGAAGGCAGCACCTGGGGTCTCTGCGTGGCTGGAGCCGGTTTGGTCTATCCGACCCGGACTGTGGTGTCATATGCCGAACGGCATAGGCCATGGGCCCCGGCGGCTTGCCGATGCGAACGGTCAACCTCCCCCGTCGGAGGGGTGTTGCGGATGATCTGGAAGAAAATGGCGCGCCCGGAACGATTCGAACGTCCGACCCTCAGATTCGTAGTCTGATGCTCTATCCAGCTGAGCTACGGGCGCGCACTGCGTCGGGGCCTTGTAGGGCTCCGGCGAGGGCGCGGAACCTAGT
>Ga0315900_10005425_pt1 | contig 17522 bp, 15 predicted proteins | sample LakEriMetagenome_FD_203521 | JGI IMG/M metagenome (GOLD analysis project Ga0315900, IMG submission 203521) | Freshwater fungal communities from buoy surface, Lake Erie, Ohio, United States - Buoy 12 MA114 | ecosystem: Environmental > Aquatic > Freshwater > Lake > Lake biofilm | place: USA: Lake... | reverse complement strand
GCCTGCCACATGTCCAAATTGGCAAAATGCAGCCAGGCTTTGAATCGACCATATTTTTGCGATTTTGGCGCTTTATCCATCTCAAGCTTTAATTTTGAGAGCTTTTCTTTTGGTACTTGAACTTTCTTATAGCCAATAGACATAACTGGTCCTAACTGGACCCCAATGCAATTGCTGGAGATCCGCTCTTCCAAAATCGACTTTCGATTCCGGCGGGTCTTCCTTTAGGACCACCGTGCGCGGTGCGCGGTTGGTGTCGAACTAGCTAAAGGGCTAGAGCGTTCAACGTCTTTGACCTTCTAAAAGCATAAAGGAATTAACCGAAAGATTCAATCTGATAATCAAATACGAATTATTGCCCTAACGCGGTCTATCTTTTCCATTATGAAAGTCGATAGAGTGCGTTGAGTAATGAGTCTGAGAGGTCGCTACGATGGCAATTGATGAATTTTTTGACATTATTTTTGAAACTTTGGAATATGACTTAGGTGATGCTTCTCCATACGGCTATTACCGCGATATCTTGAGTGAAGAGTTTGGGAACACGAGTGTTTCTCAGTCATTCCATGATGCAATGGCAAAGCTCGAGATTAAGCTTGGCGAAGAAATAGGAGAAATAAATGATGCAACTCAGGACAAATACAATGCGGGCGCCTATTTTCTTGCAAGCATTCATCTACAATTAGGTGACGCCTATTTTTCACTTTATCCGTCGCTCCTTGGTAATGGCTGGGGCGAAATCGCCCCACATCTAGGCGTATGTGTATCTGGTTTTGGCTTTTCAAAAGGAGAATTTGAGCCATCGAAATTTGATCTGCCAGAAGAGGCCTACTACAGGTTTGTGGGTGATTTTATTCCCCCTAAGGCCCTGAAGGGATTTTCTGCCAAAGCCGTTGAATCCCTTTTGACCCACTTTTTGGGACTTACCTCGAGAGGTTTAGCAGCCGCCATTTTGAAAAAAGGAATGGATGAATTTCGAAGTAAAGAAGAGAAGCTTGAGGGATACGTGAAGGAACTCTGGGAGCATAACTTGAAAGCGATACAAGAGACCATTAATCATCTAGATGATTAATAAATTCAAATCAATCATTCTTCTTCAGGAAACAATCCTCGAATCTCACACTAAGTCAATTCCATCCTTAAAGCCGTTAAAGCAAGAAGAATCTCTCTATGAATAAATCTGTAATTTAGTCTTGACTCAAATCTTCTTCTACTTCGACAAATCCCGAATTACGAATATCTCCTTTAATCACTGAATAGGGAACATTGCATTCGGGGCAAGGTTCACGGTCATAGGAGAAATCATCGATTCGGATATTTCCATGATAAATGAATCGGCGTCCTCTACAAGTGGGGCACTTCTCTTCCATAATCATCCTTTCTTTTCGGATCAATACTAATCCTGAGCACTGTCATTTATTGATGACATCTCGAATTGAGTCGTAGTCCGCCAAAGAGTCAGCAGATATCCCGAAGAGTTCGGCTAGCTCTTCAAAGGCTATAACAATCATGTTTTCTGCTCTTGGGGTTGCCTCTACGACTTCGTCAAAAATGGCATTCGCGATGGCAAAAGTAAATCCAAATTCTTCGCAATATGATACGAACTCTTCGCTTGTTCGTAGATTTTCTGAGTCTTGAAGCGCATACATTTCAGCCAATAACCGGCACATTTTGGGAAATGTTGCCATTTTTACACTCCAACCATCTTCACTCGGCTTGGGCCTTCTGCAGTAGAGCGAACTTCAAGTCGCGCAGGAATCCGAGATTTCATACTTTCCACATGGCTAATAACTCCGATGATTCGGTTTGAAGCCCCGAGCTTCTCAATCACTTCAAGAACTTCGTCCAATTTATCTTCATCGAGAGATCCAAAACCTTCATCAATAAACAAAGTTCCCAACTCGAGCCCTCCTCTGTCTGCTCGAATTACTTCTGCCAATCCAAGAGCAAGTGAAAGTGAGGAATAGAAGGCTTCACCGCCGCTTAGTGTTTCTGCGGGGCGTTCCTTTCCTGCATAGAGATCCATCACAGTTATTCCAAGGCCTGATTTACCTAACTGTCCCTTAATTTTCTCTTCTTGAAGCTTAAATTCATATTTGCCTCCGCTTATCTGATACAGAATTCCACTCGCTCTTTCAAGAACCAGCTCCAATTTTTCCTGCAGCACATACCTTTTCAGGGTTAGATCTAACTTATTTCGTCCACCTCCGCGAACTACAGCTTCAAGTTCAACGAGGTTCCTTCCTTCAGTGCGCAAGTTTTCGAGAGAGTCAAGAGCCGCAAAGAGCCCCAGACGAGAGTTTTCAATCGTCTTATTTCGCGTATCGGCTGTCGCCTTTTGTCCTGTGATTTCGGTGATTAAGTTTCGTACACTTGTGAGCTGATCTTTACATTCTCTGAGAAGCTGATCTACAACTTCGAGGTCACGCAAATTTTTGTATTGTTCTTGAGCAATGAGACCTTGTATTCGAGTCTTTTCAGTCTTGTGCTTTTCTACAGCACTGAGTAGGGCTTCACTACTCTTAGAAGCAAGTTTCTTCAAAGCAGCAGTATTCTCTAGCTGGTATTTCTTGAGATGTGGAGAGAGCTGTTTTAGTAAGGCGTTGACGCGGTTCTTTTCACCCTCATACTCAATAAGGGCATCTATCGCTACCTCAAGATTTTCAACTTCGGCTCGGAGGTCATCTCTCTTATCAATCTTCTCTTGAAGTGATTCTTGCTTTTTTTCCAGAGAACTTAGTTTCAATTTCAATTCTTTTACGTTGGGCAGCTTTCTCTTTGCGAGCACACCAAGCGTTTTAATGTCAGATTTGCACTCATCAAGTGCGTCTTTTGCAAGATCGCGTTGCTCCTCTAATTGAGCTTCATGCTCCTCGTCGTATCCGTCACCTTTTGCTTTATTTGGGTGCTCTTTTGAGCCGCAAACCGGGCATGGCTGACCAGAACGCAATGTTTTCGCAAGTGTCGAAGCGCCTGCTACTCCTCGGTTCCGCTTATATTCCAAAAGCGCTTTTTTCGCTTTTTCCAACTTTGTTTCAAGAGCAGGAAGCCTTTTCTTAGCTGTTTCAAATTGTTTTTTTGCGTCTTCGATTTCTTCAGCATTGTCGATTTGTTCTTGCAGAGTATCTATTTTTTCCTCGAGGTCCTCGTCTTTGCTTAGTTCTTTCTCCAGGCCCAATAGAGTTTCTTCTAGCTTTGGTAGCTTGCCCTTCAGTTCTTTGGAAGATGAATTACGAAATTCTTTTGGTACTTCTTTTTCAGAAGTCTTTAAGTCCTTTTCAGCATCTTCATAATCTTGAATTACTGGAAGTAATGGCGCAACACCAGAGATGACTTTAAGTTCATCTTCCTTTTGTTTAATGTCGGGATCACTTTGCACAAGCTTTGCAAGATCACTATTCAGACGAAACAAGCTATTTATATTTGCAATTTCTTGATCAAGAGAGTTTTTTGTGGCATTGAGCGACTCTTGCTTCTCAAGGGCTATATCTAATTCATCCTGACGAGATTCTGCATCTATAAACATATCGCCCGTAAATCCTTCAATTAATCCATCTTGGGCACTTCGGACTTCAGAGGGATTCTTCAGCGCAACCAAGAGTGCGCTCCAGTCTTTCCCCAGCGACGGATTATCAAGTCCTTCAAGGTTCCTGATGTGATGATTGAGTTCAGATTCCTGCAATTTAATATTCTCTTCAAAAGATTTCTTGCGGTCCGACAATTCTTGGGAGAGATGGTCATAAAAAAAGGTTCGGAAAATATCGGTGAGAATCAATTCACGGGAATTCCTGTCTGCAAAGAGAAATGTTGTGAACTTACCTTGCGGCAAAACAATCAACTGGTTAAATTGTTTCTCATCCAAACCAACTATTTCTTTTATGCGCAAATTTACTTCTCTTGGACCATTGACTGGCAAGGCTTCTGGCCGCACAAACATGAGTTCGGCTTTGGGATTACTTAGATCTTCGGTTCCGTCTCGTTTGAGCCGCGGCAGCGCAGGAATTCTCCTCACCCGATAACGTCCATTGCCATTACTGAATTCCAAGACAACCTCGGTGGTGTCATTTATGCCGGAGTAATCACTTCTTATTCGATGCTGGGACATGCGGTCGGTTTCACTCTTCGCCTTAGCTGCATTCGCAGCTTTACCCGCACCCTGCTGGGCGGTATCTCCGTAGAGTGCGAAAACAATGGCGTCGATGATTGAACTTTTGCCTGATCCAGTTGGGCCTTCGAGCATGAAGAGTTTGTCGGCAGACAACTTGTCAAAGTCGATTGTCTGTTTATCTTTAAAAGGTCCAAATCCTTCAAGAGTGAGCGAGTGAATTCTCATTTCTTCACCTGTGAAAGTGCTGAATTGACAGAATTACAACAATCTTCAATAAGAGTAATTGTTTGATCAGAAGGTTGCTCCTCCGTGACTCTTTCATAGAATCGTTTTGTTATTTCTAAAGGGGAGTTCAATTTCATTCCATCTTGGTTTGGAACATATATCGTGTTTCTTCCATCCCTGTTGTACTCCCACTTAAGTAGATGCGGATATCGAGCCTTCAAGGCATCGTAAACTCCGGGAGCGACAGTTTGCTCCTTAAGATTAATATGCATCCAGTCATCTTTATTAGGATCTGATTCTGCGAAGCGCAAGATGTTATCTAAGGTGTCTTCCAAGTAACGCATTCTACGAATTTGAGGAATAGTTATAGATTCAATCGATTCGTGCGACACTCCATCTTTAGTTATTGTGACCATCAAAACTTGCTTCTCGTGGTCTCTTTCTGAAAACGAGAATGGAATCGGGGATCCCGAATAGCGGATGGTGGCTTGTTTCATTCCCTCCAAATACTGAGCACCATGAAGGTGTCCCATAGCAACGTAATCAATGCCTGAGAACACGGCAGCATCAGCATTATCGGCGCCACCTATCTTTAGAGGACGTTCACTATCAGCTGCAATGCCTCCGGTAACAAAAGCATGCGAAGCAACAAGAGTTCTCACAGGATTAGTCTTTTTCTGTGAGTCCAAATTCGACTTGATTTTTTTTACAGCAGCATCTAACACGTCAGTATGTTCCGCAGCTACATCTAATTGATTTTCACCAGTGCCTGTGTCGGCGTCAGGCTCAATGTAGGGAATGCCGTATGCGTATAAATCGAAATCTTTGCCCTCGACAACCACCGGCTTAGTGATTTCTGAAATTCTCGTTCTGAAGTGAAGGCCAAATCGGTCAAGCCAGCGGGTATTGCTACCCAATCTAACGCTGCTGTCATGATTTCCAGAAGTGATCAGTATCGGAGTCCCCGAAGATTGAATTCGGGCAAGCGAATCCTCAAACATCTCGATAACTTCAGTAGGCGGTATTCCTCGGTCGTAAATATCACCAGAGACCACAATGAGATGCGGCTCTTCAGCAGGAACTAGATCATCAATAAACCAATCAAGAAACTTTTCTTGCGCTTCTGAAAGAGATTCTCCGTGCAGCTTCCGACCAAGATGCCAATCTGAAGTATGGAGGACTCTTAAAGTCATTTAGATTACTTCTTGACTTCTTTGTAACCTTTTTTGATTTTGGACTTCACTAACTTATCCATTTCTGTGGCCGCTTCATCATCAGAGGCAAAAGTTCTTTCTGTAGTTTGGCCGTTTGTGCCAATTTTGCCAAAGATGATTGTAAGTTTCTTACCGTCCTGAGTGACTTGCCAAAATTTGGAAGACTCCGCAACTCCGCGAGTCTTATCTTCTCCTACGAATTCTAAATATGTCATTTATTGCTCCTTTCGGCACCAAGTATTTATGACCCCACCGACATCGGTCAATGATGAGGCACTAGCCAAGGGCTTAACTGGACATGACCCGTTGATTCACTAACGCGTGTAAAATATGAGCATGAGTTCGTCTATCGAGGACGTCACCGAAAGCCTCATAGGAATTAAGGATCAATTCCTCGAAAATGATGAGATTCTCCAAGCAGTCCTCGAACATGATGATTCAGAAGAACTCTTAATAGTCTTGGGGATGGCAGATGCGTTGTCTGCGGGCGTGATCACCCTAAACAAAACTGGCGAGAAGCGCTTGAAGTCTACTTTAAAAGAGCTAGAACAATTACTTGAGGATTTCGAAGATGGTGATGAATAGTGCCGCAAGGACTGTATTCAGATCCGTTTTTGAAAGCTCTCATAAGAAAAGAATCGAAATTAGCTGAAGAATTCTTTGAAACAATTGCTGATTCCGACTTTATTGGGGAGGACGAAGTAGTTTCTTGCCTAGAAGTCCCAGGATGGGTTCTAGAGAAGGCAGCAATCAAAGCTTGTTTAAATCCAAATCTACCTTCAAATAAATTCGAGGAACTACTACGTGACCAGAAGATTCTGTCTGAGAATTTTTGGTCTATTTTTAAGTACCCAAATTTAAGTAAGTCCCAAATCCGAAATTTAATGAAGAATGAGGACGTAAATGTAAGGGGGCTTGCACTTGCCCACGACCACGGAAATAAATCAGAGTTGTTAAATTTCCTTAAAGAACAGATATCAACCAACAACTACAAATGTTACGTGATTATAAGCATATGTCAAAAGATTGAGTTACTAGATGAAGTCTTTAATTACCTTCTTAGCGTTCATGAATATGGTGGTGCCTCTCGAACAATCGGTGAAGCATTGTGGAATAACGTAACATTGAGTGCGGAGCAAAAAGCCGCTCTTGTATTGTCGGGAATCAAACCCAAAGTTGATGACAATAGTAATTTTTGGGGCAACCACAATCCTCAATTCATTTCATCTCTTCCTTTCCTACAATATCTAATGGCTGAATTTGAGTTTTCCAAACGTGATAGATTTGAAAAAGTGAGAACCTTTAATCCAAGAATTCGGGAATTTTTTACGAGCCAAGGGCACCACTTGTCAGTATTAATCCCCGGGGACGAGAGCCGAATTGAAGTAACTCGCGATGGTCTCGAAGACATTTCCGCACTTCAGCTACTCAATCGACTTTTCTGGACAGACTTATGCCAAAGTGGAGATTTTGAGATCTATCGTAGAAACGCTTATCGAACAGATGATCTGTTTATTTCCCACCCCATTATTGGCCGCGAATTCGAAGAGACGGATGTAGAAGATGCAACAGGGCTGGGCGGAGTTTTTATTTTTAATAATCAGAAGTGGCTTCTCGGCGAAGAAGCACTTCCAACCGATAGAGCTATCCAAGCGCTTACATCTTATGAAGAGTCGATATCCACCATTGCAGAAGAAGGTAGTTACGAGAACTTAGGTGCCATTCTTGTTGCTCTCGTTATTAATTCACCTGAATTAGCTTCGGAATATGGTTTTGAGTTAAACGAAGAAGCAGAAGATTGGATGACTTCCGTAGCCACGGAACTTGCCGAACCTGATGATTTCGACGTATCTGCTCAATTGAATCCAGAATTTCATGAAGTACTTAGTTGGAAGAAGCTTTCAGACGAGAAAAAACGTATTCTTTTTGATTTTCTGGCGTTAGGATTGAAAGAACACCACTCAAAATTAAGAAATGACGTCATCCATTTCTTAGCGTGTATGGCTCTTCACAAAGACACCCCAAGTGAAATTCTAGAGAAACTAAAACATATCAATGTGCCACTTATCGGAGAAGTGCTCGCGTCAAGAACTTAGTGAAGTTTAGAGATTTTCTCTAGTTTCTTCGGAGAGCATTTCTTCTTTCAAATCAAATAGATGTGACGCAATAGCAAAAGCTGAAATCATCTTCATAAACACATCGGTATATTCATGTCCAATTAAGTGACCATTGGAATCATAAACGAGTTGCATTACTTCGTGCCCGTTTAGAGTCCCGTAGCTGGAGAATGCTTCTCTCCTCAGGTCATCGCGCTCAGTGTGCATTACCGGTTCTGTAATTCTTAATCCATTACTAAAGTAGGGCTCAAGTTCTAGTGCATAGATGGGAAACTTTTGTGTCAAGTTTCGATTCGAAGATTTGATTAGTAGACTTTTCTCAGTAAGAAGTAGATAGTGATGACTAGCTTTGCGATTTGGAATACCCATCGATTTTATTGAAGGCTCGCCCAAATCTTCGATCACGCCAGACCATATTATTTTTTCATCCTGAGCAAACTCTTGAGCAATCAATCCGCTGAAGACTCGAGTAAGTGAATTCAAGTATGAATGATGCTGGTAGGTTAGAAGAATATTCTTAAGATCATTACTGTTAACCGTAAATGGATCGCCAATTGCCTCTAATGCAAAATCGAGATATCGATGCCAGTTCTCATTCAGAAAAGCCTCTCGTCTGTCTTGCCAATTCGGGTATATAAAGGCGCGCTGCCCCATCCATTCGCAATAGTCAAGAATCTGATCGCGCAACTTTTCTAGATTAGAGTCAGATTTATCCAAACTGTCCATATTCGCAGGCTATCAATATGTACTGACTAGACCTGTTATATGTCAGGACACTTCTCTATGATCAGTTGCTATGGCCAAGACCATCAACGTTGTGCTCAATGGAGAAAAGGCAGTCTTCACCTATAAGCCAATAGACCGCACCGACCTCTATGGTCGCCGGAGACGAGTTGCATTTGATACTGAGGGCAATGAATGTTCAAAAGCCTCTTTGCTTTCAGACGGTTCTCTGCTTCTTCAAAGCGGAATGACCGCTCAAGGCTATTTCCAGAATGACGGTACATGGGTTCCTCAATCCGAGCTTTCTGCGATTGCGCCCGATGGAAAACCACTTAAATTGCATCCATCGACCGTTGGGGTTGAAGTTGAGTTAGAAGAAGTAAGACCTCAAGAAGCTTTGTCTTTTTCTTTTTCAAACACTTATCTACTCGAACCTGATGAACTCTCTCCACGGCTCAAGGAGCTCTTAGACTCCGGGAAAATTTTCTCATTCCCCTTCAATGTAAAGGAAGATTACAATGTTGAAACAGGCTTTCTAGTCGGTAATGATTTTGCCTACTTTGCCTTAATTGGCAATAGAGTTGAATATAAGATGTGTACCCTTGCAGAAATAGCGACTGTATCGGATGAAACTTCAGACTCCAGTAGCGACGATTTAGATTTCGAGATGTTCTGATATGAGAATTCATTTATCAAATGCTTCCGCGAGAAATGCTACGGTGGTCGCTGTAGGAGTTAAGTCTGTTGACGCGACGATTCCTGCAAAAGATGGAGTACCTGTTTCGTTCAAGAGGTACATTGCGGCCGGAGAAGGAACTTTGCATTCTGATCTAGTTAAGAAGCTGGGAGAAAATTACTCAAAATCGCTTATCGAATCTGACCCCGAGGTAGACCTCGAAACAGTAGGCCGTTCAATAGAAGGCACCACATCTGTCTTGTTGGATAAATCCGGAAATCCTGTTTATTGCGCTCCGGAAGTTTTCGAGATTATTTATGGTGTTGATGGAAATGAAGTGGAGCGTCGAACTCCCGTTGATGTTGCGCCCAATATCAACGAAGACCTGCCCATCAAATGGACGGGACGGTTAATTTCTCGAGCGGATTTAGTGCGTAAATTCTCAATCAAGAGAACGATGCAAATAAAACATGCCGATGGCGTCACATTTGATTTCCTGTATGCCATTGCGAAGGAACTTGAAGAGAAAGACTCGGTAATGTTGCTTGCCTCAGGTTTTGATGGCAAGAGTCCGCTTGTATTTCAAACAAATGGAACGCCTTATCGAGGATTCTTAGAGGGGCGAATCGAAGGGGACGGATTTCTGCTTCTTCTTCATCTCAGCAATATGGAATTGAAGAGACCGACATGAAAAAACTTGGGAATTCGGCTTTCGGCGGTGTAGGCAGCTTTTCAAATACATCGCTCTCTCAATTACTAAGCGCGTATCGGAAAACCATTGCCTCATATATACCTACTGGGACAGAAGATATTGATAAACGACTAGGCATTCCGTTATTGGTTTCACCAAAGTTTGATGGAGAGCTCTGGTATCTCTTGTATGACAAAGAATGGCTACTTGTTGCTCCCAATGGCAGAACTATCTCTGGCAATATTGAAATTTTGAATGAAGCAACTAAACAGAAAATAGATCAGTCCTACGTGCTTGCTGGAGAATTGCATGTTGTTTCTGAATCTCGCACGAGAGTAGCTGACCTCACATCAATGCTAGGTGACGCAGAAAAATGCGACACGTCAAAGTTGGGTTTTGCAGTTTTCGATTTAGTATCATCATCAGACATTTCAGCTGCTGGCACCACCTATTCAACTCGGTTCGAAAAAATCAACGGTTTACCTTCTAAAGGAAATCTTTTTGTCGTACCCACCGAAAAAACCTCTTCTCCCGATGCGGTGCATTCACAATTTGATAATTGGGTATTAGGTAAGAAATTTGAAGGTTTAGTAGCAAGATCAGATGACGCTAGGACTTACAAGGTTAAGCCTGTAACCGAATTTGATGTTGCGATACTGGGATTTACCGAGAAGCGACTCGATGATGGCGATTATGTAGTTAGAACTGTGCTCGTCGGTGTACAAGATAGTGACGGTTCTTGGCTTCCTCTCGTGCCAGTTGGAAACATCGGAGATAACACTTTTCGAAAAGAACTTTATTCGATTCTCAAACCCAGCGTAATTCCAAGCTCCTATAGAAAAACAAGCGAAAGCTCGGGTGTCATGTATCAGTTCGTGAACCCTCAACTTGTAGCAGAAATAAAGGCTCTCGATCTCCAAACCGAGGATACTTCTGGGAAGAAGGTTCGTGATCCGAAACTCTCAATTGTTGAAGGCCAGTGGCGAGTTAGTGGTTGGACAAATAGTGTTGCGGTTCATAACCCAACTCTTGTACGACTACGTAATGACAAAGGAGTTTCACTAGAAGAAACTGGCTGGGATCAAATTGTGCGGCTGCTTCCGGTTGAAATAACTACCGACGAAGAGAAATCTGGCAAAAGTGAAGTTATTCAAAGAAGAGTTTGGACAAAGGATGAATCGGTAAGAAAGCTCTTAGTTTGGAAAACTAATAAAGAAGGAGTTGGATTCTCCAGTTTTGTTGTACATTGGACAGATTATTCCCCAGGAAGAAAAGCACCTTTGGCAAGAGAAGTTCGACTTGCTCCAAGTGAAAAAGAAGCAGAGAAAATTGCGGAAGATATGATTACCGAAAATATCAAGAAGGGTTGGATCGAGAGCGTTTAAGCTCTTCTAGATCTAGTTGATGAAAATTGAAGAGACAAAGCTCCTTATTTCGCCACGAGACCTAATTGCAGAGTTGGAGTGTAGTCATCGACTTCACCTAGAGTGGTCAGCACTCAAGAAACTTATCCCACAGCCTGACAAGGACGAGACCGATGAGCAAGAGTTATTAAAAAAACACGGTATTGCGCATGAATCCGCACTCGCCAATAAGTTGGCAGAAGCGGGAAACTTTAGAAAAATACCAAATACTTTTGAAGATGGTGAGTTAATTGCTGTTGCGTTCGAAAAAACTAAACAAGCAATGCTTGATGGAGTTGACTCAATTTATGCGCCAACTTTGTTTGATGGCGAATTCCTGGGCTACCCAGACTTCCTGATTAAAGCCAAAGATGACAATGGCAAGCCTATTAAAGATGGAAGTGGCCGTTTTGTGTACGATCCAGTCGACGCTAAGTCAGCAAAGAGCGAAAAGAGAGCTGCTGTTCTGCAAGTTGCCTCCTATGCATACGCCATGGTCAAACTCGGTTTACCGCGACCGCACAAAGTACATCTTTGGTTAGCAAGCGATAAGAATTGGAGCACTCCTGCCTCAGATCTTCTTGACCTAGGGGAATTCTTCTATAACCGAACAAAGCAACGCATAGGAACTTTTTCTCAATTACCGAGCCCCGATTGGGCAGCACCAAGAGAATCATGCTCTCGTTGTCGATGGAGTGAACATTGCGATCTTGGACGTCGTAAAGCCGATGACTTATCCCTAATTCAAGGTATCCGATCCAACACCAGACTTGCATTAATCGAGCTTGGAATCACGAATCTAACAGAAATGGCTCATGCGAAAAATGAATTGCGAACCGCAGGAAAGAAGGATATTGCGGTTGAAACATTCGAAAATCTCAGAGCACAAGCCTCCATTCAATTACGCGGAAGAGGTTCCGGGGCAAAGCCAATTTATGAAATCAAAGATCCTGTCGGTTTCGGTCTTCTTCCGAAGTCGTCAGACGGTGACGTTTGGTTCGATATGGAAGGCGACCCTTATGCAGAAAATGGCGAGGGATTGGAATACATGTTTGGGTTTGTTCTTAGGGACGGCCCAAATTTGAAATTCTCTACATTTGATGCTGAAAATCGAACTCAAGAGCGTAAAGCTTTCGAGGATTTTGTTACTTTCGTCAAAGAACGCCGAATAAAGTATCCCGATTTACATATTTATCACTACGCATCATACGAACCCTCGGCTCTACTCCGGCTAGCCCAACGGCACGGTTTTCTTGAGTTTGAAGTTGATAAATTGATTCGCGAAGACGTTTTCGTAGATCTCTACTCAATAGTTCGAAAAACACTTCGATTCTCCACAGAATCTCTTTCAATCAAGAAGATTGAACCAATATTTTACGAAGGCAATCGTGATAAAGCGGTTTCATCATCAATCGGAAGTGTTGTCGCTTTTGAAAATGCATTAGAGGAACTAAATAGAGGATCAAGAGAAGGATTTGAGAAAGCGCTTCAAGAAATTAAGGTATATAACGAAGATGATTGCCAATCCACACAGAGACTTGATGATTGGCTACGCAAGCTTGCGGCTGAAAACAACATTGCATTTGCTGAAATGAAGTCAGCCGCAGAAGAGAAGTGGCAGAACGAAGACGAGGAACCAAAAGAACCTATAGGTATCCAGCTCCTCAAAGATGTCCCGGTCGACAAAAAAGAGCGAACTTTGGATCAACAGGGCAAGGCCATGATTGCCGCCGCTCTTGAATATCATCACCGCGAAGATCGCCCCGTTTGGTGGGATATTTTTGAGAAGGCAAAGAGCGAGCTTTTTGAACTTGAAAATGCAAGTGACGTTGTATTGCCAACCAGAGTTGAATGTACTGATTGGTACGTCGAAGGAAAGAAGAATCCCCGACGGACCATCACCTTTTATGCTCCAGACGGAATTGATTTGAGGCATATTCTGGACTTTGAGCGAATTCCTCAAGCTTTGTATGAGGTTGCGCCAGACAACTTCAAAGTAGTTGCCGGTACCACTCGGGGATTTCGAGATGTTCAGATAGTTGAGCTGGAGTCGGGTCAAGTTGTTGTTGAAGAAAGAGCCACGAAAGCAGGCTCTTGGCCTGAAATCCCATTTGCGCTCTTACCAGGCGCGCCAATTCCAACATTTGCAATAAAGAAAGTACTGCGCCAAGAAATTGCACAAAAAGTGATAGAAGCAGAAGCAGAGGGACGACAACTCTTTCCACCAAGTGCTTGGACGGACATTCTTCTCCAACGATCACCACGTCAAAAGTCAGGATTCTTGCCTCGCTTACAAACCGATGTCGAAAGCGTGACTCAGGCTCTACTTGATTCGCAAAACAGTTATATCGCAGTCCAGGGACCGCCCGGTACTGGAAAAACTTATGTTGGTGCAAATGTGATTGTAAATCTTGTAAAGCAAGGATGGAGAATTGGTGTTGTCGCACAATCACACGCCGTCATAGAGAATCTACTGAACAGTGTTCGCAAAATGGATGCTTCAGTTCCAATTGCAAAGAAGGGGCAATCACCAAAGACGCGACCCGATTATCATGTCGAAGATGTCCCAAATTGGTGTATTGGCCAAGATGGTGGATATGTAATTGGCGGCACCACTTGGAACTATGCTTCTGCGGCATATCGAGCTCTAGCACTAGATCTAATAGTCATTGATGAAGCAGGCCAATATTCACTTGCTAATTCAATTGTTACGCTGTCTTCTGCGCGGTGTGCATTATTGCTCGGCGATCCCCAACAACTTCCTCATGTGAGCCAAGGAAAACATCCCGAACCTGTAGATAATTCTGTTTTAAAGCACATACTCGGTGAATTCAAGACAATGCCTGACGAGTTGGGCTATTTCTTAGCTAAGACTTATCGACTCCACCCGTACTTAGCGAGCCACGTATCGCGGCTTCAGTACGAGGGTCGACTTGTTGCAGACGAACGCTGTTCTAAGCGATCAATCGAAGGAGTAAGTCCAGGACTTCATGTTGTAGACGTTGAACACACGGGAAACACCACAAAGTCGGTAGAAGAAGTTGATGTCGTTATAAGACTTATCAAAGAATCAATTGGAAAACAATGGATTGACACCGATAAGGAAGGCAAGCCCAAAAGCGCTGCATCTTTATCGGAATCTAATATTCTTGTGATTGCTGCATTTAATAATCAAGTCCGATTGTTAAAGCAACGCCTTACCCAGGAAGGTTTTCCCAAGATTAAAGTAGGCACCATAGATAAGTTCCAAGGCCAAGAAGCGGCACTAGTTCTCATTTCAATGTCGACTTCATCTAGTGAAGACTTACCCCGAGGTATTGAATTTCTACTTTCGCCTAACCGAATGAACGTTGCAATTTCACGTGCTCAATGGGCTTGCTATCTAGTTCGATCACCGGAACTTTCCGTAATGGAGCCAAGTTCGGCAGATGGAATGGTGATGCTTGGAAAATTCATCACTCTATGTAAATCCCAAGAATCACAATAACTTATCTCCATGAGTTGCCCAAAACTCTTTCATCCAATCTTCATAAGCGTTGTGAAGACTCCGAACCTCCGATAGCCCTTTCGATAAGTCGATAGCATCTACTATCACTTCTTTGCCATTTGTCTCACGAGCGAGATAAATCCATTCTGAATCTCTGAAAAAAGCCGCGAATCGATAACAAAAGTCCTCTGTAAACATGTCCTGAAAAAAACTCAGAATTGTGTAGAAATCTATCTCTTCAAGATCTGGCTCGAAACCAAAGTAGATTTTATCCAATATTTCTAATTGTCGAGTCAGTTCTGTATCCAGGTTGGTAAATGCTTCGAATTGATTGTTCCATTGGATAACCCTCGATATTTCGTCCCAGTCACCTTCGATTGTCTTGAGTATAAACTGGTATCTGGTTTGTATTAATTCAAGTAGCTGGAAATATTGGTTCAAACGCACAATTGCATTCGAAGAGGTTGATGGACATTCCTCTAGTTCACCATGTAATTCCGATGTCCATTCTTTCCCATGAATAATGGAGACATAAATGGGCTCAAAATAGTAGGTACCAATTAAACGCGAGAAAGGATTCATTGAGTCTTTAAGTCTTTGGTAAGTGTCTTGATATACGACTTCATATTCTTCTGAGGTTAAGCGTTCTATCACCTCTCTCATAATTGAAATTGCGTTTGTAAGTGGCTTTAATATAAATACAAGATTCCAATGAGTATTTGTTGGCCGTGTCGAATAGTCTTCACGAATTGAAATCAATTCGTCGACTAGGGTGTCGAGATAATAACGATAAGGTTTATCATTGGCCGTTAGCCCGATACTGCTTAATCCCAAATTCAAATTCAAGGTGTTAAGTTGGGATTCTGATAAAGATGCGAAATACACGAGAGCGCTATCAATAAAATCTATTAGGTTCGTCTTGGTAATCATTAGAAGTTTATGCTCCTCTTACAATCGTTCTAAACCAAGACGGGACTTCTTTCTGAGCACCAGTATTACTTAAGCAAACTATTGAAGTCTCAAATTCACTCGGTTCGTTGTCGGGCCAAGGGGTAAATCCATCGGTCAGAACGACCAAAATTCGAGGAGTTGGTCTAATCACCTGAGCAGCCGCTATTCCTATTCGAAGATCGGTTCCCCCACCTCCTTCTAATTCAATATTGGCGATATCGCTTCTTGTTTTGACTCTTTGTATTTTCCCAACTTGAGCGTCACATGGAATTATCCAAATCCCACTCGAGATTCCATGAGTGCGAGCAATTCCGTCTACTTCAGAGAGAAAGTCCCGGACCTCCTCGTCTGAGATACTTCCACTCGTATCAACGACAATTGCAATTGGCGGGGGAACCGGTTTGCGCATTGCGGGAAGTATTAGCTCAGATTCTCCAACTTTCATCGCCGCTTGTCTGCGAGAAGGGCGAGTGTATTTGTAGTCGCGCCTTCCAGACATAGTTGCTAATGAACTCCGAAACGCACCAGCAAGTTCTTGTCGCCAGTTAACTTGGGGTTCCAAGAGATCTTGCGCCCAACGTAAAAGGGCGCCAGGAACAGTGCCACGTCCTGACTCACTTTTGGAATACTTGAGAATATCTTGGGCTACAAAATCACGCATTACATCCTGTTGATCTGACCGAACCGCAGAATTATCAGAATCCCCTTTGGCAATTTCGTAATTTCTCGTTGCTCCACCTGCCACGCTTCCACAGTCCATAACTGGAATACCATCTTCCGGATATTCTTGTAAGTGAACCTCGATTCGAAAGAAAATTTCTTCAGTAGACATTTCAGAAGTCAATTGATATCTCGTGAACTGCTGAAAACGAAGTGGAGTAAAAGTTCCCCAATTCATTCTTGATTCGTCAAGCACATGGTTTATGCCAAGATCTCCTGCCATATTCCAATTAGGATGCAACTCGGATGGTTGATTAATTGCTCTAAATCTGGGTCCATGTCTTAGAACGCAGTGCATAACTTCATGCAGAAGCATTGTTGCCAAAGGGTCAGCATCATGTTGCAGGACAAATTCCTTGGAGTAATACATACGCCATCCCTCATCTACGGCGAGAGTAGGCACTTGATTGCTCTCTACAAATTTAAGGTTATAGAGAACCGTTGAGACATAAGGCCATCGTGATTGGGCAACTATTCGAGCGGCCATGAGCCGCAATCGAGCATCTTCCGACTGGCTCATTTTCTAAATTAAATAAGTTTTGCTTCAGTTAGCAAAGGAACTAGAGATTTCAGAAGTGTCTTGCTCGGTTCGGCGCCTTCTGGCCTCATGCGAATCCAATCCCGAGCAAAAGTAACGGCAAGATCAGGGTGACCACTTGTGGCGATTTTTTCCAAAACCACGCCAACAGTTGTCCACCGTTCAACAGTATTTGTGTGTCTTATTGCTGACATCAAAGATGCTCCGATTACATAGACCTTATCCATGCGTTTAGGAAGTTTAAGATTCTTGACATCAGAAAGAATCGCTTCAGGTTGAGGCAAGTCAATATTTTCTCTGTAAGAGATGTACTCTGCGGAAGCGCCAGGCCCTACACAACCCATAACTGCAATTCGCCTTACTCCTGAATCTAAATCGCAAGCTGTAATTCTTGCCGAAAGCTTTGCAACCATTTCCCATGATCGTGGCGTTGGAAACGCGCGACCTTGTTCGACGGCCGATTTTGGAAGTACGGTGGTCAATTCAGGACGCGATGACAAGAAACCAGCCAAGATAGAGCGTTCTGCTATCAGTGCATCATCCAGTCTGCTCTTCGACGGTTCAGGCACTGCATACGAAACCCAGTTTCCCGCCAGGCCATCTCTAACAACTTCAGAAGGTAAATCCCAATTCAAATGACAAAAACGATTAGCAAGAGGAGGAGCCAAA
>Ga0315900_10005424_pt1 | contig 17524 bp, 8 predicted proteins | sample LakEriMetagenome_FD_203521 | JGI IMG/M metagenome (GOLD analysis project Ga0315900, IMG submission 203521) | Freshwater fungal communities from buoy surface, Lake Erie, Ohio, United States - Buoy 12 MA114 | ecosystem: Environmental > Aquatic > Freshwater > Lake > Lake biofilm | place: USA: Lake... | reverse complement strand
GAAGGACGCCCTTCCTTCGGGAGGAAGCCGAAGGACGCGCTTTTTTCAAAACAAGTTCGCTTCCTTCGGCTTCCTTCGGAAAGCCGCCAGAGGTGAAGCTTCCCGAAGGACGTTCAGAAAGCCGAAGGACGCGCTTTTTTCAAAACAAGTTCACGTCCCCCGAAGGAAGCGCCATAGGTTCCCGAAGGAAGCAACTTTTTCCCTTCCTTCGGCGTCCTTCGGCTTCCTTCGGCTTCCTTCGGAAAGCTTCACCTCTGGCGCTTCCTTCGGGTAGCGAGGGACCGAGGGGGATGGAGGGGGACGATGTAAGGTTACGCGGGGTGGGTGATCAAAGATCACCATGATCATCACCATCATCGTAGTTGATGAACAAGACACACACGCTTTCTCTTCCTTCGGGAAGACGTAGGGGGTCGGCAAACCTCTGGTAACTTGTAGGTATGCGCTTCCCTCGAATATAGTAACGGCAGTTGCGTATTACAGACATCATGCAGTAAGTGAATTGACCATCATCGTAGATGATGGTGATGATCATGGTGATCACCAACCACGCGGACGTTCAAGTCAAATCTAACCTTCATCTTTCTTTGCCAAGCACACGACAAGACGATCGTGGTTGCTACGAAAAAAAAGGCTTTTGTCACAGCGCGCTCACTCAAAACACTGCGGGGGTGTACGTGGGTGTCATTAGAAGGTGATCTTCGATCACCATCAATTATACAACGTATTTGCTTCTTTCAAGTGCGGCTCCGCCGACGTAGTATGTGTAGTCTATGTCCGAGTTTTTTTAGTAACCAACCAAAGCGTGCGTAACCTTGCAGCTGCACACTGCTTGCCCATGTACGTCCTTTATGATCTACATTCAAAAAGCCAGAGGTGGGTTCAAGTGGTCTTTCATAAACCAGGCATAAACTTGGTGTATTCGCGTGTTTACGCTCGCGTAGATTCACCTCTGGCGCGAAGCAGAGCTTACTAAAAGAAGGCCGTTCTACGCACGACGTGCGTCCTGCAATAGACGTATGTCGCTGGTGTACAAAGAACGCTATTCTTCCGCAGGGTGACAGGTGTGGGGAGCTCATAAGCAAGGCATACCCTTCTTCGAAAGTAGTTATACGTCTCTCTAACATAAGGAAGAGCGACCGTCGGCGTTTTACTGAAAAAAGTGCGTACTCCCTCTGCTACCAATTGCCCCCGAGCTTTGTCGGTATGTTGTTCTCTGAAAGAAGGACGTACGTCCTCCCGAAGGAAGGGAGGAGTGAACAGAACCTCTGCGTAGATGATGGGGATGGCAATCATAGATCAAGTGTGACTATATAGTCGAGAACAACGAACTACTTGGCAGATTTACTCTGTCTTTCGGGGAGCGTAGATCACCATAAACGTGTCCGTTACCTAGAGTTGAGCTAAAAATGCGTACTCCAGACGGACCCATCGGCAAATCCGCCAGAGAGTAGCTACGGGTACGCCGGGCTGTGAACCAATTGGTTTTTTTTTACGATCAACTTGGGTTATGAAAGACGGTGGGATGCGCGTGACCTCACCAAGGGTAGGTATGTTGTACTTACGCTCGCGTAGCCGAGCTTAGCCCCCGTTGGGGGTGCTGTTCACGGTGTGCACGCGCTTACGTTCGCGTAGCTTCACCTCTGGCGCGAAGCAGAGCTTACTTAGGAGTACGGCCGTGTGCACAGAAAGACATCGCGACGCATAACGGGAACACTACAAAGGAAAACTCTAGGAGTGAGCAATTAAAGGCACAAACCAAAAAGAAATAAGATGGCCACATTAACATACAGAAACAACTCTATCAGCGGGGTCGATTTGGATTTAGGTTGTCTGTATGAGTTAGAAGAATACTGGTTTTTTCTGAAAGATACACTACACACCACCATCCTACGTTTGTTGGGGTAAAGGTGGGTGGGTGTGACTTGATCCAACTTTTGGTTAGTATGCAGCGACAAATGCGTGCTATTTAGATCAACATTACCATACGTGTGATCGGTGCTCTGCAGTCCCCGAGATGGGTACATACGCAGCCATTGCGTACTAGGGGAAAGGCTTGTTGATTTGGACATAATTGTAGGCTCACAGTGAATGGGTGTGGTTATCTGGTCTGCGATTACGTTGGCCATATTTTTTTTTATAAGCGTAGCTGAACTCGAATCTATTCGATGAAAAAATAAGATTCGAATTAAACGCAAATAATAATAACCAGCGAGTACGCTTTGAAAAAAAAGAAGTAAAGTAATCACATAAAAATTGTTGTGTATTAAATAAATAAACACAAACAATTTGCCATAAAATCCGGCTAACGGAGGTATACCGATTAAAGAAAAAAGCAGCACAGTCAACATTACTTTAGCGAACGTTGGTAGCTTATACAATTGACCAAAATACACATTCGAATCAATACTGCCTGAGGCTAGTGTGGGACTGAACTGAATATCCACCTCGCCAAAGGAAGACGTAGGTGTTGGAGCTGATAATTGTGATTGCACCGAACTCAGTTTCCTGTGCCAGTCATAAACGCGAACGAAGCGGTCACTAGAAGTGTTGATTGATGATACGCTATGGGAGCATTCCAACGGTCGGGAGGCAAAGACGAGGCAAGGGTGCGGCTCCGCGGAACCGTTGGAATGCAAGTCAATTTTCTGGCGAAGGTTTAGGACAGGCGCACTGAACAAGACTTGGTTATATCGCATGATGATACAATAAAAAGTAAACATAGTAATAACATAAATTGTCAAATACACAACAAAAGTGAAAAAGTTCCAACTAGTAGGCAAGGCTAATGTGATTAACAAGTAGCCAGAGGAAACAAGCGAACTTCCCAGAAAAAACCGCTTTAACGATTTTTGAAAAATCGCATAAAACGTACCTGTAATTACATTTATTATAGCGATAAAAGAAAATAAAAAGAAAAGGTAATTTTCGAGCAGCGAAAATAAGGTCAAAATTTGCCACAATACGAAGAAATAAGCAATTTTTGGCAACATTGATACGTACATGAATAACGACCAAGGCAAGCGATCATATACGGAAATAATCCAAATATGAAAGGGAGCTAGTCCCATTTTTATGAATAATCCCAACAAGAAAAAGGTACATGCGAATGTTGATTGGCTTACTGATGAAGACGAATCCCCAATGAGATTTAACAACGCTAATTCATCGAAATTTAACGTACCAAACGTGACATAAAAATTACATATACCGTATATTAGCAATAAAGAACCAAAAATACCTACTAATACATAACGTAATGCTCCCTGAACTGCACAAAGTATCGATTCTTCGTTTCTTGAATTCCGAACAAGTGTGGATTTTTGCTCAGCTACCTGAACGTTTTCTAAAGACGGAAACGTTAGGGTACGAGAAAGTAACGAACTCGACATCGGTTGGCAATTACACATACAACGTATGCAATTACGTTGTATAACGTTAGGTTGTGTATCTAACCTATTACGTTCTGATCCAGTTGACAACTGCGCTACGCTACCTAAACGGCCATCTCCCACCGCATCCGCCTTCCTTGGGTGAGGTGTGCCTACCCCAACAGACATGGGTAACGTATAACGTTTTCGCCAATCGTTCTCTCTTAACAGATACATGGGGTTTGCTGCAATATAACCAAACCACACGTATATGGCTATGCTATACAACTCGACTGCTATGTATAAAAACAAAAAATCATTGCTTACCAATAACGCAATAAGACCCACACCACTAACAAAAGGAAAAAACCAAAACTCCATTATGGCTTTTACAGACGGACCACTAGCTCGTGGTGTATGTGTACACATCCAGTTTACTGGCTGTAAAATACGCTGTATACTCGTATCCAACTTTGGGAGTGCACGCCCTGACGCGTAACTGAACTTACTCGACGTAAGTTCACCCTCTTTGGCGAGTTGGGGGCTACGGGAAAACGACACATCAGTATTCAGACTAACTTGTTCGATAACCGACGTGCCGCAGCGCTTGGTTTCTGAAAACTGATCCACCCCGTGTAAAGGTGACCTTCCCTTTGAACGTGGAATTGTATCTGACGTACGCCACACTTTACCTGTGGACGTGCGGGAGTTGACCCACGAGGACTGGGTTGTATTCCGGCTATCCTTAACCTTAGGGGAACGTGATTCTTGAAAGAGTGACCTTGTTGCACCAATCACGTTCTCGTTGTTCATCGTCGAGTTTATCATCGATTCCCGCAGGACGCCAATCGAAGATTTCCGAAGGACGGTAGTCTGTAACGCGTTTGTACAGACGACATACAAGCAAAACGCTAATAGAAATATCAATAGCCCTGTTACCCGATCTGTCACGGACAAATCAGCCAACACATACGAGTCCGTAGACAATGTAATAACGGGAATTTGACACAAATAACCATTTGTGAAGCTCAACCACGTTGGAGGGTTTATACCACTTAGGCCTTGTTGTTCGGTTGATTCAGCTTGCAACGTACCGTTCACGTTGTGACCCTTAATTGGACAAATAGCCTCGAGCCTGTCCGTACGCACAGCCTGCGGACTTGTTCTCAAGTAACGCGTTGTCAAGTACACCCGACTGTTGTACAAACGTGCGCACCTCCTATGGGTGCACACCTTTGTCGAAGACGAGTAGCTGCCCCTGTTGCGTGTACGACGGTCCAAATATCGCCGCTTGCGCGGCAGTGCGTTCCATAGTACAGTGGCTGCACATCCCCTCCGGGTGTTTAATTTCGAATAATCTACAACGTATTTGCATCCGTAGTCTGTGTAATGTCGTAAACCGACAAAGCTGACTCCCTTGGTGGTCCGACCATAAAACATAGAGGGTACGCGCCGATTTACCACCGAATTTGAGTAAATCCGAATGGATCTCAAGGACTCGCGTACTAACGAGTACTGGCGAATGTGTCGTGCGCGTTCACACAGTGAACAGCACCTCATTCGGGGGTGCCCTGAACCGTTCACACAGTGAACAGCACCCCCTACGGTAGTTACAAGATGCACGGCCGTATTGCAGAACGCGCGCTGCCTCGATTGAAAAATGCATAACAACTGAACTCTATCCAACGTTCGACTCACTGCCAGATAATTTAAAGTGTACTTACGCGCGTGCCCTTGCGTTCTGTTGTGTCTCGTGGTTACGTACATAGATATCACCCCCGTAGGGGGTGCTATTCACTGTGTGAACGCGCACGCAGTGCTCAGAAAGACGCTTTCACACTTTTCTTTGGTTGGCCTGCGTCTGTCATAAACCAAGTTGCTGCTCTCCTTAAACTCTGCTTCGCGCCAGAGGTGAAGCTACGCGATCGTAACTAGATGTCAGCTGAGGTTGGGGCAAGTGCACGTCTAGTTCTTAAAGAAGCCCCCCGACCCCCTACGTCCCTTGAAGGTCGTAGGGGGTCGGTCGGAGAAGGCCTGGCGATTTGGGCACGTTGTTTGCACGGAGGGCGTATGCTCTATTTTATAGGGTTGATCCTACACTTGGTTTATGACAGACGTTGCCCACCAATCAGAAGCGTTAGACTCCTCTTGAAATATTTTTTCACTTCAACTCTTATGGGTTTCCGAAGGACGCCCTTCCTTCGGGAGGACGCCCTGCCTTCGGGAGGACGGACGTCTTGAAGAGAGCGCGTAGTTTACGTAAGTTGACTTGGTTCTCTGCAAGACGAGCGTGAACGCTTTCTTGCCTCCGTCCTTCGGGGGGGCAGAGGGGTAAGCGCGTGCATTCTGCAAGACGGCCGTACCCCACCGACCTTCGGGGGAAGGCTACGCGTAACCTTCCTCCTATCTTCGAGGGTTGGGTAACCTCTATGTATGCACTTCCTTCGCTTCCCCCGCCCGAGGTGAAGCTTCCCGTAGGAAGCGAAACAAGTTCAGAAAGCCAAAGGAACAAGTTTCACCTCTGGCGCTTTCTGACAGAAGCTCGGAAAGAGAGCACGCAGTGACTCCAACGTACTCACTCTCTTTCTGAACTTGTTCCCTTCCTTCGGGAAGCTCGGCTGCCTTTGGAAAGACGCAACTGCCCCACCGTTCCCCTAAGGACGGAGAAGCGCAGCCCTGATGGTGATCGAAGATCACCATTACCCTCTGTATGACGTCCGTCCTTCGGGGAACGGAGAAAGTATACGCGTAGATGGTGATCACCTTGCGGACGTGTACGTCAGCACTTTTCATGGTGATCTTGGATCACCATCAAGAAGCGAAGCAGCGCCGCTGCTGCTAGACCCCCCACTACACCATCATCTACCATGATGTTTGGCACGGGTTACCTACCCCCTGTGGGGGTGTACGTGCGTCAGTTGGGGGCGTGCTCTCTTTCTGAACGTCCTTCGGGAAGCTTCACCTCTGGCGGCTTCCTTGCTGCTATCCGCTTTCCAAAGGAAGGGAAGAAGCTTCACCTCTGGCGGGGGAAGGTACTCCGTTCCTCTCTGTTCCTCTGAAAGACGTACGTTCCCCGCTTTCCGAAGGAAGCGCGTCCTTCTGAGCTTCTTTCAGAAAGGGCGTCCTTCCGAGCTTCTTTCAGAAAGGGCGTCCTCCCCGCCAGAGGTGAAGCTTTCCGAAGGAAGCGAGCTTCTTTCAGAAAGCCGCCAGAGGTGAAGCTTCCCGAAGGACGTTCAGAAAAAAGTTGCTTCCTTCGGGAACCTCTGGCGCTTCCTTCGGAAAGCGCCAGAGGTGAAGCTTCCCGAAGGAAGCCGCCAGAGGTGAAGCTTCCCGAAGGACGTTCGCTTCCTTCGGAAAGCCGCCAGAGGTGAAGCTTCCCGAAGGACGTTCAGAAACAAGTTACACCTCTGGCGCTTCCTTCGGGAAGGGCGTCCTTCGCTTCCTTCGGGAAGGGCGTCCTTCTTATTACGAGCTGCTACCCGAAAGATGCGCATCCCCCGCTTTCCGAAGGAAGCAACTTTTTTCTGAACGTCCTTCGGGAAGCTTCACCTCTGGCGGCTTTCCGAAGGAAGCGAACGTCCTTCGGGAAGCTTCACCTCTGGCGGCTTTCTGAAAGAAGCTCGCTTCCTTCGGAAAGCTTCACCTCTGGCGGGAAGGGCGTCCTTCTTCTTTCTGTAAGAAGCTGGACTTCCTTCGGAAAGACGCAACTGCCAAGGAATACCTCCGTTCACCTCCGTCCCCCGAAGGACGTAGGGGGACTTTGGGAGACGTAGCTGGACGGAGGTGAACGGCCGTCTTTCAGAGGGAAGCGCATCCATAGAGGTTACCCGTCCCTCGAAGAAAGGAGGAAGGTTGAGCGTATTCGTGCTACACCCTCTCTGAATCATCATCTACGATGAGGGGTGGAGACCTCCGTCCTTTGTAAACCCTGCAGGTGTAGGTGTGCTTCGCTTAGAACGTCCCCTGAAGGGAGGTGGGTAGCGCCTTAGGTGGGGCAAGTGCGAGGTCTCTTTTTCACAGCCAACCGAAGGTTCCCCTCTCTGAAGATCATCAGCTACGCTGATGTTGAAAAGACGGCAGGAACTGCAAAGCTTTCCTTGGTCCGCGTGGATGGTGATCAAAGATCACCATCCACGCGGACGTGTACGTCAGCACCACTTGACCTTAGGCTCGCGCAGCCTAAGGTCAAGGAGCATAAGGTGCGGAGCACCAGCAACGCGTAACACACTTCATGGTAATCTTGGATCACCATAAAGAAGCATAAGGTGCGGAGCACCTGCACGCGATTACCACAAAGGAAGGAATGCGTAGCATCGACGGCGTAGCACTCTTCATGGTGATATTCGATCACCATCAAGAAGCATAAGGTGCGTAGTTCACTTGATGGTGATCAAAGATCACCCTCCACGTCCGTGCCCCGAAGGAAGCGCACGTCTTTCCGAAGGATACACGTCCTTCGGGAAGCCGCCAGAGGTGAAGCTTACCGTAGGACGTGAACTTGTTCCTTCGGCGTCCTTCGGAAAGCTTCACCTCTGGCGGCTTCCTTCGCAAAGACGTGCGATTACTTCGGGGCACGGACGTAAGTGAACCACCCCCAACGGGCTCCCTACGGGCTCCCTACGGGAGTGCGAGCTCTCCATGTCTTTTTTTATCCAGAGCTGAAGCTAACATCAGGGCGCCTTGATGGTGTTGGAGGATCACCATCAAGAGTGCTGTATATCATCGTAGATGATGGTGATCGAAGATCACCATCCACGCAGACGCGAACGTCAGTACGAAAGGCCTTCATTCTACAAGCACGCGCACCTGGCGTCGCGCGTGCTTAACACGCTCTTTCAAAAGAAGAGCCCTTATCTGAATGACACCCGAGGTTTCGCTACCTCCGTGGAACCACCCTTCTATCAGAAGCACGAAGGTCTAATAAATATAATATGCCCGCAGACCGAATAGACGCTCGCTTATTTAGGAAGGACGATGTAACACTTGTCTTTGTATGGCTGCGGCTCTCTCGTGCTTAAACGGCATTCTTTCAGAAATGAAACGCCGTATTGCATCAAGCACGAGCTTATGACAGAAAGAAGGCTCACGGAAATAAACGCTCAAGTACGGACTTGGTTCAGCCAGCACGACTAACCTTTGGGTCCTTTGGAGACTAGTCTCTCTCCGTCCTTAGGGGAACGGAGTGGGGATCCGCTACCGACGTCTTTCTCAGAAAGCTGGCCTATGGCAAGCATTGTGCACCCGTAACTAGACGAAACACGCTCCAATTTGATATGCTCAAGTTTAGTTTGCTAAAAGAGATACGTACGTTTTTACGCATCTAGACCTTGTTACAAAGTACGCTTATTCATATAGGAAGAAGGAGAACATCACCGTGTTGAATCACGTACGTCTTATGGATATTCTTCACCGCGGGCTCGATTCCACCTTTAGGCGGCTTGTCCTCGGTCAGTCCCCCTTTACGTGGGCTCTTTGGGGCGTACACCCACACTTGAACTGCACCTACGCCGGGAGTGCAGAACGCCGTTGGTTGGTGTGCCCTTCCTTCGGGAGGCAGGATGTCCTCCCGAAGGAACGGATATCTGCGATGCAGGTCTCTGATAACCGCAGCGAGGGTCACCCAAGGTGATCATCTTCAGTGATCAGCTTCGATTACCTCGACCCTTTGGTGACCAACAAAGCGAAGTTCGCAAAGGCGCATACCTTCGGCGTAGAGGTTCGTCGCTGCTACGTCGTCGCTGCTACGCTTTACTTGGTAAAGGAAAGACGGCCTTCTTTCATAATCACGGCATTCTTTCGCTTACTTCGGAAAGCATGGCGAAGCACTGAGAAGCATAAGGTGCGGAGCACCAGCACGGCTTTGTTTCGCTTCCTTCGGAAAGCACTGCGCCGCACTGTTCATGGTGATCTTGGCTCACCATCAAGAAGCATAAGGTGCGGCCTTGGTTCGCTTCCTTCGGAAAGCACCCTGGGGATAGGCCGGGTTTCGCTGCCTTTGGAAAGCACTGCGCAGCACTCTTCATGAGGATCGAAGATCACCAACAGCACGGCCTTATTTCCGAAAGCAATGCGCAGCACCCATCAAGGAGATCTTCGATCACCATCAGTAGCATAAGGTGCGGAGCACCAGCACTTGGAGATACGGCGTAGCAAGAATACGCATAATGTGCGGAGCACCTGCACTCGAAGAACGCGCGTTCTGAACTTGTTTCAGAAAGCTCGGGAAGACGAGAGGATTCGCGTGGATGGTGATCAAAGATCACCTTGATCATCACCATCATATACGATGAGGGACAGTACACATACTGCGTATGACATACGCAGTATGTGATTCACTTGATCGTATTTGACATCCAGTAAGCTCTGCTTCCGAAGGAAGGACGTCCTTTGGAAAAAGACATTGCTATACAACGTATTTGCTTCTTTCAAGTGCGGCTCCGCCGACGTAGTATGTGTATACAACGTATTTGCTTCTTTCAAGTGCGGCTCCGCCGACGTAGTATGTGTATACAACGTATTTGCTTCCTTCAAGTGCGGCTCCGCCGACGTAGTATGTGTATACAACGTATTTGCTTCTTTCAAGTGCGGCTCCGCCGACGTAGTATGTGTATGCGGAGCAGAAACTGGAGGTGTACACTTGATCGTAGATTGCCATCACCATCATATACGATAAGGGTCACTGCTTGTTTTCTGAAAGACGCAGTAAGTGAACTACGCGTATCCGCTGGTAAGCTGTGGGTGCTTTCTTAAGCTCTGCTTCGCGCCAGAGGTGAAGCTACGCGAGCGTAAAGAAGGCCGTCGACCATAAGTAAGATCGTGCTACGCATCCCAAGGAAAGCGTAGAAGCGATGAAGAGCTACGTTAAGGGTTAGAACGAAGTTGCTGTTGTATGACAAAGGGGTGCGCTTACAGACAGGCGGGGTATAAGCATTTGAAGTGCGACGCTTATGGGTAGATGCGTAAGCTCTGCTTCGCGCCAGAGGTGAAGCTACGCGAGCGTAATTACAGATTTACGCCAAACACTAAACATCCGATCAATATTAGTACACCTATAAGGTAAATAAAATATTCACGATCCGTGGGGGTTAGATAGTTGTATGGACGCATATTCCGTTTCGAATGTAAATGACGATTGCCAACCACATTGGGTTTATGCTGGTCACCGAACGTTCTTACAAAGGTACGACTTGAGGCTCGCCACCCAGCTGAGCGCGCACCCTTTGGACGCGCGTCGTTTGAATACGAAGAGTAACCCCCGTTACGTTTGCCCAGTGTAGGCGCATGCACATCCGTTGTTTGTGTCCACATGACCGGAGCCAAAACCACATTACAATCGCTTGAGTCCCTAGTCTGTAGATAGTGCACCGTTAGTTGTCCTACGGCGTATGTACAGTGTAAACTCCTCGGAGTTGTAGACAAAGCATGCAAAGAACGTCCGCTAATTCCTTTGGAGGTGCGCACACCTGATTTTAGGGCGGAGATGGCCAATGATGGAGTGGAAGCGCCGGGTCGGGTTCGGTGAGAAGTAAGGACTGGGCGTTCTATCCAACCGGCAGACCATGAGGAAACCTGCGCAGTTAAGGTTGAAATAGCTAACGGACCAAGCTGTTCAATATGTTTTTTATCTAGAATAAAAAAGTCAAAGGCCAACGACATTACTCTTCGACCGACAAACCCATACACATAATCAACCAACCAGCCTTTATAAAAAAATAATGTGGCAACATAACTGATATAATTGGAGGCAACTAAATTATTTGAAAGTTTATGTATACCAAACGAAAACAAAACACCAAGGACAATGTAAATCAAAGATATGTATTTAAAAGGCATCAACGCTTCTAAATATACAATATGTGTTAAATGCGATGCAGAATCCGCCGTAGTCTTGATATAAATCGATGACAAAAAGTAATTAGAACCTGTACCGGAAAACAAATCTTTACCTACATAACCGATAAAGACGGAAGCTAAGGTTAAACACGACAACAATATGATCACAATTGTGGGTATATTCAACCAAGTGCCAGCCAACTCCTGGGTTGCCTCAGCGCGGGCGTGAGAGTGCATCCAAACTGCGCGCTTCCTTCGGATCCCGGGCTTGGGCAGTTGAGCTAAACTACGTCCTATTAAACTAACCTTCGGTTGGCCTTTTTCACTTGAAACAATCCTGCTGGCCGCGGAAGCTAATCGGTAGACCTGCTCCCTTAGTTTCCGAAGGAGGGACCTCAGCCAACCGACACTATACCGCGTATTTGACTTCCAGTCAACTGGATGTGTACACTGCCACGTTGTTCTGAGCACTGGCTCATGGGCTACCACTGTCTCTGGATACAGCGTATTTGACATCCAGTAAACTTGATGTGTACACACCAAAGGTGTTCGTCCGCCGAAAAAGGGTAGGAGTTGCCCCGTATTGTGCTCCCGACACCAAGTGTATCTAGGCGCGTTCGAACAATGTGCACGCCCTTGCGGGAGTGGATATGCAGTTACGGCATTATACAACGTATTTGCATACGTAGTATGTGTACCCTGAGTGAGGCGCGTGTGTGTCTTGACTGAGAGCGAATACGAAGGGGTGATCGTATCTATTATGCTCACTTTATGATACCATTTTAGCGTTGTTGAACCCGAAACACTAGATTCACTCGTACCTGGTGTCGTATATTCTTCTTCCGTGGTTATGGCTAAAAAGTCCGCTAATGCCCCGAGTGAATACATTGTAGCTAATACAATACACAATGAACACAAATATCCATACAATATACCGTAAGGTGTGACATATAATAATTCAATCAACAAATCTTTTGAATAAAATCCTGTTAAATAAGGAAACCCAATTGAAGCCAACGTTCCTATAAAAAAAAAACAGTAGACCAGAGGTTCACAATTGTTAGGGCCTGTAAACTGAACACCTTGCTCGTCACTATTGGAATGAATTATTAATCCTGCGGACAAAAATAACAAGGCTTTAAACCACCCATGGTTAAATAAATGAAATATCGCAATATGATAATGAGAAAATGCACAAATCAACACCATATACCCCAGTTGACTACAAGTTGAATAGGCAATAGCCTTTTTTATATCCAGCTGTGTAATACCTGAAGTCGACGCAAAAAAAATTGTAAACATGCTGACGGTTGCAATTACTATGTTGACATTTCGACAATGTTCAAGGAGATAGGAGCAGCGAATCAACAAATAAACTCCGGCCGTAACCATGGTTGCCGCATGGATTAATGCTGACACTGGTGTCGGTCCTTCCATTGCATCCGTCAACCATACATGTAAAAAAAATTGAGCAGACTTTCCCATTGCACCTAGAAACAAACAAAACACAATAATATCTAGCAATTGTACATCCAACCACAGGCTGGTTGGACTCAACAATACAGTATCCGCGCCCGTACTCACAGACTGCGTGCCTTTTGCTGTGTAAATCAATCCACCTACACTAGACACATAGTGTACCAGAGACGAAGCCAAATCCCGTGTAGAAAACTCATAATACGGCATAATAGAAAAAACGGTGGCGTAGTCCACGCTTTGACAAAAAAAATAAATTAACCCAATTGCCGCAAGAAGTCCACAATCACCTATTCGATTATACAAGATTGCTTTAACAGCTGCTTTATTTGCCGCCAACCTAGTATACCAAAAACTGATCAATAGGTAAGAACAAATTCCAACCCCTTCCCACCCCATAAACAATCCAATAAAATTGTTAGAAACAACCAAGATTAACATAAAGAACGTAAACAATGATAAATACGATAAAAACCTTATTTGATGAGGATCATGACTCATATAATCAAAACTATAAATATGTACAACAAATGATATGGTTATGATCAAGGTAAACATGGTTAAGCTTAAACTGTCTAATACCCACAATTGACTAGCAGTCATTAAGCCAGATTCTATCCAAGTATAAACCGGCACTACATGAATTGCTCCCTCGTAACCCAACTCCCTATGTAAGTTTACAATTGATATATCGTAACTAACCGAACGTTCACTTAATAAATGATGGAACCCTGTTAAACCTAGGTCTCTTTCATTTAGGGTGCAAAAGGTAAGTGAGCTTGATCTACCTACATAAAACATAGTAAACACCCAAGCTAATCCTATCCATAAGGCTGAATTAAATTGAGCACCTCGTATTCCTATATGGCGGCCGCAACAACATAATAACAAAAAGTTCACTAAAGGCGCAATTACAATAAAAAATAAAGGTTCAAACCGCATAACTCGGCGTAGTCTTAAGGTCTGCCGTATAAACTGAGCGCGTCTTTTGCTGCATAACACACAACCCCTCCGGGTTTATGAAACACGGGCGTCCTTCGCTTTCTGAACTTGTTTAGCTTCCTTCGGCGTCCTTCGGCTTTCTGAAAGAAGCTTAACCTCTGGCGGCTTCCTTCGGAAAGCTTCACCTCTGGCGCTTTCCGAAGGAAGGGAAGAAGCGAGCTTCCTTCGGAAAGACGCACTAGCTGCTTTCTTCACTATCGCTTTACTTGGTCCGTGGATGGTGATCAAAGATCCCCATGATCATCATCACCTTCATATACGAACCAAAGGATGGCAATCAAGAAGAAGCCCAGAGTTTTCTTAAAGACGCAACTGCCTTGGAATACCTCCGTTCCCCTACCTTCCTCTGAAAGACGTACGTTCCCCACTTTCCGAAGGAAGCGAAGAACGCCCTTTCTGAACTTCTTCCAAAGGTCGCACGACCTTCGGAAAGCTTCACCTCTGGCGCTTTCTGAAAGAAGTTCACGTCCTTCGGGATGCGAACTTGTTCCCTTCCTTCGGGAGGACGCACGTCCTCCCGAAGGAAGGGAAGAAGCTTCACCTCTAGCGGGAGGACGTGCGTCCTCCCAAAGGAAGGGAAGAAGCCCGCGTCCCCCGAAGGACGCGCTTTCCGAAGGAAGCGAACTTGTTTCTGAACGTCCTTCGGGAAGCTTCACCTCTGGCGGCTTCCTTCGGAAAGCTTCACCTCTGGCGGGGGGCGTGCGTCCTCCCGAAGGAAGTGAAGAAGCTTCACCTCTGGCGGGCTTCATTCACGTCCTTCGGGAAGCGAGGGTAGCGCATCCAGGATGGTGATCCAAGATCACCATTCAAGAGGTAACTCGCTACCCAAAGGATAAGAGCTCGCACTCCCGTAGGGAGCCCGTAGGGAGCCCGTAGGGAGCCCGTAGGGAGCCCTTAGGGAGCCCTTAGGTAGCCCGTAGGGAGCCCTTAGGGAGCCCGTAGGGAGCCCTTAGGGAGCCCGTAGGGAGCCCTTAGGGGGTGGTATTCATCGAATTTGCCAGCGGCTGCGCCTTCGAAGAATGTGTACACATCCAGTTTATGCTCCGCATAGAGAAGCGAAGCAGAGCTTCCTGGATGTCAAATACGAACAAATGCTTCCTTCGGAAAGCCCCAGAGGTGAAGCTACGCGAGCGAAAATCCACTGTATGACACTTGATCGTAGATTGCCATCACCATCATCTACGATGAAGGTCACTGCGTGCTCTCTTTCCGAAGGAAGTGAACTTGTTCCCTTCCTTCGGAAAGCTTCACCTCGGGCGGCTTCATTCGGAAAGACGCGCGTATCCTTCCTCCGTATTCCCGAAGTAATAGAGAGCGGGTGCTTGATGAAAGAATGCCGTTTTTCCGAAGGAAGCCGAGAGATTGCGTCCGTTGGAGTCTACTCGCTCTCTGCAAGAAAGGTTAGGCCTTCTTTCAGAAAGCCCCGAGGTGACACCGCTCTCTCTTTCCGAAGGAAGTGAACTTCTTTCAGGATGCTCGCTTCCTTCGGAAAGACGGACTTGTTTCAGAAAGGATCCGCGTGGAAGATTATCAAAGATCACCATGATCATCACCATCATCTACGATGATGGTCAGTTCACTTACGTCCGTGCTCTCTTTCTGAACTTGTTTCGCTTCCTTCGGGAAGCTTCACCTCTGGCGGCTTCCGCCAGAGGTGAATCTGCTACCCGCTTTCTGAAAGAAGCCCGCCAGAGGTGAAGCTTCCCGAAGGTAGCGAAAGAAGCTCGGGGGACGTGCGGCCTCCCGAAGGAAGGGTAAAAGTTGCTTCCTTCGGGAACCTCTGGCGCTTTCCGAAGGAAGCCGGAAAGCGGGGAACGTACGTCTTTCAGAGGGACGCGCATAAATCATGGTGATCGTAGATCACCATTCAAGAGGTTACCCATCCTTTGTAAGGTTACGCGTATCCTTCCTCCGTCAGGCAGAGAGCGGGTTTACCTCCGGGAGTCTTCGCACGTCTTTCCGAAGGAAGCCGCCAGAGGTGAAGCTTCCCGAAGGAAGAAGTTGGCTTACTTCGGAAAGAGAGTGCGTCCGTTGGTGTCACTGCGTCTTGAAGATAGCACGCAGTGACCCTCATCGTAGATGATGGTGATGGCAATCTACGCTCAACTAGACTACACATACTGCTTATGTACAATCTTCGATTGTAAGGGTCATCAACCAAGTACCTGTTTGATCTGTGAGCCAACCAATAGGTAGTAACCGCTAAAAGGACGAACGTCTCTACAACAGACGCGTAGCTGATGAACTGCGGTGAGCGCTAAAATCAAAGAAGCGATGTGTCGTGATGCGTTGCGTTTCTTGGAAGGTCACCATAGGTTACCATCGTCGAGCTTCTTTCAGGAAGCGCGGACTCACTTTGTGGGAATGTCGTGTTTATGCAAACGACGTTCACTTGGGACAACCTCTTGAAACCTCTAGCGCCGTCTCCCCTAGATCGAACTTCCTTCGGAAAGCTGGGTGTCATGCCGAGACGTGCATACTTGGTACGTCACAAAGGAAGGAGCTTGCTCTATAATTCACGAAGAAACGTGAACGTTTCTGAAAGACGGATGCTCCTATATCACGTCTCTTCACTCGCGCACTGACGCTCGACAGAGCCTTACATATGATGGGCGTATGCCCTGCGTACTTGGGAAAGAGACGACGCCAGAGGTTTAGTACGCCGACCCTTTGGGTTTTTTGGAACAATGCAGGCGCGTACACTAAGGGAACAGCACTCCCTCTGGGGGTCAGTAGCTCCATTACGTTCAAAAACCACCATGAGAGCTGAAGGTTAATTCGACCTTGGGCAAGACTGGCCAATGTCGTATAAAAGCGTCAATAGTTGACGTTCGTCCTCATTGACGTTCACTGCTGGCTGATCTTCAGTCAAGACGAAGATCAACGAAGCGGGTCATAGTAGATGATGTGTTCGCCTATACGAGGGGTGCGTTCCGCCCGCCAGGTGAGAGCGGCGTTGCCTTCCACCGTCTTGCCGAGAGCGCGTGCTGAACTTTATCTGCCAAGCTGCTCGTATACAATGAGGGTCTCTGCAAGCTGGACTACTCGTTTGAAAGAACGGGTGCTTAGAACGACAGTCTCTTTTTATGGTGATCTCCGTTCTTCGGAGATCGGCGACTAATATCGTACATAGAGAGGCACCCACCTATACTGCGTATTTGACATCCAGTAAGCTCTGCTTCGCTTCGCTATACGGAGCATAAACTGGATGTGTATTGGGAGGGACGTGCAGCCGCGTTGCTGCTGACCTACACGTCCGCATGGATGGCAATCGTAGATTGCCATATAGTGTACTGACCATGATCGCAGATGATGGTCACTGGGTGCTCTCTTTCCGAAGGAAGCGCCTGAGGTGAAGCTGCTACCCGCTTTCCGAAGGAAGCGCCAGAGTTGAAACTTGGTCCTTTGGGAAGCCCGCGTCCTTTGGAAGAAGTTCGATTCCTTCGGGAAGGGCGTCCTTCGCTTCCTTCGGAAAGCGGGGGACGGAGTGCGCAGCAGCTATGGCGTTCTTCTTCTTCCTTCGGAAAGACGCGCGTATCCTCAGGTATGCTATGGGTGCTTGAAACCCGTAATTCCGAGCTTCTTTCAGAAAGAGAGTGCGTCCGTTGGTGTCTACCCTCTCTCTCTTTCCGAAGGAAGCGCCACCCCCCCAGAGGTGAAGCTTTCCGAAGGACGGAAACAAGTTCGCTTCCTTCGGAAAGCCGCCACCCCGCCAGAGGTGAAGCTTTCCGCAGGAAGCGCCAGAGGTGAAGCTTCTTTCAGAAAGCCGCCAGAGGTGAAGCTTCCCGAAGGACGTTCAGAAACAAGTTTTACCTCTGGCGCTTCCTTCGGAAAGCCGCCAC
>Ga0315900_10005418_pt1 | contig 17537 bp, 16 predicted proteins | sample LakEriMetagenome_FD_203521 | JGI IMG/M metagenome (GOLD analysis project Ga0315900, IMG submission 203521) | Freshwater fungal communities from buoy surface, Lake Erie, Ohio, United States - Buoy 12 MA114 | ecosystem: Environmental > Aquatic > Freshwater > Lake > Lake biofilm | place: USA: Lake... | reverse complement strand
TAAGGGTCAGAAACGCGCCGGTGCCACCCATCGCGACGACGGCACCACTGGCCAAGCCGATGTAGAGAATCGAATCGACTTCCGAGTAAGCCGGCTCACCTACGCCCAGAGAGGAGGGGGCACCGGAGGCTCCACCGGCGGCACGACGCTTGATGCGGATGGTCTGTGGCATGGTAAGTCAGTCCCTTTAGTAGTTGCCGCCATCGAACTCGGTCGGCTGGTTCACCAGATCACCGTAAGAGCCAGTCGTGGCGACCGTCGCCAGACTCGAGGTGTTTGCTTTGAGGTCGAGCGCTGCCTTGAGCTGCGCTGCGTCCACGACCCTCCCGGCCGTTCCGTTCGCCAGTGCTGTGGCGTCGGCGAGCTGCACGCCCCCGAGGCTCGAACTCGTTGCTGTCGGCAGTGTGTAGGGCGCCGCGATGGAGATCGTTCCATCCGGCGACACGGCTACATTGCCGCCCACTTTGACGCCCCCCAGGATGGCGGCCGTCGCAACCGGGGGGGTGAACGTAGTCGGCTTGCCGGCGACGTCCGCCCAATCGGGAGTGAGATCTCCGATGACGACGTAGCTCGCTTCGGCCGTCTTGGCCCCTGTTCCCGAGTACAGCCATCGCCGTCCGTCCGGGGTCGAGACGATGGTGCCCGTGGTGATTTGGAGTTGCTGGGTGCCAGTGAGGTTGGCGATTCCACCGGAGGCGACTGTTTGTGGTGGGCCGGCGTCGACGTAGCGGAGCTGCGTCCACACATCTGAGCCCGTGCCGATCTTGATTCGGCGCGTGTCCGTCTCGAGCCCAAACTCCCCAACGGCGAGGATTGGGTTGGCGGTTACCCATTCCGCGGAGGTGCCCCGGCGAATCTGAATCTGGTATATGGCCATTAAGGGTTGCCTGCATCATCCGTTGATGACCGGTCCTGTGCCGGAAGGGGTGCCGCCGTCGATCGTGGCATCGAACACCGTGTTCGGAGCGCCGCCGTCGAACGTCACGACACTGGGGTTGCCGCCGGTGTCTTTGGGTGGAGAAGGTGCGAGAGTGCGTGGATCGACTGGCATGGTTCATCCTTTGAGCGAAAAGGAAACGACCGCAGACTGCCCGGCGGTCTCGGCGACTACACGAACAATCGCGGCACCAAACAAGGCAGACGGCATCTCGTAGCAGTTGCCGGGTGCGATGACGTTGGTGATGACCGTGTTGGTCGAGTCGTGGAGTTTGAAGGTGGAGCCGTCTGCGGCCGGTTGCGCGTGCCACGACACCGTGATGGGCGACCCGGTCGACGTCGATATGCAGTGCAGCATTCCGCCGGCCGACGGGCCCAGCGGTACTTGGCTCGTGGTCGCGGCATCACTGGTCACCGTAATGGGACCGGTGTTGCCGAGCACTCGTTCGATTTGCACGCTCATGTGAGTCCTCGAGTACGGGAGAGATTGCGGATCACGTCGAACCCGCTGTCATTCGTGCGGGGCTTGCGGCGTTGTTCGATTGCTCGCTGGAAGCCAGTGCGATAGTCGTCCGCAGGCGGCTGGTCTGCCGGTGCCGGAAGGGTGAGCGACTCCTGTTGCTTTTCCTCGCCGGGGTTCAGCAGCTTGTTGATCCCGCGGATCGCGGCGACGGTTCCCGCGGTGCCGAGATAGATCCCCCCAGCGCCGGCTGCGGTGAACGCGGGGATGGCGATCGCGTTCGCAGCGATGTTCGGCGCCTGCCGGTAGGTTTCCTTGAGCAGTCGACCGAGGAGTGCTCCCGGCCCGCGGACCGGTGCAAACCCCGTCGGGTTCGCCGCCGGCTTTGGCGGGCTTGGCTTGGCGGGCCGGCTCGCCGCCTTCTTCGGCCGGCCGGTTTGCAGCATCGTCTCTCGCAACCGCTGTGCCTGCTCGGGCGACATCTGCGGTGCTTCGGTGGGAACTCGCTGCTCCGAGGACGAGTCGAGCTTGGTGTCGGGTTCGACTTCCTGCTCCACAGCCTTGCGGCGGGGCCGCCGCTCTTTTGGTGGAGCGGGCTCGGGGGGCGGCGGAGTAGGAGTAGAGGCAGGAGCCGGAGATGGCGGAGTAGCCGCAGAGGCACGAATCTTCTCGGCTGCTGCCGCGCGTCGGGCGTCCTTGGTCGCATCTATGGCGCCCTCGACGACGGATCGCAGACGTCGGTTACCCTTGGCCATCGGTCACTCCTAAGTCAAAAGAGCGGAGAGCATCCGGTTCGGGATGGTTTCGCGCATCATGGGCGGAACGATCATGGGACGCGTGAATCCCATGTCGGTTTTGCCCGGTGAGAGCTTCTGTGACGCCCGCCGCATCCGTTCGAGGATCTCAGCTGCGTTTTGACCCTCAGTCGCCGGTGCAGTCCGTTGGTATGCGGGGGGCGGCGTGGCACCGGACTCCTCGAGCAGTCGCATCCCCTCGGGATTCCGCTGGTATCGGGCGCCCATCTCGCGGTTCGCTCGGTAGTAGTTTTCCGGTGGAGCAGAGGGGGCGGCCTGCATCGCGTACTCGATCTGCGGCAGAAGCCGCTCGCGAGCCGCGGAACGCAGGTACGGCTGTTCTGCCAGGAAGCCGCTCTGCGAAAGGATCGTGTCGAGCACCTGCTCGGGAGTGAACGGGGCATCGACGACCCTGCCGCCAACTGCCTGCTGGGTTGTTCCTCTCCACCAGGGGGCAATAGCGTCCAAGTCCATGGTTTGCTCGACCTGCTTGAGATCGTCGAGTTGCTGCATGTCCCCGATCGTGTCCATCCGGTCGGATGCCGTTGGGTACCCGAATGCCCTATTGAAAAGCTCCTGCTGGACCTTCTCGATCTGTGGCTTCATCTGGAGAGCCACGAGCGGGTCGGTCACGTTGGGATCGGGACTCACCCGCAGCATGTCCGGGTTGTAGTTGGATAGACCGCCAAGGATCGGTGCCAGTTGCGGATCGCCGCCGCGGTTGGCGATGGCGTGATACTGGCCGAACAATTCCTCACCGATGCGCTTCGGATCAACTTCGCCCTCGTATCGGAGGTCGGCAGCTTTCTGCCGGCCGACATAGGCAGCAAGTTTCTCTGGCGTCGGGAACTGATCTCGCGACAAGTACACCCCGGGGCCAGGCTGGTACGAAGGCAGGGCGGCGTCCGAGAGCGTGGCATCCATCACGTCCTCGGGGTCCAGTCCGTAGTCGTCGATCAACGACCCCAGAATGAAATCCTGTCGGCGTCCTCGCCCCGACTGGTCATAGGGACGGGACGACGCCAGAGGCATCGCCCGACCCTCGAAGTTTCCAGCGGTGTACTCGTCTTCGTCTGCCCGACGATCAATGGCAGCGGCACGGGCCTCACGGAGTCCCGGCTGCGCGCTCGAGGGAGTCGGCCGCATGAAAGGCAGCGACTTCTGCTCGAGCGGGTTGAAAAACGCATCGAGATCAGTGCCACGTTCACCGGCAAGTTGCTGGAGGATCGCCCGTTGCTCTGGCGTCTGGCTGCGGTATGCCTGGGCGTAGGCTCCGATGACCTCCCCGAAGTTTTCTGCCTCATCGGGCGAAAGCGGCCGCTTCGCCTCATCGATCACCTGCACCATGCTGTTTGCCAAGTCCCGAAGCACTGGAACCTTGGCAGGGTCTTTGGGGTTGAGCCCCATCTGTCGTGTGAGATCGTCGCCGACGGTCTGGAATGTCTCGGTGGCCCGGTTGGGAGGAATCGGCGGCAGGATGTCGTCCTCGCTGATCGCCCGGGCGTTGGCGCGGATCAAGTCGGCAAACGACCCTCGGCCGGCGGGCTGTTCGCCGACGCCGCCGCGGAGGACGCGGGCTTCGCTGGGCTCTCGTTTACGAGCCTTTGCCATTCTTTCGGCCCTTGTACTTTGCCATCTTCATGCCGCGAGGCAGATCCTCGCTGGTCACCGTGGGGAGATTGGCTTTCACCCCGCGTCGATTTATCTCGACGTTGGCGGCGTTGCCATCTTCCTCGTCGCACTCGCAGTCACAGTCGGGCTCGCCGCAGCACTCGCACTCATCCATCACCTGTCGAGCCTTTCCTCGCTTGCCGACGGGCATGGAGTTGACCGCGTGCTGCCGGACGGCGTCCTTGAGAAGGCGGCGCACGGCGTCTTCGGTGAGATCGCTCAGTTCAATCTCGAATTCGCCTTCCATCAGATGATGTCCAAGAGAGAGGAGAGGAAACTGGAACGCCGCTGCTTGCCTGCCTGGTACGCCTCTGCATTCAGCCGTCGCCGGTTGAGGTCGCTGTCGAACTGGTCGCCGCGAAGCGTGAGATCAAACGACTGGTCGATGCGGTTGCGGTCGAGCATGAGTGCCCTGAGCTTGTTGAACTCGTCGGCCTGGTTGTTCTGGTACTCAAACCGGCTTTCGGAATCGCTCGAGAGGGAGTCGAAGAGAGCTTGCTGGGATCGCCCAATCTGGTCGGCGGCGCGGCGGTCGGCTTCGATACCGGCGCGGTACTGGGTCATACGACTGCCGGCACCAACTCCGCCGGTCTGCGGTCGATAGGCCCGCGGCTGGCCAGCGAAGCCGGCCATGGACCGGCTGTCGTTCCTCGCTCGACGCACGGTTTCGCCAGTGGCAAAGATCGGGCCGGAGTAGGTTGGCTGGAGGGTGCCAGAGGCGAACATTAGATGCCCCCCATCAACATGCTCAGGAGGCCGCCGCGTCCTGCGCTTCCCCAAGCGCCGGTGAGGCCCGCAAGTGGACTGGCTCCGCCAGCCAGGGCGTTGCCAACGAGCGGCGCGGCGTTGACTGCGTTGTTGCTCCCGAACACGGCCCCAAGTACGTCGTTGACGAGCTGCTGCTCGGCACGCTTTTTGGCGAGATCGCGGTACTGCTGAATCTCCTGTCGCCCCTCACGCAGCCGCGTGTCCTGTTGGCGGTTTAACTGGGTTCGGTTTCTGTCCAGTTCGTATTGCCCCTGAGCGGCCCCGCGCTGGGCAAGCAGGTCGCCCGAACGGGCCTTTTCCGCCCGCTGCTGATACTGCTGCCGGTATTGATCCATCCCACCGGCCAACGTGTTACGGCTCATGTCCGCCATGGCTCGGGAGTAGGCATCCCGGCTCTGGTCCCCGGCATGGGCCATGCCACGAAAAGCCTGCGGGTGCAGGAAAGCAGACCTTTTCTGTGATCCAGAGAGTGGGTCGGCGGTGGAGATCAGTGATTGAAACATGGCTTCACCCTATTTATGGGGGCCGTCTTCCGATTTCGGACTATGCGGAGGTGCGATAGGCACAAGAAAAAATCGCATCCGCTGCGGCCGAGAGGTTGGCTTGGGTCATGAGGGCGACCGCAGTGGCCGTGTGGTAGGACAGCACGAGGATGTTGGTAGACGGCTCGGCGTAGCAGCTGTCCGGCCCCTGGGTGGTCCAGCCGCCCTTGAAGGAGATCGCCCCCGCCGCGTAGCCGGGCTGGCCTGCGAGCACTGTGAACGGCAGGCCAGAGATGACGATGATCCCCGTTCCTGCGTTGGCCATGGCCGAAAGCGAGATCCGACCAGTCACCTGCACCAGGTCCCCGATCTTCGTCCAGCGGCCCACGGTCTGGGACGCGTTGTAGGTGACAGAAGGATTCACGGCTCCGGCACCGATGGCCGTGAAAGCCGGCGTCCACGCCCCCGTCGAATACGCAGGTGCGCCCAGGGCAGCCAGCACGTCGGCCGCAGTGTTCTTCGAGAGGATGTTCTGCTGTACCCAAGGTGTGAAAACCGTCGTTGATGGAACGGTCGCGTTGGTCCAGCCAAACATGCCCCGGCTCGTGCCGTCCGCCTGCAACACGGTGAGGTTCTTGAGTCCCCGAACGGCGAGTTCGATGGATGTGGCATCGGTGTCTTCAGAGACATCCGCAGTCACAAAGCCCTGTGGCGAGTTGAATTCGAGCGGCACGGCGTCGACCGAGTTCGTTGCCGGGTTCAGCCGCAGGTGCTTTCCCGCTCGCGTGTTGAGCTTGAGGCTTACCGTGGCCAGCGGCGCGCCATCGCGAACCGTGTTGTCGACGCCGATGTAGTCACCACCGGCAATCGAAGCCTTGGAGAGCGGGGGCACTGGTACGACGGGCTGGGCGTTCTTGTACGGGTGATCCGAGAGGTCAGCTGCATACTGCCCCGGTGCTCCGCGGAGTCGGCGCTCGTAGGGCTCCTCCGTGCTGTAGTCCAGATTCGTGAACTGATACTTGCGGGCACTACGGTCGATCATCCGTAGCGAACGAGTCGGCGTCTGGTCTGACAAGTCCTGCGATTGCGAGAACTGGGGCGTGCTCGCATTGGCGAGCGCGTTTGCGATGACGCGGGCTGCGGCCGGTTGCAGGCCACCGTCGATGAGTGCCTGTATAAGAGTCCCGTTATTGGCGGCCATCGACGACCCCCGAGACTTCGATGCCGTAGAGCAGTGCTTGGGATGGGGCTGGATCGCCCGCATTGGCCGGCACCGCAGGACAGTTCAGTTCCACGGCCACGTGACGATCCGCCCCGGCCATATCGGAGAAGTTCCGGCCGGCGAATTGGGCCTTCGCCACGCCGGTCGCCTGACCGAGCGATGACCGGCCCGAGGCCATGTCGAGCGTCGTCTTGGCACCTGTCGTGTCGTGGACGAATCCTGTGCCGCGATCCCTCGCCATGACGTTTGAGCGGGGTGAATCAGAGTTGTTGAAATACTCCCGCAGGTGCAGAGCCTTCGTCGTCTCGGTCGGGCGATAGGTAACCGCTACGCTCCTGTCGATCAGCTGATTTCTGCGATCGACGTTGGCATCGCTCACCAGTTCCATCGCGCCGGAGCGAATCGTGAACGGCACGGTCGCCTGCGGAAACTCGTCGTTGGCGAGAATCGGGGTCGTCGCGGTGGCAGTGGCCGCGGCGCCACTTCCTCCGCCCCCAGTGATCGTGAGGGCGACGGTCGGAAGAAACGTCTGGCCGGAGATAGCTCCGTAACCAAACCCGGGCTCGGCGATGAGGATTTCGGTGATACGACCATCTTGGACGATCGGGATGAATTGCGCGCCGAAACCGGCCTGGCCGGTGGCCACGGTGACTGTAGGCGTAGCCGTGTAGCCCGTTCCGCCATTGGTGATGGTGAGCGATTCGATGGAGCGGTATTGGGAGTCGACAAGTCCTGCTGCCCGGTAGACGTCGCCATCGACTGCTCCGTAGACCGGCTCATCCGGGTCGCCGGTGGCACGGCGGTAGTCGCAGGAACAGGTGAGGCCGTTCGGCCAACTCTCGGTCCACCAAGTCTTCTCCGTAATGTTGAAGCACAGGGCGATGTGGGGAGAGGTGGCTCCGACGCCCTTGAGGGCGACGAACGCCCGGAGGATGTTCGTGCGCTGGTCGACCTTGAGGAAGAATCGTCTGCGAACCGACAGATCGAGGAGCCCCTCGTCGAAGTAGTTGGTGATCGCATCGCTCAATGATTCGACGGTTCCCGACCGATCCATGACGTAGATGCCACGTTCGTCCATTGCGAAGAGCCGGTTGTCGAACAGGTCGAAGCATTGCTGGGAGAGCACGCCGCGATGAGCCATGAGTTGAATCGTGGCGTCTACTGAGGGGTCGGTATTGAACGAGATCGCATAGCAGTGGGCGGTCTGCATCGCCAGCAGATAGGTGGAGAAGGGGACAAGAGCCGTCACTGAATCAGTCGACTTCTGGTTGTTCTGGATCGGCAGTTCATTGATGGACGGGCAGGACTCAAACTCGTCGTACTCGCTGTAGAAGATGGTGTTCACGTCCTCACCACTGGTGGACACCGCGTACCACAGGCGGTCCCCGTAGGCCACGCACACCGCCATGTCCGTCCGCGGTATGCCGAAGCGGTAGGCGTTGAGATTGCCGTTGGGGAGCACGACCGGTACCGCCGCGTAGAACGGTCGGTCGGCATCGAACAACTGCTCGTCAGTCAGCGTGTCGGTGCCTTGGAGCGACACCGTTCCGCCTTGCACCTTTCCCCACATCTCCAGCCTGTAGAAGACAAGCGACTCGTCGCTACTGGTGCGGTAGAACTCGACGATGGTTGCACGGCCGGGCGCGGTCACGCCCGGGATCGCCCACTGCATCGTGGTCGGGTTGGGGGTGGCCGTAAAAAGAGTCGTGTCGACGTCTGTGATCGGAGAGAAGTCGGAGTAGTAGATAGGCCGCGTCATGTCACGGATCGTCGCCGGCGAGCTGGCGACGGTGGCCGTTGCCGCGGCAGAGACGGTGACCGATGTGCCGATGACGGATACCACCTTGGCCATGAAGGGGAGGGCATCGTTCTCCACGACCATCCCCGGGGATACGCCCGCGGTGTTTGGAACGGTGAGCTGGGCGGAGCCGACCGTGGTCGAGATCAGCCTGGTGCCAACCGACGTCTGCGACCAATCGGCGAAGCGATACGCACACCGGTAGGTGCCGCGCATCGCGGGACGCAGAACAGGGAGCAAGACGGCCGTCTGAGAAGACGTCGTGATGGCTGGGGAACTGGTGAAGCCGGCTCCCGACTCCAGAATATTGACCTGGGTGATTGCCCCACTCGACACCACGGCATCAAGTTTCAGCCCGTACCCCCCGCCACCGGTGACTACGAGCTGCGGGACACCGTAGTAGGACGTGCCGCCGCTCGAAATTGTGATGCTCGTGATGCGGTCGGTGGTCGAGGCCGGCGTTATCTGGATCGCTTTGAAGGTGTAGAGATTGCCGTTCGCAAAGAGGCCCGCGGTAGTCGGGGGGTCGGTGGTGTTGGACCGCTGCCGGAGTCGAACGGATGCCGTGTCGCCCGTCTTGAACCCCGTGCCAGGAATGAGCACGGTCGGCTCGCCGAAGACCGGACCCGGCGGACCCTGCTGGCCGGGAGTGGCCGTGGCCGCGCGAAAGTAGAACCGCATCCGGTAATCAGTGAATGCCTTTGTGCCGCGTGCGGTGTTGTAGGTGGAGTAGTACTCGTCGCTGAACGCCGGTGAGGCCGGGTTCATGTCGAAGTTGCTCCACACCAGCCCGTATTCGGCCGCATTGGACTGATAGTGTTTGTATGGGTTGCCGGCCCCACCGGAATAAGAATTTAGGAACTGGTTTTCCGCACCGGCGTAGAGGTAGAGCAGTGCAGCGTTCACCTGGTCGAACTGGAGCGCGAAGAACGTGTTCTGCTCCATGCCGGAGCCGGTGCGAATGATCTCGACGGTGCCGGCTGCGATCCCGGCCGCAGCTCCCCCCGTTGATCCCTGACGAAAGTCGACAATGGGCCGCTGCGATGCGCCGTTCTCGGCCTGTCCCGCGCTCCACCAGCCGAGCGTATTGGTCGAGGTGAGCTGCACTGCCCCGGAGCTATTGGCCCGTTGCCATCCCAGGCAGCACGCATACGCCCCGTCGCCGGTAGTGGCGACGTTGAGCCAGGAGTCCGGGCAGTACTTCAGGTAGATGCGAACGATCGGCGTCTGGTAGCCAGAGTAGGCCACATATGGCGTCGTGCCCGACTTGAGGGATGGCACCAGTTCGACGTCGATGAAAGGCTGGCCATTGGCGACTTGAACCGTCGCGGTCGTCCACGTCCATTTGTCTTCAGTGTCGTTCGCCGTCTCCAGCTGATCGCGTGGGCCGGTGTAGTACCGAAGCGAGATCTTGCTGTAGTCGTAGGTATAGAAGTCGGCATAAAGCGTGTACGGGTTCTGGGAGACGCCGTTCAAGACGTTTCGGTATCGGGCCTCGTACTCTCGTCGCTTGTGGAAGCGAATGAGGAAGTTCGGGGTGAGGGCGGCGAAAAAGTCATGGTTGTTCCTTGCCCACTTGTATTGCTGGTAGAAGTTGCGGAAGGAACCCGTGTTATTCGCCTGGTATGGCGTGTTGTCATCGGTGTCCCGCCAGTAATCCGCCGCGGTGTACGGACTGGCGTTGGTGGGCGTCAGCATCGTGTTGGTTGAGTTGCCAAAGGACGCGCCGCTCGGCCTCACCGGCCATGAAGCGTCCTGCGTGCCTCCGAGTCCGTAAGACAGCCCATCAACAAGTGCCGTGAACTCGAAGCGAGCGAACGCCCCGCTTCCAGTCGAGCCGGCTCCCGGCGCGAGCGGGAGCAAGGCAGACCAGCGTTGCGATGCCGTGTCGAACGTGGCGCTCACGCCCTGGGTGGTGCTGCCAGACAGGTAGGCGATGCTGACCGATCCCGTTGTCAGGTCGTACCCATGCGATAGTGCGGCGTTGGTCGTACCCGTGATCGCCGCGCCGTTGACGACGAGCTGCTGGGCAGCGAGGGTCTGCGTTGCCGCCTTGTCCATGACGAAGCTGTTCGTCGATGGAGACACGCTGCTTACCACGGTGGCGGACTGAACTCCGGTGCCGCGGACGTTCATCCCGACCTTGACCGGTGCGATGTTGGCGACACTCGTGACGCTTGCGCCCGCGTTCGTGAGGTTGCCCGTCGTCACGAGTGTCGGCTCGAAACCCTGCAACCCGGGGTCGACACCGATGACGCCGTAGGCCAGAAACCCGACGCCCTTCACGCCGGATTCGTTGACCGTAAGTGCAGGTGGGCTCGAGTAACCAACTCCACCGTCGATCACGTCGACGGCTACCACGGCACCGCCTTGGATGATGGTCTTGAGCCGGGCGGGCCGGGTCGGCAACCCACCGGAGATCACCACCGGCGGCGGCGCCCAATACGAGCCTCCACCGTTGATGACGTCTACTCGTTCGATGAAGTAGCCGTTGCCGGTGGGCGTGACTGCTGGAGCAACAGTGGGGGCCGGCAGGCCGATTGGCTGGGCAGGGGTGGCGGTTCTCGTCGTGACGATGGGCGCTACGCCGCTCCCGAAGAAGCAATGGATGCGGCCGTGCCGGTCCTCGCAGAACGTAGGACTCTCCCGGGAAGTGGTCGTGGCGGTGTGAACCGTCGTGACCGTCCACTGGTTTTCGTTGCCGCTGGGGACGGGAGACAGGTAGCGGATTTGCGTCGTGGTTGCGTTGGGCTTGGAAGCAACGATGAGCGTGTCCGAGACGCTGCCGCCATTACTGACGCGGTAGACGCCGATGATCTCGTCGTAGTCCTTCGCCGTGTAGACAGCCTCCATGCCGGCCCGTGGCACCAGTTCGCCCGGCCTCTGAATCTGGAGGTTGTTCTGCTTGACCGCTGCCCCGGGGGGCAGGGCATACGGGCTGACGCTGGGAACGGCTCCGAGCCACTTGTCGATGCGCATGGCTCACCCTTGGTCGGGAAGTGGTGCCGACTTCCAGCCCATCGAGCGGGCAGTCGGGTAGTCGAGCATCCGCGGCCGGCCGGAGAGCGGAGACACGACGTCGTTCTCCATCGCCAGCCGCAGATCACGGTTGAACAACTGCACGGCTTCGATGGCTGGCTTGCCGGCGAGCCTCGCGTACCACATCTCGGCAGCCGAAAGGACTGCCGTATACATCTGTGGCGAGCAGTCGATCGCATCGCTGAGTGCATACTTCACCGTGCCGCTGATGCTTCCGGTGATGGGCGTAGAGAGTGTCAGCGCCGTATCGCTCTGTCGGGAGCCGATCTCCCGTTCCTGCTGGAATGGGCTGAGTGCCCCGATCGGATCGGCCTCGGTTGTGGCCGAGCCAAATCGGATCACGGCCCCCGCACAGTCCGCAGGAAACTGCGTGCCAGTCCCCGTCACGGTGCTCGAGGAGACCGCCACTGTCCCCTTTCGGCACACGGGCTCGTAGCCCATGTACTTCACGATTTTGGGTATGTACCGGTAGGTGTAGTGGACGACCGTCGCGTTCTGCGGCACTCCGACGAAGCGAACCTGGTAGCGGTCCGAAAACACGTCTGACCGCATGAGCGTGTAGTAGTAGGGCTCACCGCTGCCCCGGGAGTTCGTCTCGAGCCGCTGCCACTCCTGGGGCGTGATGTAGCAGTGCAGCGTGCCGACCGTGTCGGTCACCAATGCGTCGATGTCCTTCAGGTCTGCTGGCAGGTCGTAGTACGTCTGCACGAGGACCGTGACCGTCTCCGCTCCCTTGGTCTTCTTGGCCGCTGCGTCGAGCGTGACAGTCGTGCCGCTGATGGCGGTGATCCGCACGGGGTAGGAGAAGTAGTCCGCGGGGATGTCGAGGAGCCGGCCGACGACCATGCCGGTGGAGCTGGCGACTGTGATCTGGTTGCTGCCGCTGATGATCGCCGTCGCTGTCGTGCTGATCTGCTGCGTCGCGAAATAACCGGTCTTGGTGTGCCAGAGCCATTGGCGTGTTTGGAACACCTCGCGGACGCCGTGGATGACTGCTTGACGCACCGCACGGTGCTCGCCGTCCTGTGCTCCGCCACCGGTGGTCGTGAGCAGGTGATCGACGACGTCCTGGGCCGTGAATGTCATTTCCGCCTCCACTTGGGCGCGTACTTGTCGACGACGATCTCCCGGAGTTCACCCTTGCTCTTGCCGGGGTGATTCTTTCTCTCGACCGCTGAAAGCTTGCGCACCAGCCGATCGCTCAATGGCTTGGAGGCCGGAGGCGGCTCGGCAACCCCTTGGTGCTCGACGATGCCTCGGACGTTGAGATTTCGGACCTGGGCGACTTTCTTGATGTCGGCGGCGCTGTCGATCCATGCTGCTGGATCGCAGTGGGCTCGCTTGTCGGCCAAGCCGGAGCAGTAGTATTTTCCGCTGATATTGATGCCAGCCGCACGGGCTTCGCGAGTGATTCGCTGAGCCTGGTCCTTGGGCATCTCGTCGAGCCATTGCTCGGCGTACCGGCCCTGCATCACGGCCCGGTCCGTACCCTTCACGCCAGGTGGCTGCTGGAGTGAGCACATTTCCGCCCAGCGGTGACCGTACCCCTCGGCCATGAGTCGCGCATACATGCGCGTTGCCTGTGCGCCGGCACGCTGAATGTTCTCTGGGACGTCTTGCATGGGAGCACCTATGGAGTGCATCCCACCGCGCTTAGCCGGTCAGTTCCGGCGGCAAACCGCCCCCCGCCGAAGCAGCCTGCGGGCCCACGGGAGGGGGTGGCAGGCCGAGCGGCGCTTCGGGCGGGGGGGGCGGCGGGGGAATGAGGTACGGAGACGCATCGATGTCGAGACTCATCGCCCAGTCCCTCATCAGGGCGTTGAAAGGCTCGACCACCCCCCCAGTTGCAAGCGGAGCCAAGATCGGCCCCAGTGTTTGAACGGCCAGCGTCATCTGCTCGACGCGGCCCGATTTGTTCGGCTTTCGCGCGCTGCCGGCCTCCACTCGGAACAGGAAGTCCCGAGTGAGACTCGTGAGATCCCGCTTCGCGACGTGCTGCTCCCATGCGATCGCGCCCATGGGGCCAAGCACGGGCGCCACATCGTTGGGCTCGAGCAGCCATCTCACGGCCAGAGCCTCACGTCGGGCCAGCGTAGACATGGCGTCTTCCAACTCGTTCGCCATGGAGTCGGGCCTGACCGCCACGTTCTCCTGCTTGATCGTCGCCTCGGCGGCACTACGAAATTGGGCCCGCGTGTAACCGTGAACCAGCTCAGTAAGCCCGGTGCGCTGTGCGAACTGCTCGGCGACAGCCGTCAAAATGTCCCACAGGTCTTTGGTTACCTGCGGCATCTGGAACGTACTGATGACGTCCTCGATCCGCCGGCCGAGCAGTTCGGCCAGCTCGATGATCTTGAAGCCGCCTTCGCTTGGGGCAAGCAACTGATCCTTGAGTTCCTGGTCCGCGGCCTTCTGGACGGCGATGATGGTTTCGCAGCTCGTCGCAATGCGGCTGGCGAGAAAAGACATTCCCCAGTTGAGCATCCGAAGCTCTGCCACACCCGGTTTGATGTGCGAGATGGGCCACGCATATCCAGGCTTTGGGTGGAAAGCGAGCGGCACGAACGGCCATCCGCCGGGGTCGACGTAGTAGGGAACCGGCCATGCGGTTCGAAGCATCACGCTCTGCGGGATGCCGGCCTGAGGGTCCACATCCTCCTGTAAAACCGATGGCGGGAGGTTCAGCGGATAGTCGACGCCCTCACAGATGACGAGGTAGCAGTATTTGCCGAGTGAGTCGAAGATGCCTCGGCTCTTCTCCGGGGCGTCCTTGAACCGGTCGCCAGCGCCGCACTTGCTCCACACCTTGTAGTAGGTGACGAGTCGCTGGGTCTGTCCTGACTTCCGTTTGGATGATCGCGGCTCGTTGTCCGCTTTGATCTCAGTGTTGCCGTCAAGGTGCTTGCCGAGTTCCTCTTCGGGGATCCCATACTCGGCGGCGACTTCCTCGAGCGGGCGGACGCAGCGGCGAGCACACCAGAGCATGTCGTCCATGTTGTCGAAGTCGGGATCAATCAGCAGGTTGTCGACCGAGTCATAGAAGCTCCCGACCATCCGAATCGGCTGCTCTCCTGGGATCTCGACCAGTTCCGGCCAGAGCACACCCATGCCCTTCATCAGCCCCTCGTTGACGAACTTCTTGGCCTGACGTTTGAGGTCGAGTTCGTTGGGTGTGTAGTTGAGATACGCCTCCAACAGCTGCCGGGCGACATCCCGACTCATTCGACTTTCCGCGTCGGCTTGGGCGACGGCCATGAGCTGCGACTGCTCGGGAGTCATCATGCTCATGTCTGCCGGCAGTCCATAGGCTTCGGGTGGGAGGTCTGGCTGCTGGGAAACCGTCACCGTGCGTACCGGGTTACGGTGGTAGATGACGGCCCCGAAAATCTCGATCAGCTCGAACACCTTGTTGACCTGCATCCGAAACGCAGGAGCGGCAATCGAGCTGTTGTAGCCCCGTTCACCGCGAGCGTAGGCGTCCTTCCACATCCAGTTGTGGTCGCCATCATAGAAAAGCGCCGCCTCCTTCGCGTCATCGGCGAAGGGCTTCTTGTATTTGATCGCCGCCTCAAACTTCTTCGTCCAAGTGCGGACAAGTTGGCGCAGCGGATTACTTTCCGGCAGGCTTTGCTTGGCCATTGTTCGCCAGCTTGTGAATGAGCGTCGTGAGCGGGGCGTAATCCCAGCAACCCAAGGCTTCCCAGCCTGGGTTCTCGAGCAGGGCCGGATCGTCCTTGTGGTGGACGCTGGACTTCTGCACGAAGCCCGTCGGGGTGAAAGCCAAGACATTGACGGTGCATTCACCCCGTTCGTCCGTGACCCAGCCGATGCAGGGATTGGAGAAGTGGTGAATGTCCGTGGAAAACAGGATGAGATCGCCCGGCTGCGGACGGGGCATGGAGAACTGAGTCATCAGTTATGGGCTCCTTGTGGGCCTAAGTATACAAATGATCCCTTCTGCTCGCCGGCGGTTCGGCGGCGTTTTTCGAGCCATTTCACCCACCATGGATCGACTGCGTGATGCGTCACCGGCGGCTTGTGATAGGCGGGGCGGTAGGCGGCGAGATACTCCAAGCACTGACACAGATGGACCTCGCCTCGGGTGTTTGGCTTGTCAGTGACAATCGCCGTCCCGTTGACGTAGTTGACGACCTTCCGGTACCGCTTGATCTCGCGCTCCAGGTCGGGCACCGCCCCTGAGAGAACCCGCAATTGCGGCGACCCGTTGGGCCGGATGTGCATCGCCGCCCGCGTGCTTTCGCAGCGGGCTATGACGTCATCGCAGCCGGCTAGGAACGAGCTGCCCGTGATCTGGGAGCGGACGCCCCGCTTCATGAGCTGCTCGGTGTATTGCTCGACAGGGAGTCGACCGGAGCCGATGTCGCGAAGCCGGCCGCCGTGGGCGTCGATCAGAAAGGCGTGAAAATGCTGGCCCTCGACCTTTTTGGCAAACTGCTCGCCAAAAACGAGGGCGTTGGACTGCCGGAGATAGAGCTGGTCGTAGACGAGCCAGAAGTCGTCGGATGGCGGCACCGCGGCGAACAGCACGGCAGTCACCGCATGGCCGGGGTCCACCACGGCATATCGGCACCAAGTGGACGGGATACGGCCCTCGGGAAGCTGGTCCCTCGGGAGTCCGTGGATGCTCATGTCGAAGGACGGGTAAACGAGCACCGAGTCCACCGTGAAGTCACCCTCGGCCCGCATGCGCAGCACGTCCTCGCCGCTTGCTGCCCAGCGGGCAATGCTGGCTTTCTTCTCGTCGGCATCGAGGTATGGGTTGTCGAGAAACCGCAGCCGGAACTGCCGGATCAACGATTTGTCGCCGAGTTCTGCTTCGCTGGCGTCAGCACGTTCCTTCATCCCGAGAAGGGCGTTGTTCGTCGAGTGTGGCATCGCAGACCAGCAGAACTTGCCGCGACGATCCACGATGCGGGCGAGCGACTCAGGAATCCAACGCTCGTCGTTCAAGTCCTCGTCGACGTGAATTCGGTCGGCCTGGTATCCCTGAACCGGTTCTCCTTCGCTCGAGAAGAAGTGAATCTCCCAGCCGGTGGTCAGCGTGATCTTCTGGCAGTAGCCGGCGCTCTTGAGGAGCCAGCTGATCTTTTTGACGAACCGTGGGGCGATGAGCGGTGGGGCAGGGCGGGCCTCGTTCCGCCGGGTGGCGTCGAGGATGGGGTCGAATGCCCGCCAGTCACCAGTGTTGGCATCCTTGATGATCTTGAACGCGCCGGGTTTCATCAGAAGGGGAAAACACACGATGCCGAGGTGCTTCCAATCTTTCCCGATGACGACAAGGATTCCGTCCTCTTTGGGATACTTCTCGAACGGATCCTGGCCGGTGACCGCTCGGGCGTCTTCGACGAACGTGCAGAGCGACTTCCCTGAGCGGTTTCCGCCGATCACGAGCACTTCACTCGCCCGACAGCGATGAATCTCCTCCTGGTTGGGGTTCGGGCGATAGAGTTTCAGCGCCTCGATCTTCCGCTCCCGCAGTTCGTTTTGCAGGTTCTTCAGCTCGTCCCGCTCGAACTGCGTCAGGCTCGGGATCGTTGGAATCCGCGGCGGTGAGAGCTTGGGGTGCCTTCTTGGCTTTTTTGCCATCGTGAACCTCTCCCTGGATCACTTGCACGGCCTGCTTGAATCGGGCCTGCAACTCCTGCTCGAGTTCGTCTTCCGACCAGAGCGCGAGCGGCCGTTTGACGCCCCCTTGGTCGACGTTTTTCGAGACGAGCCGGCAGATGGTTTCGAGGAGTCGGTTCCTCGCGGTGCCCCCCGGCGGCGAGTCGTAGTACTGCTTGACGAGCATCGCGGCGAATCCGCCGGTGCCGCCGAAGTATTCAATGACGCGCTCGATGACCTCGGCGCTGTGGGGGATGTTCGATCCGCCGGCTTTGACCTGCGCAAGCCAGAAATCGACCCCAGACGCCTCAACCTTTGCCAGAGCGTCCCGGCGTTTGGCTTTGGCTCGTCGGCGTTGTTCTTTCTTGGCGGCTTTGCCGCAGGCGCGGCAGTAGGGACGAAAAGCCCCCTCGCGAAGTCCGAAATGCTTCTCAGTAAGCGGGAAGGAAACCCCGCAACGCTCGCATATGCGGCTTTCATCCATGACCAAATGGCGACAGCCTGCCGGAAGACCCGACAGGCTGTCCGAAGGTTCCGGAAAGGTCGGGGCATCAAATCTGGTCGCATTCCAGATTAATCCGAACCGTGGTTTCGTTGGCGTTGTAGCCGGCTCCGAAGATCACGCTGCCGCTGACGGCTCCCGTCGTGTTCGGGCTCACGGTCACGGTGGTGCCGCTGATCCCGGTGACGGTCGTGTTGGCAGCGATGCCGGTGCCCGACACCGTCATGCCGACGGTGATGC
>Ga0315900_10005412_pt1 | contig 17549 bp, 42 predicted proteins | sample LakEriMetagenome_FD_203521 | JGI IMG/M metagenome (GOLD analysis project Ga0315900, IMG submission 203521) | Freshwater fungal communities from buoy surface, Lake Erie, Ohio, United States - Buoy 12 MA114 | ecosystem: Environmental > Aquatic > Freshwater > Lake > Lake biofilm | place: USA: Lake... | reverse complement strand
TATCTCTATGATGACCAGACTTCCCGTGACTATGAACCATGGATTGTAAACAAGTCATTCTCTGCTCACATGGATACCTTCATTCATGCAGAAGCAATGAATCGGTTTCATTTCTTAGACAAGAAACTACAACACGACTATATGTTCTATGCTGTTCCATCCAAAGCAAAGCGCTATAAGCCATGGCTTTCAAAGTCTAAGGATGATAAGAAAGAACTAAAGATGATGCAGGATATTTCTAGAATCATTGGATATAATATCCAAAGAACTCGACAGTTTTGGAATATCCTGACTGATGAACAAAAAACAGACTTCCTCAACCGCTATGTCTATCCGGATAGTAATAATAACGCAAAGATGACAAAAAAATAAATAGGGAAGGATTTATTGTGAGGCAATACTATGGATATTTTAAGAACTTTATTAGAGATTACTATAGCGGATGACAATGATTTTTTGAAGATTAAAGAGACTCTTACACGCATAGGGGTTGCTTCAAAGAAAGATAAGATACTTTATCAATCATGCCATATTCTTCATAAGCAAGGAAGATACTATCTAGTGCACTTCAAAGAGCTTTTTGCACTTGATGGTAAACCTTCCAACTTTTCTGAAGATGATAGACAAAGACGAAATTCTATAGCTCTGTTGCTAGAAGAGTGGAATCTATTTAAAATAGTAAATAAGAATCTGATTGATTCCAAAGCACCACTTAATCAGATCAAGGTGCTTACATTTAAAGAAAAAGCCGATTGGGACCTACAGAGTAAGTACACAATCGGCCGTAAAAAATAAGATAAGGATTATATTATGTTTTGGTGGAAAAAACAAGTGACTGAAACAGAAGCACATCGACAACTTGATGCTATTAAAAAGATTTTGTTTCCACCTCTTGAAACAAGAACTGATAATAAAGAGAATCAGTACCAGATTGACAAGTCAGTTGATACTAACTTAAACTCCATCCTGTACGAACTGCAGGATGGAGTTAATGATGGGGTGATCCATACAACCATTAATAATATTATCGGTCGACTTATTGAAGCAAGAAAGGTACTAGATGTATATCCAGAGCTTGATTCCAAAACCAAGTACGTGATTATTGATGATGGTACTGAAAAAGAAGAAGACTATAGAGACTGATAACCACCCTCGGTTGAATAGACTACATTCCGAATATTAAAGTTAGCAATAGCTCTCATACAACCGTCACAAGGCTTTGCTAGACCAGAACCAAGCTTACCATTAATCTTCTTAGCCCTATAGATATACAGAGTGCTCTTCTTCAACTCATCCAAAGAGTTGCACTTGAGAGCATTCTTAATAGCATCAACTTCTGCATGAAGAAAAATACAGTCATCATTCTTGCCAAACTTGGCTTGAAACGGATGGCTTTTCTTTTGATTAAAACCAAATGATATAATACTATTCTTGTAGACAAGACAGGAAGCAATCTTGGCGCCAGCAACCTTCTCTAGGTTGGGCGCCAACTTAGCAAGTACATTCATGTAGTGATCGTGCCGCATATCACGGCTCCTCAATAGTGAATGAATACATTCCCTTCTTGTCTAGCATTGGTTCAGAGGGATTCTTGTATCCGTACTTCCTAATCAGCATCTTACCCAATCGAACAGAGCTGACGGGATCAAACGTATTGAACACGACAACACCAGGATTCTTCTTGGGATCAAACTCAAAGAGCTTTTCGGGCTTTACAGGCTTAGGCTTCTCCACAACAACTGGAGCCACAACAGTGACAACAGCCGGAGTCTTGGGCTTGTTCTTGGAACCCTTCGGTCGACCACGAGGCATTTTAGTCTCCTATGCAACAGTAGCCATTATACCACACTCAGAAAAAAAGTCAAGGGTTGTTTTTTCCTTGACCTTCTTTCTTGTATAGAGCTTCTTGCTCTTAACAACTCTCTTACGGTACTTGGGATCCATAAGATCCCTAGCAATAGGGTTACGTTTTATCTGCTTTCGTTTTGACATTCTTCCAGTGCTCCATGAAACGGACGTAAAGACCAAGCTCCCGCCCGTATGCGTCGATTTCCCACGGTAGATCCCAGTAGTCCATGGTCTCCGTATTTACCATCACGCCACGGAACTTAGTCACGTATGGCGTGCGCTCGTACTGTTTCGACTCACCAGTGGCATACTGCTTAACATGAACCATCTCGTGAGCCAGAGCCGTTAGTATAGCCTTGACCGATCGCTTGGGATTGATCTGCAAAGCAAACTCACGGGGTTTGGCAAGATCGTCGTCAGTGTTACAGAATCCATCCACATCTTTATCTTTGAAAGAGACCTTGACGGTCAAGTTCTTGACGAGCTGACGATTCATGAGAGTCGAGGCATAGAACCGAACCGCTTCGGTTACCATGTCGACCGTGAGCTTGGGTGGGCACTTATAGACTGCAATATGCATGAGCACTCCAGTTTATGGTAGTCTGGTTATAATCTAATCTGGGATTAAAGTCAATCCTTAGCTATACTGGGTTATTCCTCAAGATTGGCAAGTTCACGCTTGATCCTCTCGAGTTCGGCTTCAAGAGTCTTAGCCTTATTACGGTTGTTTGCAAATTCTTTTACAGAATCAGCCGTAATCTTCTTAATCTTCTTCGAAGAATATGCGACAATATCTCCACCGTAACCCCAGGTATACCATCCCGGCAAATGAACGGCATAATTGATCACATCTTCAAGTACACCCTCAAAAATACCAAGCTCAGGTTTATGATGATAACCACCCATATCACAGTTGGGATCCTCACCGGTAACCTCCCAAAATCCATAATCTGTCAGATTATGTTTTTCAAGCAGTATCTTACCGGAATATGTATTCAGAAACTTTTTTACATGCTCATCCATGGTATTCTTCCTTACCTTATAAGTCTCTTATAACCTAATCTGGGATTAAAGTCAACCCTTCAGAATTTTCCGAATCTCATCAGCAACACTGAAGCTCATACCCCACTTGAAGCAGTACTGATCTGCGGCACCGGAGACACCCATGGCATCCATATCCCAATAGATGGCTGCAGCCAGATTAACACGGTTATCCGCAGCAATCTTAGAAACGTGTGCATTCCATTCATCATAACGGTGAGACTGAATATCAGCCTCACGTCGGTTGTTCTCTTCCACGATTGCGCAGAGATCATCCCATTCAGCCTGCTTCTGACCAGGCGTCATATCACGCCAATCAGCAAAGTAAACGGCTCGAGGACGGTAACCAAAAGCATCCTTGTGCAGATCGCTGATAAGAGCGTCGTCGTAGGTGTAGGTCATCTTGGCTTCCTTGTTCATAGTCATCTTATAACCTAACCTGGGATTAAAGTCAACCCCAGGACTTCAGCATCTGCATCTTATCCTCAAGGTAGGCAAGGGCATCCTCGAGACGGTCAAACTTCTTGGTGTGTCGACCCTTACCGGGTTTGATAGCGATGGGCTTCCGCCCGGTGAAGTCGATATCGAGCCCGTACTGGAGTCGATCCGCCAGCTCGATGATCCGATCAGCCATTCTGGTGTAGGTCATAGGTCCCTCATTCATCATAGTCTCTTTATACCATCAGACGCTTTAAAAGTCAACCCAACAAAATCAATGACTTAGGCTTAACCCATTGATATGATTGCCAAAAAAATCTGCACATTTCTCACATTTTTTTAAACGCAATCAGATCAACCACTTAGCTAAGAATACGTCTGAGATCGTGCTAAGCGATCCTAGCGGTAGGATAACCCATCCCAAGTGGCTTAGGACGATCAGGGACGTTTTTAGCACCTAACCCATTGATATCATTAGGTTCCTTGGAAAGTCTAACCCATTGAAAAGATTACGTTTTACCGCTTAGCACCACCTCGAGGTGCATCAGACCCAAAAAAGTTCAGGATCACTGAAAAAATATTTTTGAATCTTTTCAATGGGTTAGGTACCTGGAACGGCTAAGTCATTGATTTCCTTACGGTTGACTTTTAAATCAGATGATGGTATAAGGTACATATGATGAATGAGGAATTGAATATGACCGAACTGACACCCTTCGAACAGGACATGGCTAAGGATCGTGAAACCTTTATGACCCTACTCAAGTGCATGCTGACGGATAAGGAGGTCAAGCTCCTGGACGCCTACATCGGTAACGAAAAGCATGCCGCCGGTATGGTCGCCGAGCTGGTCGCCATGACGCTTCGCCGACAGGCAGGAGAGGGTTGACTTTAATACCAGGTTAGGTTATAAGATGACTATGAACAAGGAAGTCAAGATGCCTAAGGAAACTGCTGCTCAACGTCGCCGGCGTGAGCGTGAAGAACTGGAACTGGAGATTGCCCAGCGTGAACGTGAGCTGCGGTTTGAAGCTGGAAAGCCCCTGCGCCTCTTGAATGCGCTGGCTCGTGCTGAACGACTGGGTGTCAAGGCGCAGGTTTTCTACCGTTACGAAGATGTACTCTACTACGAGTTCGACTTCAGCCGCATCGACCTACCCAACAGTCTGGAAATTTTTTCCGACACTGTGGCTGAGCTCAGCGAGTGGATGATGGACAGTATCGAAAATCAGCTCAAGCTGGTGGAAGAATCTCGTGACCGTAGCAAGCGCCTTCTGCAACTCCGCAAGGATGTGCTGGCTCGACTGAGTGACGAGGAACGTGAGGCATTGGGAGTTTAAGAAATGAAGTATCAATATAGCATTGACATGAATCAGCGCAAGATTGAGATTGTTGATGGATATTATTATCGTGAGGTTAAGGATGATGAACATGTAGAACTACTGATGCAAATGGTAGTCGATCTGCATATTGAGCTTCAGAATCTTAAGGATGAAATGAGTGATTTTCGTACGCAATCCTAAACCAGTAGAGTATTTTCTATCACAACAAATATATGAATGTATAGCAAATGTGATAGAAAATACCATTGATTACAACGTTGCTTCTCGTACAAGAGGTAAGCTAATAATCAAACCTTGGCTTATTGTTCGAGTGCAAGTAAGAAATAATATTTTAGATGAGTTTGAATAATGTATACTGAATCTTCCTTATTTCGTAAAATCTATCTAAGACCATTAATACTATCTGGTAATAAAGTAGATGATGAAGTAGATCAATCGCTTAAATATGATGTTATCAGAACAAATACAGTCCACCGTATTAATACTACGCATATTGCTTCTATTCTAGAACAAAGTTTAACTTAAAATGAAAACTGTAGATCAAATAGTAAGAGATGAGATTCGTAGTATAGTTTTTTATATTACGGATAATAGTAACTATAATGTCTATAGAGTCACTGCCATGCCAGCAAGAAATCATCGTGCATTTATTCATATTAGAGTTGCCGTTGCCAGAGAACTAAGAGAGCATCTTAGAAACTAAATGGTTGACATTTACTTTAGTATTGATATAATGGTCATGACCGAATAAGGATGGTATAAGGTAATGAATCAAGTCGAGAATCAAGTCTATGATCAAGTCAGGAATCAAGTCTGGGATCAAGTCTTGGATCAAGTCTGGGATCAAGTCTTGGATCAAGTCCGGGATCAAGTCTGGGATCAAGTCTTGGATCAAGTCTGGGATCAAGTCAGGAATCAAGTCTTGGATCAAGTCTATGAAAGATGATTCTGGTAAATCTGCAAGAGAAAGACCATACTGGGGTTATGATAAACAGTATGTAGAAAAATGGTATAAAGATATTGAAGCTTCTGGTCTTAAAACCAAAGCAGAACAATACTGGAAAGCCAGAGAAGAAATGCTTAAAAATCTATATAAAAGGAAAGAAAAATGAGTTATACCATTTCTATTGGTGCAGATCATGCCGGGTTGGAGTTAGCCAAAGAACTTTCGGTCTGGCTCTTTGATGCTGGTCATGTTATCCACACTTTCTTCCCAGCACCAAATACCAAAGTGGATTATCCAGACTATGCTTATAAAACTTGTTCCTCAGTGACACTAGAATCACATACAACAAGTCGTGGTATTCTAGTTTGTGGTTCTGGTGTTGGTATGGCTATTGCCGCTAATCGCCATCGTGGTATTCGTTGTGTAAATACAAATGATCCAGAGATTGTCAAGATTGCACGTGCACACAATGACGTAAATGTTCTTGCACTTGGTGCTCGATTTGTCACTAATAAGGAAGAAGTCTGGAAGTGTGTCACTACTTTCTTAGAGTCTAAATATGAAGGTGGTCGACACGAACAACGTATTATGAAACTATTTGGAGAGTTTAAATGAAGTATATTATTGCAGGTCTAACAGCAACTTTACTAGCAACCTCAGCACATGCACAAGTACTAAATGGTGCTGGTGCTACATTCCCTGCCCCACTATATTCTAAGTGGTCAGAGGAATCCAGAAGCGCAGGATTTACAATCAACTATCAGGCTGTAGGCTCTGGTGCAGGACAAACACAAATCATTAACCGAACTGTAGATTTTGGTGCTTCAGATGCGCCTCTAACAGCAGAAAGACTTACTCAGAATAATCTTATCCAAGTTCCTACTGTCATGGGATCAGTTGTAGTTATTGTAAATATTCCTGGTATTGCTACTAACACACTTAGGATTTCTGGTCAAACTCTAGTTGATATTTTCCAAGGTAAGATTACCAAGTGGAATGATCCAAAACTTATTGCTGATAATCCTGGACTAAAGCTACCAAATATGGCTATTGCACCAGTCTATCGAGCAGATGGTTCAGGGACCACGTTTGTATTTGTCTCTTATCTACATTCACAGGATAAAGATTTTAGTGCACCAGCAGTATCAATCAAGTGGAATGCCGGTTCAGGTGCTCGTGGTAATGATGGTGTAGCAGCAACTGTAAAGCGTATGCCAGGTTCCATTGGTTACGTCGAAAAAGTTTTTGCTACAAATGGTAATATTCCTACTGCTCTACTAAAGAGTGCTACAGGCTCTTGGGTAGCACCTACAAATAAGACTTTCATTGCAGCTGCAAATAAAGCAGAATGGACAAGCACAAATGAAGCAAATGTGCTTAATCGTCCATGTGATGAGTGTTATCCTATTGTTTCCGCAACCTATATTCTTATTCCAAGAGATTCTAAGAGACTAAGTGATGTTACTTCTTGGCTTGATTGGGCTTACAAAAATGGAAATGCATCGGCTATTTCCCTTGACTTTATCCCACTTTCGGATTATACTAAGGATATGGTAATCAAGCAACTTAGAAAGTAATATTTTGGAAGTATAGCCAAGTGGTTTAAGGCGCCAGTTAAATAGTTTTTTGGAGGGTTGGTGTACTAGCAGCACGGGCAGCTCATAACTGTTAAGGAAGGGGAGCGTAACCTCTACTCTCTACCAAAATATCGGTAAATGCTTTTTCGGGTGTATAATCACAATCTTTATATTCTAATACTTTCCACCCCAAAGAAGTAAACAGTTTTCTTTTAATATTATCTCTATTTTGAACCTGTAAAAGAGAATGGTTTTTCATTTTCATATCTTTATAATGCCATGGTCCGTGCCACAATATAGCAAGATTTAAGCTTGGAATGACTATATCAGCATCCCAACCATCTGCTATGATATGATTAGATAATGAATCTTTAAATACACTGAAACAATATTCATAAAGTTTTATTTCATCTTTAGATCTAAGTACACGTTTTGAAGCAGATTTTTTACCGCCATTAATACGTAAGATTTTTTTACAACTATCTGATTTGCATGTAATACTAGCATTTTTATTTTTTGCTTTTTCTAGTTCTTTAGATCTTATGTAAATAACAGTATTACATATACTGCAGTTACTTTCTATTCTTAAGACTTTTCTTATATTTTTTTGTGCTGAAGGTTTACCTTTTAACTTGAAACGAACTTTTTGTTTAAAATCTTCGTTTCTAGGTCCTCTGCTATTAGCACATTTTCTAGAACAAAATGTTCCTGGTTTAATATGCTCAGCTGAACATTTTGGGCAAGATTTATAAATAGTTGTTGACATGCTGTGTCTCCAAGGTTAAAATATAGACATAGAGTGGGTGGGAATGCCAGTTCCGTGATCCACAAATGTATTTATATTATTGACGATTTTGATCCTCCGTGCAAGTCGGGGTGGGCGCACCAAAAGGAATATATAATGTTACTAAAAGACTTCATTGCATTACTTCAAAATAAATATGATGCTGCCACTGCTGATCCTGAATATTATGAAATGATGGGTGAGCCCGCAATCTTTGTGGATACATTTAATGAAGCAGGTGGATACCGGTATGTTTACGCCGGTTATTCACCTGAGATTCGGGTTGATATGGATCCATCTAGTGGTGACTATGTCATTTCAGCTTTTGGAGATTCTCTTGAGTAATACAAGTGCTATTTTTAAGGCTAAAAGAAAACAACTTACACTCAAGTATTTAGAATATTGTGCTGAACTTGATCAACTTGAAAAAGAATGTCCACATCAAGATTTAACATATAAATATGGTGGATCTTCTGGTAACTGGGATAAGTCAGACGATAAGTATTGGATTGATTGGAAATGTCATGACTGTGGTAAGTCCTGGACAACTAGCCAAGATAATACTTGGCATCTTACAAGAAAAGTTTATCCACAAGCAAAACAAGTAAAATAAGCCCGTATAGCCCAATTGGCAGAGGCATCACACTCAAAACGTGATCAGTTCCAGTTCAAATCTGGATACGGGTACCAATAAGGAATATAATATGTCTGAAGATACTTATGATGAACTAGTAGAAAAATGTGATTATGATACTAAACTAGCTGTAGCTGCTTGGACTGTATCTAAAATCCATGAGCATGGACAGAATCCAGGTTCATTTCGACATTTGATCTATGGTCTTATGGGCTTTGGTCCAGATGCATATGTTCCAATGTGTTATGCTGGTGGTATGGAAATCACTAATGAGTTTGATTACAATCTTAGAAGTGATTTAAAAACTCTTCTTCAAGAAGAGAAGATTGAAAATACTAGACTAAAAAAGTTTGCCGGTCTTTGTGATGAACCAAACTGTTTTCACTCTGGATCTTGTGGATTTCCTACTGATACAGGTTATAGATGGACATGCTTTGAACATTCAAATATGAACAAGACTGAAAATAATGGTTGACAAGTACTAAAGTCTGATATATAATACACTATATAATGAATGAGGTGAAAAATGAGTCGTAGTCGTGGTCGAGTTAATACCTTTCATGTTGAATCTTTCAATAACCAATATGACCAGGAAGTAAAGCCTGGGGATAAAGTTGTCTTTGCCGCAACTTCTTGGAAACGTACTCGTCTTGAACCGGGTGTTTTTGACGGTGTAAATAAGAATCAGAAGGGTGAAGTTCAATCCGTTCGTGTTTCTTATCCCATTACTAAGCGTGTACCAAATGGTAAGACGGAACCTACACAACATCAGCGCTATAACTATCAAACTAAACGATATGAAGATTATATCTGGGAACGCCCACTTTATGATGAAGTCCCAGGCATTGGTCATTCAACACTTCAACTAATGCGAGTGTTTAAGATCTAATAAATAAGTTATGGATTGGTTTCAGCAACTCAAAAAAGTTTTTATTGGAAAAAACAAAAAGTCAATCCGATCCCTTTAAGGATGTTTACAGCAAACCAAATAGTAGCTCATTGGTAGAGCAAAGTGTCCGCAAAACACCTGGTAGTTGGTTCAAATCCAACCTAAAAAACAACATCCTGTCTATTAACAAGAATAAAGAATAGTTACAGCAACATAAAAATCTTCTTTTTGAACAAGGACCGTGGTCGTTCGATTCGACCGATGCGAGGCTGGTGCCAGGAAAAGCATGCTATTCTGATAAACTTTAGAGTAACCATTCAGCAAACCTTATCAGTCCTTTCACGAGGACTATTATGAAAAGTCAAGAGCTACGGCTCTATAAATGACAACCAGGGTTTTGAATCCGCCTGGTTAAACCCGGAGAAAAAGTCACTCTGTTTACTAACTTTAGATTAACTTCCGCAACCAACAATCTCCAGTCACTTTTTGTGACGTCAAAAACCCATCGGTCTGGGGCAGGCATGATAACCTGCTGATCGGTTAATCTGACAATAAAGGAACTATATAATGAACGCTTTTGCTAAGGCAGCTCTCAATCAAACTGCTCGTACCACAAATGGTATGAAGGCTCTAAAGACTACAACCAATCCTTGTGTGGATCTATTCTACAAGATTGGTGCTTCACGTGGTAAGAATATCCTACCAGACTTTATTGCAGCATATGTTCACGATAAGGAACTTGCTTGCCGTATTGCTCTCTGGGCTCGTGATATTCGCTCTGGTGCTGGTGAACGTGAAATCTTCCGTTCTATTCTACGATACCTTTCCGATAATGATCCTAATATGGCTTCTCGTCTAGTACTTCGTGTACCAGAGCTTGGTCGCTGGGATGATGTATTTTCTGCTTCTGGCGAAGCACGTGACATTGGTTTCGGAATGATTCGTCGAGCACTAGCAACTCGTGATGGCCTTGCGGCAAAGTGGATGCCACGTAAGGGTCCACTTGCTATTGAACTACGTAATGCTCTTGGATTTACTCCAAAGCAATATCGCAAGACTCTGGTTAATCTTACACAAGTTGTTGAAAGCCAAATGTGTGCTAAGGATTGGGATAATATCAACTTCAATCATGTTCCATCTGTAGCTTCTTCTCGATACAAGAAGGCTTTCAACCGTAATACACCAAAGTACAAGGAATGGACTACAAAGCTTGTTAGCACTGATCCAAAGGTTCGTGAAGAAGTCAAGATCAATGCTGGTGCAGTCTATCCATATGATGTACTAAAGGGGAAGATTAATCACTATCGTTCTGCAAAGGATTATTCTCAAGCAGAACTAAATGCAGTTCTAGCACAATGGGAAGCACTACCAAACTACATGAATGGAACTAACGTTCTACCACTAGTTGACGTTTCTGGTTCCATGACTGCACCAGTTGGTGGTTCAGGTTCTACATCTTGCCTTGATGTAGCCGTTTCTCTTGGTCTATACTGTGCAGACAAGAATCCAGGTGCCTTTAAGGACATGTTCCTTACTTTCTCTGGTTCTCCAGAACTACTGACTCTTCGTGGTAATATCCTACAAAAGATTGACCAAATGGTTCAGTCTAAGTGGGCTATGAATACCGATATCATTGCAGCAATGAATCTAGTTCTTCGTACTGCAAGAAATGGTAATGTGCCACAAGAGGATATGCCAAAGATGCTACTCATTCTTTCTGATATGCAGTTCGACCAATGCGCTCGCTTTGATCATTCTGCAATGGAATCTTTCCGTCATCAGTTTGAAAATGCTGGTTATCAAATGCCAGGTATTGTTTTCTGGAACCTTAACTCACATGACAATGTGCCAGTTAAGATGAACGAAAATGGTGTGGCTCTAGTATCTGGTTTTAGTCCTTCTATCCTCAAGGCTATTCTATCATCTGACATTGAACAATTTACACCGGAGGTAATGATGCTAAAGACTATTATGTCCGAAAGGTATAACTTCTAATGAATGCAGTTCTTGTTGTTATTATGCTTTCTAGTGGAGTCCAACAAGGCTCCACAATTAAGCTAGAGAGTACTACTTCTTGTAGAGAAGAGATAAATACAGTAAATCACATGAATACAGTCTTTAAAAAGCACGGCTCTGAAATTGAATATAAGATTGTAGAATGTAAAAAGTAAACTGTTGGTGTAGTGTAATGGTAACACATCGGCCTCCAAACCCGTAAGATCCTGGTTCAAATCCGGGCACCTTCGCCAAACTAAAAAAGAGCCGCAAGGCTCTTTTTTTTATGGTTCATATCCCATTCTCAATAGATCATGTACATGTGATATAGCAAACTCCTTAGCAGACTCTAAGGAATAGTGCATGCCTTTGGTATTTACGGCTTTACCCTTCCATGTGATATAATATACACCATAAGTTGGATGGTAAGCAACCGATACATCAGTTGTGCATAGATTGAGTATACCTGGTTCTGTAACCACCCATTCTGGTTCTAGGTCAAAGTTAAAAGCCATTCTTACCTCATAAAAAAAGGGACCCATTGGGTCCCTGTATAGTTTATAGAAACCTATTCTTATTTAGGCTGCTTGTAAAATATGCTTGCAGGATTTACGGAATCCGTAACCAGCACAAGTACAAGTCTTACGCTTACCTTCAATAGTGACTACATACGTGTCGCCCTTGGAACCCTTGACTGTAATGGTCTTAGATCCAATATAAGGTGAAGTCTTGGGTTGTTCTTGTGGCTTATCATCAATCGAAACAACGTCGGATAGAGGAATGATCCTCATTCTTGAAGGGATATTAGCACTAATACAAATGCTAGCAGGATCAGCCCAAGATGGTACAGGAAGCTTAGCACCTTCAAACGTCTCGTATTGAGGGATATAAAAAAAATAGCGATCCCGACGGTCCCACATTGGGTTCTTGACCACAACTTGCATTAGAATATGACCACCATAAAGACAACAAGACACATGATGATAATAAAGAAGATAAAGTCCTCAACGTGTATCTGCATATGCCATCTCCTTCAGTTGTCGAGCCGCTTCCTTAGAAATACAAGTAGCAGTAGCTAGACACCAACCAGCTTGTGTTTCAGTCAGAAGTTGATCGTCTACAAGAACTCTAAGATTATAGGCAATGCTATCCCAACACTTGAGAGGAATATCATTAAACCATTCATCAGTACTATTCAGGATATCATTCAGTCCGATTCGACGCTGAACATAGTTTCTAATCTCCTCAGTGACAAACTGAGAGTAGTACTCACGATGAGTGCAGCGATTGTAGAGATAGTCTCGGCGAGTAAGCATAGCGGATTCCTTTTTTGGTTTTAGCTATATATAGACCCTGGATCATGGAGTTGATTACTGACTTGATTATAGACTTGATTCCAGACTTGATTCCTGACTTGATCGTAGACTTGATTCCAGACTTGATTCTCGATTCTATCCATACCAGTGATCCTATACCATTACCATTGGCTCAATACCTGATTATACATACTTCTGGATAAATGTCAACCTAGTTTTGTACATCACTCATAAAAAAACCAGGGAGATTATCCCTGGTTGAGTAGTAGTAATGATAGTTAGTTTAAGCCTTGCCGAACTTCTTGCCAAGACGTTCAAATTCTTTTCGTTCAGCCTCTTCTGTCTTCACAGCGGCATATTCTTCTATTTCAATACGTTGAGCCATCTCTGCATCTGTTTCCGAGCGAATCGCCATGAGTGCCATGTATGTGTCATCATTATACGAATAAAACCTGGTCTCAAAGAAAGCGTTACCACCAACCTCTTCACGATACTTCTGAAGGCGTGTAAGCACTTCATCCAGAGTATCGTAGTCGAGGTTGATCTGAGCATGCTCGACTGCAATCATCTTGCGTTCACGGTTCACGGACATGTCCTGATCCTTAACCACGGTTCTTGCGGAGGTAGACGTACAGGGCGCCAGTATATTTGTTACACTTGACGGATAGAAGAACACCAAAATCTTTTGCTTCACAATACAACTGAGAGATAAAATCATCTTCAGCTTGATTGATCTGAACATAGTCAAAGATATTAGTCCTTGACTTACCATAGACCTCAAGTTCATCCCAGACGTCGTCGCTGTAGAAGGTCATGTCCTGTTCCTTGGTGATGTTCATAGTCATCTTATACCATAGCCAGAGATTAAAGTCAATAGGTGAGCGGCTTTGTCACTTGACGCCTCGCCGCGGCGAGGCCCACTCCTCAGCCCACTTGATGTTCTTCTGGACATACGCCTTCAGAGCGGCGGTCTGCTTCTTGGTGAGCTTGAGATCGGGGTCATGCGCCATATCAGCCACCATGGAGTGCAACCAGCCGATGGCGTAGTCAGAGCCGCCGTTACCACGGAGAACGTCGGTGAGCTTTTCCATATCAGTCTGAATGGTCATGTTTGTTCCCTTCATCATAGTCTCTTTATACCATCGACCGCTTTAAAAGTCAACCCTAATCTTATCAATGGGTTAGGTCATTGAGCGGATTAACCCATTGATATCATTGAGGAAAAAAACTTCAGATTTTTTGAAAAAAGTTTGAGCCTAATCTTATCAATGGGTTAGTGAGATTGCTGCTCAGGGCAGTCTAAGTCGACCTAGCGGTATGATAACCCGACTAGGTAAGCTTAGGACGTTGAGAAACGTTGTGAGCACCTAACCTATTGATATCATTGACTTTTATAAAACGGCTAACCCATTGAAAAGATTGAGTTTATGGTTCTAGACGCCTCTAAGACCGACCTCGAGATCGACACGCTCAACTTTTTTGAAAAAATATTTTTGAATCTTATCAATGGGTTAGGTGTTCGGGATGGCTAAGTCATTGATTTTGTTGGTATTGACTTTTAAATCAGGTGGTGGTATAAAGGTACTATGATGAAGGGAACAAACATGACCGACCTCTACTCTACCATCAAGGCACATCGTGGCTCTGTTATGGTTCTGGTGAATAGCGTTAACACCTACTTCTGGGTTGAGGTCAAGAAGGGTGACCTGCTCGACCAAGTAAGCCGTCGTGGTCTGGATCTGACCGAGATGGATGCCGTGGTCGGACCGGATGGTTCTCTCTACGTCAGCCGCAAGGACTGAAAATACCTATTGACTTTAATCCCAGAATGGGTTATAAGATGACTATGAACAAGGAAGTCAAGATGAACATCACCGAAACCAAGCTGATCCCGGTTTTTGAAACGTCTAACCGAAGCTATCGCCGTAAGGTCAAGAGCCGTATCTACATCTGGCCAGAGGGTGAAACCATTCTGCAGAACCTCGAGAATCGTCGGAGCCGTCCTCTGAAGCTGTTCCGTCAGGTTGCTGCGGATGCTCTGGCTAAGCTCGAGGTCGATACCTCCAAACTCGAGATCAAGTGGAGCCAGAAGGCTGGCTGTTCCTGCGGCTGCTCTCCTGGGTTCGTGGTCGATGGTTGGAATGCCAAGCTGTCTGGTCATGATCTTCATGTCACTTTCAACTGTGATTGAGGAATAAGAAGATGAGCCAAGGTAAGTATAGCCCTGCTTATCCCCGTAAGATCAAGCATCATAAGTTTGATCGCAATGCCTATGGCGAGATCCCACCTCCCTACAAGGTGGGGGTTGATGAGTATGATGAGAAGATTCATTTTGTCAACTATGACAAGTGGGGTTATGACACCTACGGCTACTCGGCTTGGCTTGCGGATGGCACATTTGTTGGCGTTGGGGAAGGTGTAGATCGACTTGGTTACACTGAGATGGATTATCTTAGCATGAACTCCGATAAGTACGAAGCTATGTACTATTATATCACCAATGATACCTTTAAAATCAAAGCGCCAGGAGTTAAGTGATATGACTGTAAATCGTGAACGTAATGAATACGAACGACTGCAGAAGAAGTTTGGAGATAAAGCATGAACGTAAAGTATCGGGTGACTCTTTGGGAAAGTGAACGAGGGTGGGGTCGGAAGCCTTTTCTAGATAAGGACTTTGAAACTTTAGAATCAGCGCAAGCTTACTACAAGACAGAGAATGCCAAGAACAATCTATCTTATGTACCTGACTACTATATCTATGCCGAAAAGCCTAGGCTAGTTGATGTAGATATCAACCCACCAAGGGACTATTAAAATGGATCGTTGGAAAGATGACTTTGATTCTGGTTCAGATTATGATGATCAACCAGACAATCCACAGTCATGGCATAAACCAGAGCCTAGGCCTAAAAAGCCTGGCTCTAACTACGTTTGGATTAATGGTCAGTGGCGACAACCTGATTGGGATGATAACCCTCAACGATGGCATAAAGACTAATGAAAACAGTATTCACCCCTATCATTTCCGTTTACAATGATAGTACTAAACATATAGAAAAAAACTATAGATATTACAGATCTACAGAAAAAAATATGAGAATATTTCTATTCAATGATCTTATCACTCTGGTATATGAAGAACTTGACTCAAATGACTAGTGTCTTTAATGATGTATTTTCAGTACCAGTTAGACAAATCTCCTATATTATAGATGATACATTAAATGTCTTTATTCAACACAAAGTAAGATCCACTACCTTTTATAATAGAGATTTTGTCTATATTATTCATGAAGCATTATCGGAGTATGAGTATGCAACCAGTATGTGACAAAGTAGATATTCAAATCTTTTATCAACTTTTTGAACAAGATAATAGTCTATCGTATTATGAAGAACTTTATCATTTGAACTCTATATGGGATATACTAGAAAATATCAATGATCTTCTCAATGAAGAACTTTATCAGAGAATTAAAACATGAAACCAGTTAATATGACAGTAGATTATAATATCTATAAAAATCTTACATTTGATTTTGAACCTAAAATGGTTCAATATATTGATAATGAAGTATTTCATGAAAGTTGGGACACAATCAGCAATATTCTTAATATATTATATCATAAACTTTATGATGAATGCTAAAAAGGGGCATCACTGCCCCTTTATTTTTTACCTCTTTCCAGAAGAGTAGTTTCCATTCTGTGAGGTTTATAGAACTTTTCTATAGCAGGAATAGTAAGCATTGGATCGGCAATACCACACATGAAGATATCTAGTGCTGAATAACCGTGTTCAGGCCATGAGTGCACAGAAATATGACTTTCTGCTAATATAACAACCCCGGTATAACCAAAGCCTTCACCAAAGTGGTGCCAACGTTCTGATAGAACAGTTGCACCTGCATCAATTGCAGCTTGTTTTAGTACTTCGGCTGCTTCATCCATTTGCCAAAAAGGTAAGGAGCCCTCGGCTCCCCAAACTTCTAGAATCAAATGTTTACCTAGTGTTGATATACTTTCCATTTCATATGAGTTCCTGTAATAATGACAGGCTATTTATATCGTTTATGCCTGCACCTCGCACGGTAAGCCTTATCTTCCTTATAGGGTTCTCTTTCGACCGGTATTAAGAGACTTGCCTTATATAAGTGTAGCTTATGACATAAACTAATGGCGGAGCGCATAGTATTTGAAACTAAAACCTATTCCTAGGCCCACATTCCTTAGCAGGGAAGTCCGGCATCGCCTGTCCGGTTTACGCTCCATAAGCTTTGGCGGAACACTGTGGTCTCGATCCACAAACCTATTGCTAGGCCCTCAACGCTTTCCAGGCGTGACCGGTACGCCTGCCCGGTTAATGTTCCTTGGTTACGCTCTGTAGGGGAATCGAACCCCTGCTATCCACTGGACAGGCGGATGTCCTACCATTAAACGAACAGAGCATATTGGTGGAGGTAGTGGGACTCAAACCCACCAGGCTGGCTCCGTGCAAGGGAACCCCGGGTACTCTGCCCTACCCCCATTAAACTGGTACCCGTAGACGGATTTGAACCGCCAACATTTAGTTTCTAAAACTAACGTCTCTACCATTTGGACTACACGGGCATAAAGTGGTACTCTCGACAGGATTCAAACCTGTAACCATTAGCTTCGTAAACTAGTGCTCTATTCAGTTGAGCTACGAGAGTATAAAGTGGAACGGATAATCGGATTCGAACCGATAACTTCT
>Ga0315900_10005410_pt1 | contig 17552 bp, 17 predicted proteins | sample LakEriMetagenome_FD_203521 | JGI IMG/M metagenome (GOLD analysis project Ga0315900, IMG submission 203521) | Freshwater fungal communities from buoy surface, Lake Erie, Ohio, United States - Buoy 12 MA114 | ecosystem: Environmental > Aquatic > Freshwater > Lake > Lake biofilm | place: USA: Lake... | reverse complement strand
GGTTTCATCCAGTCCTACTGCAACACCATCCCGACGCCCGAGGGCGGCACGCACGAGGCAGGGTTCTGGGCCGCGATCCTCAAGGGCATGCGCGCCTACGGCGACCTCGTCCGCAACCGCAAGGCCGCGGACATCACGCGCGAAGACCTGCTGGCGGGGGGCTGCGCGCTGGTGTCCTGCTTCATCCGCGAACCCGAATTCGTGGGCCAGACCAAGGACCGCCTCGCCACCGCCGATGCCACCCGCCTCGTCGAGGGCGCCGTGCGCGACCATTTCGACAACTGGCTCGCGGCGAACACGAAATCCGCCGGCGCCATCCTCGATTTCCTCGTCCTGCGCGCCGAGGAACGCCTGCGCCGCCGGCAGGAAAAGGAGACGCAGCGCAAGACCGCGACAAGGCGGCTGCGCCTGCCCGGCAAGCTGGCCGACTGCACGGCCAAGGCGCGGGAGGGAACGGAAATCTTCATCGTCGAGGGCGATTCGGCAGGGGGCAGCGCCAAGGGGGCGCGCAACCGCGAAACCCAGGCGCTGCTGCCCCTGCGCGGCAAGGTGCTCAACGTGCTCGGCGCGGCCTCGGGAAAACTGTCGCAGAACCAGGAAATCAGCGACCTCTGCGAAGCCCTCGGCACGGGGATGGGCACGCGCTTCAACCTCGACGACCTGCGCTACGACAAGGTCATCATCATGACAGATGCCGATGTCGACGGGGCGCATATCGCCTCTCTGCTGATGACCTTCTTCTTTGCGCAGATGCGGCCGCTGATCGACCAGGGGCACCTCTATCTGGCCTGTCCGCCGCTTTACCGGCTGACGCAGGGGGCGCGGCGCGTCTATGTCGCCGACGATGCCGAGAAGGAGACGTGGCTCGCGAAGGGTCTGGGCGGAAAAGGAAAGATCGACGTCCAACGGTTCAAGGGCCTGGGCGAGATGGACGCCAAGGACCTCAAGGACACGACGATGGACCCCGCGACGCGCAAGCTGATTCGCGTCACGCTGCATGATGACGAACCGGGAGAGACCGCCGACCTCGTGGAACGGCTGATGGGCAAGAGGCCGGAACTGCGCTTCCAGTACATCCAGGAAAACGCCCGCTTCGTCGAGGAGCTGGACGTCTGACGGCCGTGCCCGGTCACGGTGCGCTGGAAGCGCACCCTACACACCGTAGGGTGCGCTTCCAGCGCACCTCGCGCCGGGCCGGTCCGCGCCTCACCCCTCGGGCGTGTGCAGCACCTGCCCCGTCACCGCGCCACCGTCGGTCACGAATTCCGTGCCGGTCGAATAGCTCGCCTCGGTGAACATGAACCGCGCCATCCGTGCGACCTCCTCGGCCTCGCCGAAGCGGGGGATGGGCTGCGCCTGAACGAGGTCGTCACCCATCCCTGCGGTCATCGGAGTGTGGATCGGGCCGGGATGGAGCGAGAGCACATGGATGCCGGCGGGCGCGAGGTCGAGCGCGGCCGCCTTGGTCAGGCCGCGCAGGCCCCATTTCGAGGCGACATAGGCCGCGATCCCGGAATAGCCCTGAAGTCCGGCGGTGGAGGAGGTGTTGACGATCGCCCCGCCGCCCGCGCGCCGCATCGCCGGAACTGCGGCCTGGATGCCGAGAAAACAGCCGGTGAGGTTGATGTCGATCACACGGCGGAAATCGGCCGGTGTCGCCGCTTCTACGCTGCCCCAGGAGACGATGCCGGCGTTGTTGAAAAGCGCGTTGAGCCCGCCCATCGCCGCCTCGGCCGCAGTCGCAGCGGCCGTCCAGTCGGCCTCGGACGTGACGTCGAGCCGGCGGTAGGCGACCCCGGCCCCGAGCGCGGCAGCAAGCGCTTCGCCTTCGTCATCCAGCACATCGGTGATCGTCACCTTCGCGCCGCCTTCGGCAAGAAGCCGCGCAGTGGCGCCGCCGATGCCGCGGGCCCCCCCGGTGATCAGTATCTTCAGGTCTTTCACGGCAATCGCGGTCATTCTGTGTCCCTTCTCGGGTGGTTGGCGCAACCGGGATGACCCGGCGCAGCGCTGCCCGCCTTGACATGGATCAGCCCCGCCACGGCGCGCGCTCAGAAATCCGTCGGTGCCCCGCCTTCGGACTTGCGGCGTGCCACGAAGTCGGCGAGCGCGGCGCGGTGGCCGGCGTCCATCGGCGGCTCCTCGAAACCCGCGATGATTTCCTTGAAAAGGCGGTGCGCGCGCTCGGGCGTCCAGACGGACCCCGCGATCTCCCAGGCTTCGTAATTGCGCCAGTCGCTCACGAACGGCGCATAGAAGGCGTGTTCATAGCGGTCCTGGGTGTGCTGGATACCGAAGTAATGGCCCGAGGCGCCGACCTCGCGGATCGCGTCGAGCGCGATCTCCTCGGGGCCGGTCGCCCAGATTTCGGGCTCCATGTAACGCTGGATCATCTGCAGCATCTCGCAGTCCATCACGAATTTCTCAGGGCTGGCGATCAGGCCGCCTTCGAGCCAGCCGGCGGCGTGGTAGACGATGTTGGTGCCCGACTGCACGGCCGACCAGAGCGAATTCGAGGTTTCCCACATGGCCTGGCCATCGGGGATATTGGCGGCACAGGTGCCCGAGGCCCGCATTGGCAGGCCGTAGAAGCGCGCCATCTGCCCGGTCATCTGGGTTGCGCGCATGTATTCGGGCGTGCCGAAGGCGGGGGCGCCGGACTTCATGTCCACGTTCGAGGTGAAGGTGCCGATCACGCAGGGCGCGCCCGGGCGGACGAACTGGAAGAGCGCGATGGCCGAAAGCGCCTCGGCGATGGAGAGGGTGACGGCGCCGGCCATGGTCACGGGCGCCATCGCGCCGGCAAGCGTGAATGGGGTGACAATGACCGCCTGGCCGCGCCGGATGAGCCGGAGGCAACCGTCGATCATGGGGATGTCGTGCTTGAGCGGCGAGGTCGAGTTGATGTTGGTATACATCCGCGGCGTGGCCTCGAATTCCGCATGGCTGAGGCCGCCGGCAAGGCGCACCATCTCCATCACGTCATCGACCCGTTCGGGGCCGAGCGAATAGGCATGGACCACCTTGTCGGTCAGCGTGAGCTTGTCAAAGAGCGTGTCGAGATGGCGGATCGAGGGGTGGATGTCGACCGGTTCGACCGGATAGCCGCCGGCAAAGTGGATGCAGTTGAAATACTGCGTCAGGCGGAAGAAGTCGGCGCAGTGCTTGCGCGTGCCGGGGACCTTCTTGCCAAGCTCCAGATCCCAGTAGTTGGGCGGCGACGAGACGTTGCCGAAGAGGATGTGCTTGCCACCGATCGGCAGGGTGCGGTCGGGGTTGCGCGGCGTGATGGTGAATTCGGCCGGCGCACGGGCGACCATCTCGGTCACCCAGTCGCGGCCCATGCGCACGTTGGTGCCGTTGACGGTGCAGCCGGCCTGGCGGAAGAGGTCGAGCGCCTCGGCGTTGAGGAATTCGATCCCGATCTCCTCGAGCACGCGCATGGCGCCCTCGTGGATCGCCTGGACGCCTTCGGGCGGCATCGGCTCGGTCGGGCGGTCGTGGTTGACGGGAATGCGCCAGGGCATCTGGTCGATCGCGGCCGTGCCGCGCCGGGCGGAATTGCCCGCACGGCCGCCGGAACGCTTCTTGCGGGTGATCGTGTCGGCCATGGCGGCTCTCCCTGCGGTCTGGGGCAAGGATAGGCGGGGTGGGCCCCGGCCTGCGGCGCGGAAAGCGACGGTGCGTGTCGCTTCCTTTGCCTCAGGCGCCCGGCCGGTCGAGCCAGGCGGGCAGGTCGGCGATGGAGGCGAGCACGACATCGGCGGCCTGGTCGAGTGTCGCCTCGTCGGCCATGCCGGTGAGCACGCCGATGGCGACCATGCCGGCGGCGCGGGCGGCGTGCAGGTCGTGCAGGCTGTCGCCCACCATGGCGCAGGCGGCGGGGTCGAGCCCGGTGGCACGGGCGAAGGCGAGCAGCTGGCCCGGCGCAGGCTTGCCGCCCCAGCCGCTGTCAAAGCCCGCGACGAAATCGCAAAGCCCGGCGATGCCGGCGCCGGCAAGATGGGCGCGGGCGGGGGCTTCGGTATCGTTGGTGGCCACGCCAAGCCGCAGCCCGCGGGCGCGCAATGCGGTGAAAAGCGGCAGGAGCGGCGTCGCCTCGACATTCCGCATCGTCATCGCGCGGGCATCCATGCGGGCGCGGATCGTGCCGGCAGTCTCCTGCGGCAACAGCGGCAGGACGGCGGCCGCGACCTCGGCCGTGGTGGCGGCGATGACCGGACTGCCGGGGTGAAAGGCCTGGCGGGCCAGGTCGTAGCCCAGCGCCGCGGCCAGCGCCGCGCGCAGGGCGGGGTCGCCGCGGGCTTCGTCAGTGACAAAGCCTTCGGTCCAGGCACCCCAGGTCGCCTGGAAATGAAAAAGCGTGCCGTCCTTGTCAAAGATGATTCCGTCAATCGGACACATCGCTTCCCTCCACCGAACCAGTACCGCTTGTGCCAGAGCGCCGCGTTGCCGGCCAGCAGGATCAGGTCCAGTGCGTCTCCCCCTGGCCCGGCAGGGCATGGCGCGCCCGCAACGGTTGGTCATAGCCACACCCGGCGGCATCGCAGAAGGCGATGACGCGGTCGTCGCTCTGGGTCACGAAGCCAAGGACCGCGGCCAGGAATGCCGGATCGCCGATGCTGTCGCGCAGCGCCCCGGGCGTCGCTCCGGTCGCCGCAAGGAACTGGTCGCGCAGATCATCTTCGGCCAGTATCCATGTGACGGCCCTGAGTGCGATGGTCTCGGCACGGTCTGGTGTCATGGTGCGTCCGGATGGATGATGGAAACCTATTCTTAACTTTTGGCTCCCACAGTCCAGGGAAGGAGCAGGACGCTCCGTGGCCGGACGGCCCAGGGGCCCGGGAGAAGGACCAAAATGTCGGCTCGCGTCGTCATTGTCGATAGGGCGGCTTCCGAACGGATCAAGCTTCGCGCGATGCTCACGCGGGCGGGCTACGACGTGACGGTCTGCAGCGACCTGGCCGAGGCCACCGTGACGCTGGCGGAACGCCCTGCCGACATTGTACTGACCTCGGCCGAAGAGGTGAAACCGCTCTCGCTCCTGCGGCGGGATGTCGGGGTGACAGCGGCTTCGGTCCTCGCCCTCGCTCGTCCGGAGGACGAAGGCTGGCGGATCGCAGCGCTTCAGGCCGGGGCCGAAGACGTGCTCGCCCGCGATGCCGGCGAAGCGCTGATCCTGGCCACGATCCGTCGCCATCTCAAGAAACGCAGCGCGGTGCGCGACAGCGCCCTCTACCCCGATGCGCCCGGCCTTGGCGGCTTCGCCGAAGCCCAGGCCCTGTTCGACCAGCCCCCCCCCGCCGCCGGGGCCGAGGATGCAACAGGTCCGATCGCGATCATCTCGCCCCGCGCGACATCCCTGCCGCGCAGCATCCGCATGCTGATCGAACGCCATCCCGGTCCGGTCGAGGTCGCCCCCACGCCTGCCGCCGTCGAACGGCCCGCCGCCCTTTTCATCGTCGACGGCGGCGGCTTTCCGGTGTCGGGTCTGGCCACGGACGGGCTTTATCGCACGGTGGCCGAACTCGAAGTCCGCGCCCATGCGGAACATGCCGCCTCACTCGTGCTCGTCCCGCCGGGGGCCGAACACCTCGGGGCCATCGCGCTTGACCTCGGCGCAGAGGAGCAGGTGGCCGACGCCGTCACGATCGAGGAACTGTCCCACCGCGTGCGCAGGCTGCTTCGGCGCAAGGCACAGGAAGACCGCCGGCGCGACCGTCTCCAGACCACGATCGCGGCCGCCACCCTGGACCCGCTGACCGGCCTCTGCAACCGCCGCCATGCCATCGGCCGGCTCGAGGTTCTGGCAACCGCGGCGCGTGAAGCGGGTTCCCCCTTTGCCGTGATGATGCTCGACATCGACCACTTCAAGGCCGTTAATGACACGCATGGCCATGCCGCCGGTGACCGGGTGCTGATCGAGGTTGCCCGGCGCCTGCGCGACAATCTGCGCGCGATCGACCTCGTCGCCCGCATCGGTGGCGAGGAATTCCTCGTCGCTATGCCAGACACATCGGTTGAACAGGCCCGCGCCGCTGCGGAACGCCTGCGCCGCGTGATCGAAGGCACCCCCTTCGACTGCACGCGCAACCCCAGGGATGCCCTGCGCATCACCATGTCGATCGGGGTCGCCATCGGACCGGGCGCCCGGACCGACAGCGCAGACCTCTCTCCCGGAGCGGTGATCGAGGATCTCTACGAAAGGGCCGATATCGCACTCTATTCCGCGAAATCGGCAGGGCGCAACACGGTGACAGTGGGCCTGACGGCGGCCTGACCGGCGTTTCCGCGCACCCGATCCGGCGGCTCCGGACCCCGGACACCCTGCACAGACCGTCGCGCCGATCCCTGTCCTGCCGCCTTCGGTCTCTGCCGCACCATCGCTCCGGTGCGCGGCATCCCGCCGCAATGTGCCACGGCGGGCTTTCCAACGCCGCCGCAAAGGCGCACATCAGGGCCTACTGGTAATCCTGCGATGACTGATTCATCCCCGATGAAGCATGACCATGCCGCCGCCGATGACAGGCCGATCCGTCCGGCCATGTTGCGCGGTTTCCGCCGGCGCTGTCCCCACTGCGGGCAGGGAATGCTGTTTGACGGCTACCTCCGGGTGCGTGATCGCTGTCCCGTCTGCCTCGAGGAATTCCACCACCAGCGCGCCGATGACGGCCCCGCCTATCTGACGATCCTTGTCGTCGGCCATGTGCTGGCACCTCTGATCCATTTCACCTACAGCAGCTTCCGGCCCGACCCTCTGGTGATGGCATCCGGCTTGACGGTGCTGGCCGTCGGGCTTTGCCTGACCCTGCTGCCCCGGCTCAAGGGGCTCATGGTGGCAATCCAGTGGTCGCGCCGGATGCACGGGTTTGGCGGGGGGGAAGACCCGGCGTGACGCCGATCCGCGATGCCGCGACCCTGATCCTTCTCCGAAACCGGGAAACGCGACCGCGCGTGCTGATGGGACAGCGCGGCACATCGGCCGCCTTCATGCCCGGGAAGTTCGTCTTCCCGGGCGGCGCGGTCGATCCCGCAGACGGGGCAGTCACGCTCGCGCGGCCCGTGCCCGCGCCCTGTGCAGACCGGCTGGCTGCCGGCAGCACGGTGACACCCGGCGCCATCGCGGCAGCCGCAATCCGCGAACTGTGGGAGGAGGCGGGCCTCTCGCTCGCCTTGCCCGGGCCGGACGGCAGCCCCTGGCCGGGCTTTCGCGGCCGCCCGGACGCGGGGGCGATGCGCTTCGTCTTTCGCGCGGTCACGCCGCCCGGGCGCCCGCGCCGCTTCGATGCGCGCTTCCTTCTTGCCCCGGCCGAGGCGGTCCTCGGCGACCCCGACGACTTTTCCGCGGCGACGGACGAACTTTCGCATCTCCAATGGATCGCGCTGGACGAGGTACGCTCCTTTGACCTGCCCTTCATCACCGAAATCGTGCTGGCCGAAATCGCCTGGCGGCTGGGCGAAGACGGGCCGCCGCCGCATGTCCCGTTCTTCCGCAACGCCGACGATGCGCGGCAGGTCGCGCATCTCGGGCTCGATGTGACGGCCGAGCGCGACTAGGCCGCCAGCACGAGAAGCAGGATCGAGAGGGTGAGGATGGCAAGGCCCTGCACCTCGCGCCGGCCGATCCGTTCGCCGAAGACGAGGACGGAGGCGGCGACGGCGAAGACGAGCTCGATCTGGCCGAGGGCGTTGACATAGGCGGCGGTCTGCAGCGTTAAAGCGGTGAACGAGCAGGCCGAGCCGACGAGCGACAGGAGGCCAACGAGGGCGGCGACGCGCCAGGCGGCAAGGACGGCGGCGATCTGGGCGCGGTCGCGCCAGAGGAGCCAGGCGGTCATCAGGGCGACCTGGATGGCGGTGACGCTGGCGAGCGTGACGAGCGCGCGGCCGAGTGCGTCGCCCGAGGAAAGCGAGAGTGCGGCGCCGCGGAAACCCACGCTCGAAATGGCAAAGCAGAGACCGGAGAGGAGCCCGAGGCCGGCTGCGCGGTTGACGAGGCGCCTGCGCCAGGGGCCGGTGGCGCCGGGCGGGTCGGAGAGCAGGATCACACCGGCGAGGCCGAGCAGGATGGCGAGCAGACCGGGGAGAGAGACACCTTCGCCGAGGATGAGCAGGCCGGCGGGGACGCTCATCAGCACCTCGGTCTTCTTGAAGGTGAGGCCGACGGCGAAATTGCGATGGGCGAAGAGGGCGACCACGCAGATGGTGGCGAGGATCTGCGCCGTGGCCCCTGCCAGCGCATGGGCCCAGAAGGCGGGCGGGATGGAGGGGAGCGGCTGGGCGGTCGCGCGGGCATGGGCGAGGGCAAGCAGGCTTGCCAGCGGGGCGGAGTAGAGAAAGCGCGCAAAGGTCGAGCCGGTGGCGCTGAGGCCTGTGGCCGCGAGCCACTTTTGCAGCACGAAGCGCAGGGTCTGTGCGGCCGCGGCGGCGATGGTGACGGGGATCCAAGCATCCATCCCACCGCTATCGCAGCGCGGGGGCGGCTTGGCCAGAGGGCTCAGCCCTTCCAGAGCGGGTGGGGCACGGGGTCCTTGGCGCGCAGGAAGTGGCGGCGGAAGACCTCGGCATAGGAGGCATAGCGATAGCCGTCATTGCGGGCCAGGTAATGATCCGCGCGGGCGCGCCAAAGCGCGGGCAGGCGGTACCAGGCGACGCGCGGATGCATGTGGTGGACGACATGCAGGTTGTTGTTCAGAAAGAGAAAGGCGAGCGGCCCGCGATCCTCGATCACCACGGTGCGGCCACGCGCCTTTTCATGGGCCCGGTGTTCAAGAAAGGTGCGGACCTTGAGCACGCCGAAGCCGAGCTGCAGGGCAAGGGCATAGGCCCAGAGCGGCATCGGCGAGAGGGTGACCCACCAGAGGACGAGTGCGGCTGCGGGCAGGTGCAACGCCCAGGCCCGCGCGACAGCCCGGTCGCCCGCGCGGATGGCGCGGAAGTCGGCGCCGATGAAGCTCCAGAGCCCGAGCGCCGGGCCCACGAGCATCCGCCCGGCCAGCGTATTGTTGAACCGCAGGAGCCGTTGCGCGGCGGGCGAAAGCCGGTCCCAGACGGCGGGGTCGAGGTAGTTCGTCTCGGGGTCGTCATAGGGGTCGGTCAGGAATTCGTCGCGGTGGTGCGCAAGGTGGAGGTCGCGGAAGCGCAGATAGGGCACGAAAAGGGTGAGCGGGGGGGCGAGGAGAAGCGCGTTCAGCAGGGGCGAGCCCGTGGGGTGGCCATGGATCGCCTCATGCGTGAGCGAGGAATGCAGCGCGGCGGTCAGCGCGACGACCGGCACGGCGAGCCAGAGCGACAGCGGCGCGAGAACAAAGAGCCCGGCAGCCCAGACCGCATAGCAGCCTGCCAGCACGGCGAGGGTGGGCCATTCCACCGCGGCGATCGCAGGTGTGCCTTGCTCTTCGGTCGTGTCGGTCATGCGGTTCACCGGCAACCGCGCCGGGGCTGCAACGGCGGGTCAGATCAAGGTTATCCCCAAAGAGGGCGTGACAGGCAGGGCGGAAATGCGCAACATCAGGGAAACAGTGTTGTGGAAAATCACCAGATGCCCCCACGAATCGACAAGCGCGCCCGCGCCGGGCTGTTCCGCGACCGTCTGGTCCAGGCGATGGCACAGGGGGGCGTCAGCCAGGCCGACCTTTCCCGCCGGGTCGGGGTGGATCGGTCGACCGTGTCGCAGCTTCTCGCCGGGGGGTCCGCACGGCTGCCCAATGCGCAGGTGGCGGCGGAATGCGCAGCGGCGCTCGGCGTATCGGCGGACTGGCTCCTCGGCCTGTCGGACCGGCCCGAACGGGCGGCGGACCTGATCGCCGCGGCCATGTCGATGACCGAGGCGCCGCGCGCGCTGGTGGACGAACGCATCTTTGCCTGGCATCAGGAGGCGGCGGGCTACAAGATCCGGCATGTGGCGGCGACGCTGCCCGACATGCTCAAGACGCCCGAAATGCTGGCATGGGAATACGAGCCCTCGCTCGGCCGGACCACGGCGCAGGCGGTGACGGCCAGCCGCGACCGGCTGGACTGGATGCGGGCGGGGCGGGCGGATTATGAAATCGCGATCGCCGGGCATGAACTGGACAGCTTCGCCCGGGCAGAGGGGTATTACGCCGGCCTGCCCGAAGGCATCCGGCGCGCGCAGATCGGGTTCTTCCGCGCGCTGCACGACCAGCTTTATCCGACGCTGCGGGTCTGGCTTTACGACCAGCGGCGGCTTTATTCCGCGCCGGTCACGGTCTTCGGCCCGCTCTTGGCGGTGATCTATATCGGGCGGAATTACCTTGTCTTTCGCGATACGGAACGGGTTCAGGCCATGACGCGGCATTTCGATGCGCTGGTGCGCGGGGCCGATGTTGCGGCAGATGCCTTTCCCGCCGCGCTGGACCGGCTGGAGGACCAGATCAGGGCCGACCGGGCAAACCCCGTCAGGCGTCGCTGACCCCGGCTTCGGCAAAGGTCGCCATGCCGGAGTGACAGGCGGCCGCAGCCCGGACGACCGGAATGGCAAGCGCCGCGCCCGAGCCTTCACCAAGCCGCAGACCAAGGTCGAGGAGCGGGCGCAGCCCCAGGGCCGCAAGCAGGCGGGCATGGCCGCCTTCGGCCGAGAGGTGCCCGGCCAGGCAATGGTCGAGCGTGCCGGGAACCGCGCGGGCCAGCACGGCGGCGGCGGCAGTGGCGATGAACCCGTCGAGGATGACCGGCACGCGCCGCGCCCGCGCCCCGGCGATGGCGCCGGCCATGGCCGCGATCTCGCGCCCGCCCAGAGCGGCGAGAAGCGCGAGCGGGTCGGACAGCGGCGCATGCCGGGCAACCCCGGCGGTGACGGCGGCGGCCTTCCGCGCGAGCCCCGCAGCATCGACCCCGGTTCCCCGGCCCGTCCAGTCCGCGGCCTGCCCGCCGAAAAGCGCAAGGCACAGGGCAGCGGCTGATGTCGTGTTGCCGATCCCCATCTCGCCGGGGACAAGCAGATCGGCCCCCTGCCCCGCCGCCTCCCATCCCGCATGAAGCGCGGCAAGGCATTCGGCATCGGCCATCGCAGGGCCGGCGGTGAAATCGGCCGTGGGACGGTCGAGGTCGAGCGGGATCACCGAAAGGCTGGCCCCTGCGGCGCGGGCGAGCTGGTTGATCGCGGCGCCGCCGGCGGCGAAGTTCTGCACCATCTGGGCGGTGACCTCGGCCGGAAAGGCGGAAACGCCCTGCGCGGTCACCCCGTGATTGCCGGCAAAGATGACGATGCGCGGTGCCGCGATGACCGGCCGCGCGGTGCCCTGCCAGCCGGCAAGCCAGATCGCCACCTCCTCGATCCGGCCAAGCGCGCCGGGCGGCTTGGTCAGTTGCGCGTCACGGGCCCGGGCGGCCTCGCGCGCGGCAGGATCGGGGCCGGGCGCAGCGGCAAGCAGGGCGCGGAAGGCGGCAAGGCTTGCAAAGGGGGCGGTCATGGGAAGCCTTCGGGTCATCGGCACGGTTGCACATCGGCCAACCCCTCTCTACCCCTCGGGGCAGCGGGGGAAAGACACGAAATGGACGCGCAGCGGCACAAGGACGACCTTCTGGACCCGGCCGATGTCCCGGCGGCGCTGGGGCTGCTCACACGTCTGCCGGTGCGGGTGGACATGGCGCACGCCACGGCACGGGGCGCGCGCGCAGCCTGGGCCTGGCCTCTGGCGGGTGCCGTGGTGGCGGCGCTGGCGGGCCTGACGGGGGCTCTGGCCCTCTGGGCCGGAGGTCCGCCGCTGATGGCCGCGGCACTGGTGCTGGCAGCGCAGGCGATGCTGACTGGCGCGCTGCACGAAGATGGGCTTGCGGATTGTGCCGACGGGTTCTGGGGCGGCTGGACGCCCGGGCGGCGGCTCGAAATCATGCGCGACAGCCGGGCGGGGACCTACGGCGTGCTGGCACTGGTCCTGTCCGTCCTGATCCGGGCGGGGGCGCTGGCGGCGCTGATGGCGGCGGGGGGGTGGTTTGCGGCACTGGTCGCGATGGGCGCGATGAGCCGGGTCCCGATGGCGGCCTTGCAGTCGCTCTTGCCGAATGCACGGGCCGGCGGACTCTCGGACCGGACCGGGCGGCCACCGCGCAAGACGGTGCTGGCGGCGCTGGCCCTTGCCCTCCTGGCCGGGGTCGCGGGGCTGGGCACGGGCCTCGTCGCGGTGGCGCTGGCGATGGCCGCGGTGACGCTGGTCTGGGGCTGGATCGCGTGGTCACGGATCGGCGGGCAGACGGGCGACGTGCTGGGCGCGGGCCAGCAGCTGGCCGAGATCGCGGGACTGGTGACGCTCGCCGCGCTGGCGGGGTGAGCGTCAGATCTGCTTGGCCGGCATCTGCACGCGCAGACCGTCAAGCGCGTCGGACACCTTGAGCTGGCAGGTCAGGCGTGACCGGACGGGGTCAGGCTCATAGGCGAAGTCAAGCATGTCCTCCTCCATCGCCTCCTTGCGGGGCAGCCGGTCGACCCAGGCGGGGTCGACATAGACGTGACAGGTGGAACAGGCGCAGGCCCCGCCGCAATCGGCCTCGATCCCGGGAATGCCGTTGTCGCGGGCGCCCTCCATCACGGTCAGGCCGTTCGGGACATCGATGACATGTTCCTTGCCGCCGTATTCGACATAGGTGATCCGGGCCAAGACAGCGCTCTCCTTGCGTACGATTCGGAAGGTCTATCTAGGGCGTTGCACGGCGTCCCGCCAGTGGCAAGACCGCGCCCGCCAGACCGAAAAGGGCGCCCCCGGGGGCGCCCTTCGCAGCGTCATCGGCACGGGCCGCAGGGCCGGATCAGTCCTCGCCGATCGCCAGGGCAACAAAGCGGGGAACCCCCTGTTGCCGGACCAGCAGAAGAAGCGACTTGCGCCCCGCCTCGCGCGCCTCCTCGATCCGGTCGGTCAGGTCCGACACCGTGCGCACCGGCTGCTGGCCCGCCTCGGTGATCACACTGCCGGGCTCGATCCTCTTGTCGGCAGCGTCCGACATCGGATCGATGGCAGTCACGACAACCCCCTCGCTCTCGGCAATGCCGTATTGTTCGGCCAGTTCCGGCGTTATCCCCGACAGCGTCAGCCCAAGCACATCAGCATTCTCCGGCAGAGCCTCCTCGCCGGACGCGGCGACAATCCGCTCGGCCTCCTCGCGCCGGCCAAGCGTGACGGTCAGCGTGATCCGCTCCCCGTCCCGCAAGATCCCGAGCGGGACGGCCATGCCTTCGCCGGTATCGGCCACCATCTGGACCAGCTCCCGCGTATCGGGCACGGCTTTGCCGTCAAAGGTCAGGATCACGTCACCCTTCTGCAGGCCGGCATCGCGCGCCGGTCCCTTCGGCACATCGGTGACAAGCGCACCCTCTGCGCTTTCAAGCCCGGCAATCGCGCCGATCATCTCGACCTCCACATCCTGGATGCGGACGCCAAGCCAGCCGCGGCGGGTCTCGCCGAACTCGCGAAGCTGATAGACGACCTTCTCGACCACCTCGGATGACATCGCAAAACCGATCCCGATCGACCCGCCGGTCGGCGACAGGATCGCCGTGTTCACGCCGATCACCTCGCCTTCCATGTTGAAGAGCGGGCCGCCCGAGTTGCCGCGGTTGATGGCGGCATCGGTCTGGATGTAATCGTCATAGGTCCCGGCAAGTTCGCGCCCGCGGGCCGAGATGATGCCGGCCGAGACCGAAAAGCCCTGACCCAGCGGGTTGCCCATCGCCATGACCCAGTCGCCGACGCGCGAACCTTCGCCGTTGCTGTCGCCGAATTCGACATAAGGCAGATCGGTCGCGTCAACCTTGAGCAGCGCGATATCGGTCTTGGGGTCGGTCCCGATGACGGTCGCGGGAAGCTCCTCATGCGAGAAGAGCTCGATCATGATCTCTTCGGCATTCTCGATGACGTGGTTGTTGGTCACCACATAGCCATCGGGCGAGATGATGAACCCCGAGCCCAGCGCATTTTCGCGGCGCGGCATGTTGTCACCGCCGAATTCGTTGAAAAACTCCTCGAAGGGAGAGCCCGGCGGCGCCATCCCGTCGGGCATGAGGTTTCCGGCGACGACCATGCTCGTGGTGATGTTCACGACCGCAGGGCTGACCTCTTCGGCAAGATCGGCAAAGCTCATCGGCCGGGTGTCGTCGGGGGTCAGGACCCCGGCCTCGGTCGCGGTATCCTGGGCGAGCGAGGGAAGAGAAAGGGCCGCGATCACGGCCGAGCCGAGCAACAGCGCCCGGACCGGTGCCGCGGCAAGGGTTAGCGGATAGGAAGCCTTCATGGCCTGCATGCTCCTTCGGGGGTTGGGCGCGGGCGTCATGCCCGCCTGCCACGTGACATAGGGACAAGGGCGCGGATCGACAACGCAACTGATGCTCTCGCCGCGTCAAGGTGGCGTGAGAATTCTTGCAGACTCACGCCAGCGACGCGCCCAGCATCCGGCCCAGCACGATCAGGCCAAGCCCGACCGTCACGGCAAGAAGACCGGCAAGCCGGCGCTGGCCGGGCGTCATCGCCCGCAGCGTGGCCAGCAGGTCCTCGACCAGCCAGGGCGCAAGCGCATAAAGCAGACCCTCTGCCACCAGCACGAGCCCGAGGGCGACAAGGGCGACGCCCATCGGGCAGGCGCGTCTCAGTCCGCCGCCGGTGCCGGCGCGGGCGCTGCCGCACCTGCCGGCGGCGCACCGGGCGAGAGCCCGCCATCGGCCGAATAGAGATAGCGGAAGAAGTCGCTCGTCGGGGTCATCACCATCGTCGAGTTCTGCCCCTTCAGCGCCTGCTCATAGGCCTGGAGCGAACGGTAGAAGTCGAAGAACTCCGGGTCCGCGCCGTAGGCTTCGGCGAAGATACGGTTGGCCTCGGCATCGGCCTCGCCGCGGGTGATGTTGGCGTCCCGCTCGGCCTCGGACAGGGTTTCGGTCCGGGTCCGGTCGGCAAGAGCACGCACGCGCTGCGCGGCCTCGTTGCCGCGCGCGACCTCGTCGGCGGCTTCGCGTTCGCGTTCGGCCCGCATCCGGGCAAACGTCGGCTCGAGGTTCTGTTCAGGCAGGTTCGTCCGCTTCAGCCGCACGTCCACCACCCGCAGGCCAAGCCCCTCGGCCTCGGCCTGGGCGCGGTCGCGGATGCGGTTCATGAGCAGGCGCCGCTCGCCCGACAGGATCGTGTCCGAAGTGACCTGGTCAGCACCAAGCACTTCGCGGATCGAGGCGTTGAGGATCGATCCGAGCCGGTCCTCTGCCACGCGGATGCCGCCCACGCCAACGGCCTGGCGGAACTGCACGACATCGTCGATGCGGTACCGGGCAAAGGCATTGACGACAAGCCGGCGGTCATCGGAAGGCGTGACCTCGATTTCCTCGGTATCCAGACCGAGCGTGCGGGCATCGTATTTCACGACTTCCTGGATGAACGGAATGCGGAAGCCGATCCCGGGTTCCTCGCGCACCTGCCTGATCTGGCCGAACTGCAGGACCAGCGCCTTTTCGCGTTCGTCCACGACATAGACAGAGGACAGAAGGAGGCCGATGACAACCGCGATGGCGGGCAGGATGAAGGCCGATGTCTTCATGGTTCAGTTCCCCGCCTGGTCGGACGCCGCGGCAGAGCCGGGGCTGGTGCGCATGATCTCGTTGAGCGGCAGGAACGGGACGACACCGTTGCCGCCCCCGGCCCCCGCCACAGATGGGTCGAGCACGATCTTGCCCATGTCGCCAAGCACGCGCTCCATCGTCTCGAGATAGATCCGCCGGCGGGTGACATCCTCGGCATTGAGGTATTCGGTCAGGACCGCGCTGAAGCGGCTGGCCTGACCGATCGCGTCGTTGACGGTCTGGGCGCGGTAGGCCTCGGCCTCCTCGCCGATCTGGGCGGCGCGACCGCGCGCCTCGGCCAGCACCGTATTGGCATAGGCGTCAGCCTGCCGCTGGAGCCTGTCGCGTTCCTGCGCGGCGGCCTGCACGGCGCGGAAACTGTCGATCACCTCCGCCGGGGGGTCGGCGCGTTCGAGGTTGACGCGGATCACGTTGATCCCGCTGTCAAGCGCATCGAGCGAGGTCTGGATATCGGCCCGCGCAGTATCGGCAATGATGCCGCGGTCGCGGTTGAGGATCGGCGACAGCGGCGTGGACGCGATGATCTCGCGCATCACCGATTCCGAGATCGCGCGGACGGTGAGTTCCGGATCGGCCAGGTTGAAGATGTGCTTCGAGGGATCGTTGACGTTCCAGACCACCTGGAACCCGATATCGACGATATTCGCATCGGTCGTCAGCATCAGCCCGTCGCCGGTCTGCGCGCCCGAAACGGAACCGATCGACTCGGTCCGCTCGGAAGTGACGTTGACCACGTCATAGGTCACAAGCGGCCAGGGCGCGAAGTTCAGGCCCGGATTTCCGATCCCGGAAAAGGAGCCGAGGAAAAGCTCGACCGACTGTTCCTCGGGCTTGACCGTGTAAAAGGACATGAACGCCCAGAGCCCCACAGCCGCCAGCGCGGCAAGTCCGACGCCCCCGCGGGTGATGCGCGGGCCGTCAGGCTGGCCCGGGGCGCCCGGGCCGGTGCCGCGGCCGCCACCCATCAGGACGCGCAACTGTTCGCGCCCCTTGGTCATCAGTTCGTCGATTTCGGGAATCTGCGGCCCCTCGCCACCCGGGCGCCGGTTGCCGGGCCGCCGGTCGTCACCTCCCCCGTCGCCGCGGTTTCCACCGCCGCCGCCCCAGGGTCCTCCGTTGTTTCCAGACATGAAGCCTCTGCTTTCGTTGTTCACGCGCCGGTCTTTGCCGGTCGCGGCCCTTTTCCCTAATTGGACGTGACGCCCGCGATTTCAAGCAGTCCTGACAGGCGCGCGCATGGTGACAAGCTCTTCGGACATGGTCGGGTGCACCGCCACGGTGCGGTCGAAATCCTCTTTCGTGGCGCCCATCCCGATGGCGATGGCGGCAAGCTGGATCATCTCGGCCGCCTCGGGTGCGACGATGTGACAGCCCAGCACGCGCCGCGTGGCGCGGCTGATCACCAGTTTCATCAGAACACGGCCAGGGGCGCCGGCAAAGGCACCGCGCATCGGGCGGAACTGGGTCGTGTAGATCTCGACGGGTTCGCGGGCGCGGGCCTCGGCCTCGGTCAGGCCGATGGCGCCCAGTTCGGGCCGGGTAAAGACGGCGGCGGGGACAAGGCTGTGGTCCATCGGCGTGGGTTTGCCGCGAAAGACGGTGTCGACAAAGGCCATCGCCTCGCGGATGGCGACCGGCGTCAGGTTGACGCGGTCAGTGACATCACCCACGGCAAAGACCGAAGGCACGGCGGTCTGCGAATAGGGATCGACCCTGATCTCGCCCCGCGCGCCGATGCCCATACCCAGCGCCTCAAGCCCGAGACCCTTCGTGTTCGGCTGCCGCCCGGTAGCAAAGAGGACCGCGTCGAATGTGCCGCCGACACCGGCTGCCGTGGTCGTGACCCGCAGCCGCGGACGCGCGTTTCCGCCCGCGGCAGGGCCGGCAGGATCAAGCGAAATCAGGTCGGTCGCGCAGGACAGCGCAACCCCCTGGCCGCGAAGCGCCTCGGCGACAAGGTCGCGCGCCTCGTCGTCAA
>Ga0315900_10005407_pt1 | contig 17558 bp, 13 predicted proteins | sample LakEriMetagenome_FD_203521 | JGI IMG/M metagenome (GOLD analysis project Ga0315900, IMG submission 203521) | Freshwater fungal communities from buoy surface, Lake Erie, Ohio, United States - Buoy 12 MA114 | ecosystem: Environmental > Aquatic > Freshwater > Lake > Lake biofilm | place: USA: Lake... | reverse complement strand
GCGACCTGCGGAACCTGGAGACGAAGGTGCCCCTGGAGACGCTCAAGCTCGTCGTCGATCTGGCCGTGGAGATCGGCCGCGAGGGCCGCGAGGGCAAGCCGGTGGGCACGTTGTTCGTGGTCGGCGATGCGCGGAAGGTGCTGCAGGCGAGCCACGCCGCGGGCTTCGACCCCGTCCGCGGCTACAGCCGTGCCGAGCGCCGGCTCACCGATCCGCGGGTCCGCGAGGGCATCAAGGAGATCGCCCAACTCGACGGCGCCTTCGTGATCGGCTCCGATGCCACGGTGGAGGGCGCCGCCCGCTACATCGACGCCTCGGCGGAGAACGTCTCGGTGGCCAAGGGCCTCGGGGCCCGGCACTGGGCGGCGGCGGCGGTCACACGGCGGACGAAGAGCGTGGCCGTGGCCGTGAGCGAGACCAGCGGCACCGTGCGGATCTTCCAGAACGGCGAGATGGTGCTGCGGATCGAGCCCTTCCGTCGGGCCATGAAGTGGAAGGATTTCGAGTACGAGCCGCCGGGTTCGGAATGAGCGTCCCCCGCGCCGCCGGCCCCGACCCCGACCTCCGCGGCAAGACCGTGTGGGCGATCGACACGCTCTCCCGGGCCTACCAGCTGTTCCACGCGTTGCCCGAGATGACGGCCCGCGACGGCACGCCGGTGTCGGTGGTCTTCGGGTTCACCCGCGACCTCCTCGACATCGTGGAGAAGAAGCGGCCCGACTACCTCGTCTGCGCGATGGATCCGCCGGGCCCGACCTTCCGCCACGAGGCGTTCGCCGCCTACAAGGCCAACCGGGCCGAGATGCCCGCCGACCTCGTGCCCCAGATCCCGCTGCTGCGGCGGCTGCTGGAGGTGTTCGGCATTCCCTGCCTGGAGGTGCCGGGCTACGAGGCCGACGACGTGCTCGCCACCCTCGCCACCCGCACCGTGGCGGCGGGCGGCGGCTGCACGATCGCCACCTCCGACAAGGACTCGCGGCAGCTCCTCGGGCCGCACGTGCGGCTCTTCAACCTGCGCACCAACGCCGGCCTCGGGCCCGAGGAGCTCCAGGCAGAGTGGGGCATCCGTCCCGACCAGGTCGTCGACTTCCTGGCCCTCGTCGGCGACAGCGTGGACAACGTGCCGGGCGTGCCGGGCATCGGCCCCAAGATCGCCTCCGAGCTGCTCCAGAAGCATGGCACGCTCGACGGCGTGCTGGCCGCGGTCGAGACCATCTCGGGCGCGAAGCGAAAGGAGAACCTGCGGGCCCACGGCGCCACGGCCCGGGCCGGCCGCGAGCTGATCCGACTCGATGCGACGGTGCCGCTGGAGATTCCCTGGGACGCAGCCGCCCTGCATCCGCCCGACACGGATGCCCTGGCGGAACTGTGCCGTGCGTGTGGCTTCCGCAGCCTTCTCGACCGGGTCGTGCAGGGGGGAACGCGGACCGCCGCTCCGCCACCACCACCGGCGGCGAAGCCGCGGGCGGCGGGCACGCTCTTCGACCTCGATGAGGAGGAGCCGCCACCGGCGGCCGCTCATCCGCAGTTGCTGGTGCACGAGCCGGGCGACGCCACGGCGATCGCGGCCGCCGTGCAGCGGCTCCGGGCGGGCGGCAGCGTCACGATCTGCCTGCCGCGTCCCGCCGCCGGTGGGCTGCTCGCGCGGCCGCCGGGCCTCATGCTGGCGACCGGCACCGACGCCTTCTGGTTCGACGCGGCTGCGGTCGCGGCGCACGACGCCCTGCGTGGGCTGCTGGCCGATCCCGCGGTCGCCAAGCACGGCCACGACCTGAAGCGGCAGGACGTCGGGCTGCGGACGCTGGGCGTCGCGCTCGCCGGCAGCACGGTCGACACGCTGCTCGCCGCCTATCTGCTCGAGGCCGGCGAGCGGAATCTCGGCCTCGTCGAGACGGCGATCCGGCACGGCGTGCCGGTCGGCGATCCGGCGGCCGCCGCCGCCATCGAGAGCCCGACCGGCGCGGCCGACGCGGCCCGCCACTGCGGGCTGGTGCAGGCCCTCGCTGCCCGGCTGCCGGAGCGGCTGGCCGTCGCCGGGCTGGCCGACCTGTTCGCGACCGTGGAGATGCCGCTGGCGCGGATTCTCGCGGACATGGAGTTTCGCGGCATGCGGATCGACACGCCCGTCCTCGCCGCGCTGGCGACGGAATACGCCGCCCGTCTCGCGACGCTCGAGGCCGAGATCCACGCCCTCGCGGGCCGGCCGTTCGCGATCGCCTCACCGCTCCAGCTGCGGGCGGTGCTCTTCGACGAGCTCGGCCTGCCGGTCGTGAAGCGGGGCAAGACGGGACCCAGCACCGACGCCGAGGTGCTGGAGCAGCTGGCTCCGCTCCACCCGCTGCTGGCGAAGCTGCTCGAGCACCGCCGCTACGCCAAGCTGAAGAGCACCTACGTGGACGCCCTGCCGGCGCTCGTCGATCCGACGACGGGGCGGATCCACACCACGTTCAATCAGACGGTGACCGCGACCGGGCGGTTGAGCTCCTCCGATCCGAATCTGCAGAACATCCCGATCCGCACGGCCGAGGGACTCCAGATCCGCGCGGCCTTCCTGCCGGCCGCGGCCGGCTGGCGGTTCGTGGCGGCCGACTACTCGCAGATCGAACTGCGGATCCTCGCCCACCTCTCCGGCGACGCCGCGATGCAAGCCGCGTTCGCCGCCGGCGAGGACATCCACACGCGGACGGCGGCGGCCGTGTGCGGGGCGGCGGCCGCCGACGTCACGCCGGCGATGCGGCGGCTGGCGAAGGCGGTCAACTTCGGCATCCTCTACGGGCAGTCGGCCTTCGGGCTGGCCAAGGCCCTCGGCATCCCGCAGGCCGACGCCGCGGAGTTCATCGCCGGCTACTTCCGCGTCTTCGCCGGGGCCGCGGCCTTCATGGACGAAGTGCTCGATCGCTGCCGCCGCGACGGATTCGTGACCACGATGCTCGGCCGCCGCCGGTCGATCGCGGGCGTCCGCGACCGGGACCGCCGCCGCAACGCCGCCGGCGTGCCCGCCCTCACGCTGCCCGAGCGGGAGGCGGTGAACACGGTCGTGCAGGGATCCGCCGCGGATCTCATCAAGCTGGCGATGCTGCGGGTCGATGCCCGCCTGCGGGCCGAAGGCCGGCGGGCGGCGCTGGTGCTCCAGATTCACGACGAGCTGCTTCTCGAGGCGCCCCCGGATGAGGTGGCGGCCGTCGAGCGGCTGGTGGCCGACGAGATGCGGCAGGCGATGGCGTTGACGGTGCCGATCGAGGTCGCGGTGCACGCGGGCGGCACCTGGGCGGAATGCGAGTGAGGCGGCGATGATCGTCATCGGGCTCGTGGGGCGGAGCGGCGCGGGGAAGTCCACGGTGGCGCGGATGTTCGCGGCGCTGGGGGCCGACGTCATCGACGCCGATGCCGTCGCCCACGAGGTGCTCGACGATCCGGAGGTCCGGGCGGCGGTCGTGGCTCGGTTCGGAGCCGAGGTCGTCGACCCGGCCGGCCGCGTTTCGCGGGCCGCCCTCGCAATGCGGGTCTTCGGGCCGACGCCCGATCACGCCACGGCCCTGGCGGACCTGGAGGCGATCGTGCATCCGCCGGTGCGGACGCGGATCGCCGCGCGGCTGGCCGCGCTGCGGGCGGCCGAAGATGCGGATGGTCGGCGGCGGGTCGCGGTGCTCGACGTTCCCTTGCTCGTGCAGTCGGGATGGGACGCGGCGTGCGACCGGCTCGTCGTGGTGGAGTGCGCCGATCAGGTCCGGCAGGCGCGGCTTGCCGACCGCGGCTGGAGCCCGGAGCAGATTGCCAGCCGGGATCGGGCCTGGGAGCGGCACGGTGGCCGGCCAGTGTCCCTGGCACGTGCGGCTCCCGTGGATACCTCCGGCGATCCGGCTTATACTGCCTGGGAGGTGGAACGGATCTGGAACTCTCTCCCGTCTCGTTGAGCTGCGGGGTCGTTTCCGGCTCGGGCCACCGCCAGCCTTTCGGGGTTCCCATGTTTTGCCGGTGCATGGCTCCGCCATGCCCGGTCCTGCCTGTCTCTCCTCCGCGCTTCACACCTTCGACGTTCAGGTCGGGGCCTCCACGCCCCGTGGGTGCCGTATGCCAGTCGCCGATCCCCCCGCCGACGATCACGACCGCGAGCCGATGTCCTTGGCGGAGGAGATCGCCGCCGAGGTCAAGGACGGGGCGGACGTCACCGGCCACTACGAGGCGCTCAAGAAGGGCGACTCGCAGGTGGCGGAGCTGCAGAAGCTCTCGATGCAGGAACTGGTGGAGCTCGCCCGGCGGGAGCAGATCGGCGACGTCACCGGCGCGAAGAAGCAGGATCTCGTGTTTCGCATCCTCCGCGAACGGGTGAAGCTCAACGGCCTGATGTTCGGCGAAGGCACGCTGGAGATCCTGCCCGACGGCTTCGGCTTCCTCCGCAGTCCCGACGCCCACTACCTCTCCTGCCCCGACGACATCTACGTCTCGCCCAGCCAGGTCCGGCGGTTCGGCCTGCGCAACGGCATGAGCGTGGCGGGGCAGATTCGGCCGCCCAAGGAGAGCGAACGCTACTTCGCGCTCCTCCGGGTCGAGGCCATCAATGGCGAGGATCCGGCCAAGCTCTCGACGCGGAGGTTCTTCGACGACCTCACGCCGCTGCATCCCGACGAGCGGATCGTGCTCGAGACCACGGCCGAGGAGATCTCGACCCGCGTCGTCGATCTGATCGTGCCCATCGGCTTCGGCCAGCGGGGCCTGATCGTCAGCCCGCCGCGGGCCGGCAAGACGATTCTCCTGCAGAAGATGGCCAAGGCCGTGCTCGCCAACTATCCCGAGGCCTACGTCTTCATGCTCCTCATCGATGAGCGGCCGGAGGAGGTCACCGACATGGAGCGGCAGGTGAAGGGGCCGTCGTGCGAGGTGATCAGCTCCACGTTCGACGAGAACGCGAGCCGCCACGTGCAGGTGGCCGACATGGTGATCGAGAAGGCGAAGCGGCTCGTGGAGTATGGCCGCGACGTCGTCATCTTCCTCGACTCGATCACGCGGCTGGCCCGGGCCTGGAACGCCGAGGTGCCGAACTCCGGCAAGATCCTCTCTGGCGGCGTCGATGCCAACGCCCTGCAGCGGCCGAAGCGGTTCTTCGGCAGCGCCCGCAAGGTGGAGGAGGGGGGCTCGCTGACGATCATCGCCACGGCCCTGGTGGACACCGGCAGCAAGATGGACGACGTGATCTTCGAGGAGTTCAAGGGCACGGGTAACTTGGAGATCGTGCTCGACCGCCGGCTCGTGGACAAGCGGATTTATCCGGCCATCGACATCAACCGCTCCGGAACCCGCCGCGAGGAAATGCTGCTGGAGCCCGACGAATACCGCCGCATCTGCGTGCTGCGGCGGGTCCTCGGCGACATGAATCCCACCGAGGCGATGGAACTGCTCGTCGCCCGGCTGTCGAAGACGAAGTCGAACAGCGAGTTCCTCATGTCCCTGAAGTCGTAGCGGCGGGAGTCTCATGGACGACGGCACTGGCAAGTCGAGGCCCCGCGGCGGCGCGTCCGCCGGGCTGCCCCCGGGCACCCGGGTGGCGGTGGTCGTGGCCCGTTGGAACGAGGCGGTCACGCGGGGCATGCTCGGCGCGGCGCAGGCCACCCTGGCCGCCGCCGGGCTGGCCGCCGACGCGGTGGACGTGGTCTGGGTGCCGGGCTCGTTCGAACTGCCGCTGGCCGCCGACCGGCTCGCCGCCACGGGCCGCTACACGGCGGTCCTGTGCCTGGGGGCGATCATCCGCGGTGAGACGTCGCATGATCGGCACATCGCCACCGCCGTGGCAGGCGGCATCGAGCAGACGGCCCGGGCGCGGGGCCTGCCCGTGCTGTTCGGCGTGCTCACCTGCGACACGCCGGCCCAGGCCGCCGCCCGGTCGGGCGGCAGCGCCGCCGACGACTACGCCGGCAACAAGGGGGCCGAGTGCGCCGCCGCCGCCCTGGAGATGATCGCCGTGCTCGCGGCGATCGGTGGCCCGGCCGGGCGCAGGGAGCCGACCGCATGATGCGACGCAGCCGGGCCCGGGAGGTCGCCCTCCAGGCGCTCTATCAGGCCGAAGTGAATCCCGGCACCGCCCCCCGCGACCGGGCGCGATTCCTCAAGGGCCGGCTTCGCTCCGGGGCGCTGGTGGCGTTCGCGGAGTCGCTCATCGACGGGGTCGGCCGGCATCGCGAGGCGATCGACGCGGTCCTCGAGGACCGGTCGCGAAACTGGCGGGTGGCGCGGATGGCCGCCACGGACCGGGCGGTGCTGCGGATCGCCGTCTTCGAAATGCGGCATACCGACACGCCGGGGCCCGTCGTCGTGGACGAGGCCATCGAACTGGCCCGGCGGTACGGCAACGAGGCGTCACCGCGGTTCGTGGCGGGCATCCTCGGCAGCCTGCTGGCGACGGCATCCCCGGCGGCCGACCCTGTCACCCCGGTCACCTGATTCGAGGATCGTGCGCGATGGCCATCTTCGGTTTCGGACGCAAGGACAAGCCCGATGCACCCGCCGACTCGCCGGCTGAACCGGCGGCGGAGCGGCCGCGTGGGATCCTCGACCGGCTGCGGGCCGGCCTGGCGAAGACCGCGCAGGTGCTCAAGACCGACGTCCGCGACCTTTTCAAGCGGGAGGGTCGGCTCGTCGACGAGCCCTTCCTCGAGGAACTGCGGGCCGCACTGATCCGCACCGACATGGGTCCCGCCGCCGCCGAGGCGATCGTCGCCGACGTCCGCGAGCGGCTCCGGGCTCGGGTCGTCGATCCCGAGGTGGTGCTCGACTCGATCCGCACGCAGTTGCTGGCGCGGCTCGCGCCGGCCGAGGCGGGTCTGAAGGTCGCGGCCACCGGTCCCACCGTGATCCTCGTCACCGGCGTCAACGGCTCGGGCAAGACGACGTCGATCGCGAAGCTCGCCCGGCGGTTCACCCGCGACGGGAAGCGGGTCGTGCTCGGCGCCGGCGACACCTTTCGGGCGGCCGCCGTCGAGCAGCTGGCGCTGTGGGCCGGGCGGCTCGAGGCGGAGATCGTTCGCGGTGAGCCGAACTGTGATCCGGCGAGCGTCGCCCATCGGGCGGTGGCCCGCGCGGTCGAGGGGGGCTTCGACGTGTGTATCGTCGACACCGCCGGCCGGCTGCAGACCCAGTCGAACCTGATGCAGGAGCTCGGCAAGATCCGTCGCGTGATCGCCAAGCAGATCCCCGACGCCCCGCACGAAACGCTCCTCGTCATCGACGCGACCGCCGGCCAGAACGCCCTCTCCCAGGCCAAGGGCTTCAAGGAGGCGGCCGGCTGCACGGGGATCGTGCTGGCGAAGCTCGACGGCTCGGCCCGCGGGGGCGTGATCGTGCCGGTGGCGGAGCAGTTCGGCCTGCCGGTGAAGTTCGTGGGGGTGGGGGAGTCGGCGGACGACCTCGAGGCCTTCGATCCCGGGGCGTTTCTCGCCGCCCTGCTCGAAGGCGCGCTGGCCGACGGCGGCTGACGGTCCACCGGTCGACGCAGCCCGCAGGGTTTGCCACGGGAGCGGACCGGTCGAGCAAGGTGTGCGGTGCGGCGTCGCCGCCGTCACGGCGGGCAGGGCGTCCCCCCGATAGACCCAGCGGGGGGAACGGCGTCCGTTTCGGCGGAGCGGGCGCATTCTCATGTTGCAACTCCGGACGAACGGCCCCTGCGCCGAGAGTCCATTCACACCTCCGATTGGGAGTTTTGGAAACCATGCGCAAGATCGATTTGAAACTTCCGCTGTGGGTGGCGGCGGGTCTGCTGACCGTCACCCTCGGCGCCGCCGAGACCCATGCCCAGACCGCCCCTGTGGTGCCCAACGTGCCGCAGGAAGACGCCTATCAGATGCGGGCCCTGCCGCCCGAAGAGGCGGCCGCCGAAGCCGCCGAGGAGACCGGGCCGGAACGCTACCTGGAGTTCGAGCCGCTGAAGAGCCGGGGCATCAACACCTACGGCTGGATCAACGCCGGGATCGGAGCCAACAACTGGGGCAGCCCCTTCAACGGCCCGATCACCTTCAACGACCGCAACTGGCAGGGCCAGATGAACCAGCTGTACCTCGTCAACGAGCGGCTGCTCGACGTCGAGAACGGCCGGTACTTCGGCGGCCGCGTCGACCTGCTCTACGGCACCGACTACATCTACACCACGGCCCGCGGCCTCGACGGCAACCTGTTCAATCGCCCGAACCAATGGGGCGTGACCGGGGCCCCGTCGTGGGTGTCGAGCAAGGACTACGGTCTGGCGATGCCGCAGCTCTACGGCGAAGCGGGCTATGGCAACCATGCCGTCAAGTTCGGCCACTTCTACACGATCATCGGGTACGAAGTCGTGCCGGCCATCGGTAACTTCTTCTACACGCACGCCTACACGATGCAGTATGGCGAGCCGTTCACCCACACCGGCGTCCTCGACACCTGGACGGTCAACGACCAGCTGACGGTGTATGCCGGTATCACCAATGGCTGGGACAACTTCAGCGACCCCATCAACATCCTGGGGATCGCCAATCCCGGCTATCCGGGGGCGAACAGCAACGCCGCCTTCCTCGGCGGTGTGACGTTCAAGAACTCGGACCAGACCCAGGCCCTGACGGTGACCACGTCGAGCGGCAACGAGATCGGCGGCTTCACGTCGCCCCTCGCGACCATCGGCAACCGGTCGGTGATCAGCACGGTCTACACGAACGAGCTGAACGACAAGCTGACCTACGTCTTCCAGAACGACAACGGCTGGCAGTTCAACGCCATCGGGGTCGCGGAGACGATCGGCCAGCAGCGGGGCACGGCGCAGTGGTACGGCATCAACCAGTACATGTTCTACAACTTCACCGAGACGCTGATCGGCGGTATGCGGCTGGAGTGGTTCCGCGACAACAACGGGTATCGGGTGTTCAATCCGATCCGCAACTACTGGGCCGGCGGGCCGTGGCAGGGTGGCTACCAGGGCAACTTCTGGCAGGCGACGTGGGGCCTGAATTGGCGGGCCACGAAGAACTGGATGATCCGGCCCGAGCTGCGGTACGACTGGTACTCGCCGGACAAGGCCGGCACGCCGCTGCCCTTCGGCCGCAACAGCGACCAGTACGGCCAGTTCTACGGCGGCTGCGACGCGATCTGGCAGTTCTAGCTTTCCCGGCTGCCGGGCCATCCATGGCCCCGGCAGCCTCCGCCAGCCGCGGGCACAGCCAAGGTGTGCCCGGGCTGGCAGCGGCGGCCCTCCCGGCCGCCGGATGACGAGCAGACCAGCGGGGTCCACCGGAAACGGTGGGCCCCGCGGCGTTTGGTGGCGGAACGCGGCGCGGCCTTTGGCCGCTGCGTGCGGTCCAATGAGCTGAATGCCCCTGGAGCGGCGGTGTCCTGGAAACTCGGCCTGTGGCTCCACGACCCGGATTCGCAAGCCTGGAGGCTTGCGCCACGGGAGTGGCGGTGCCTGTCGGTCGTGGCTGGCTGCCGGGAAGCGCGAAGCGTGAGCTGAGGGAGTGCGCGTCGCTCCACTGGAAACAGATTCGCCTCCGCTCGGCTCGCGCCGCGGGCTTCAAGGACACGGGGACGGAACCACGCAGCAGTGAAGATGCCATCCCTGTAGCGGCGGTCTCTGACCGTCGAATCCGGCCGTGGCCCACGTACTGCCCCGCGAAACCGCCCCTCGCGCCCACTTTTTGCCCGCTCGGCGGAAGCCCTTGCAGGCGCAAGTCGAGCCCTACGCGAGGAACGGGGGTGTTTGGGAAGGGTGCGAAACCTGCGCAGGCCGCACAGTTTTACAGATTTACCTCCTCTCGCTAGCCTGCAAGCCGACTTTTGACGCTCGGACGCTCGCGGCCGGACTCGTTTCCGCCCGATGACAACAGTCGGGGTTTCAAGGAGGGAAAATGACGACGACTCTGCCATGCCGTTGGGTTTCGATTGAGTTTTTCCGGGCTTCCCGTCTCCTGGCAGGGGCGATCGCCCTCGTCTGCTGGGCGGGCGCGGGCTGGGCCGCCGACGGCTGGCTGACCAGCTACAACGACGCCCTGGCCGCCGCGGAACGGACCGGCCGGCCGATCCTGACGGTCTTCACGGGCAGCGACTGGTGCCTCCACTGTCGCAAACTCGAGGAAAAGGTCCTGCACACCGACACGTTCGCCCGCTGGGCGGAGGATCGGGTCATCCTGCTCATGATCGACCTGCCCCAGCAGGGCATTTCCCAGGAAGAACGCCAGGCCCGGTCGCGGGTGTGCATCAAATATGGCGTCCGGTCGTTCCCCAGCACCCTCCTGATTGGCCCGGATGGCGGGCGGATCACCGGCCAGTCGGGCTACACCGGGCAGTCGGCCGAGGCCTGGGTGGCGGCCCTGAATGGGCACCTGCCCCCGCTTGCCGGGAAGGCCACGGGTCCGGCCGGCGAGGCGGACGAGGTGCTTTCGTCCCTCGACAAGGCCGTGGAAACGGCCCGGGATGCCAAGCGGCCGATCCTGCTCATGGTCTCCCGGCGTGGGGATGCCGAGGCCACGACCCGGGTGGCGTCGCTGATCAACGATCCGGAGTTCGAGTCGCTGACCCGGGACCACTTCGTGGTGGCGAGCGTGCCGCAGGCTGCTGATGCCTCGCCGAAGGCCGCACAACTGGACGACCTGGTGGGCAGCGCCGAACTCGCCGCCGACGGTGTCGAGTTGATCGTCACCGACGACGGCAAGACCCCGCTGTATACGCAGTCTGGAGCCCAGCCGCCCCACCGGATCGTCTCCGGCCTGCGCCGCTTCCTTGCCGCCCGCCAGACCGTGCGACGGTGATCCCGCGGCCCGACGGACGGTCGGCCCGCCGCGAGCCGCAGATCGATGCCTGCCACGGGCCCGCGTCCCGGCCGCCAGCCGCCCCCGAAGACGTCATTGGCGGGCCTGGAGTCGCCGCCGTATCCTCTCTCATCGGCACATTCGGAACCTCCGTGGTGTTGGGTCCACGTCGGGGGCGATGATCTTTCAGGGTATGGCCTGCAGGCCGCGTTCCTCCAAGAGGTTCATGTCCATGGGACATCAAGCTAGGCAATCAGGCCGTCGATTCTGGCGGGCCGTGGGCGCGTTGGTGGTGTCTGCCGCGACCTTGTGGCTCATGCCGCCAGCGGTGGCTCAATTTGGCGGCGGCGGCGGTGGCATCGGCGGCGGTGGTGGTGGCGGCATCGGCGGTGGCGGTGGCGGCATCGGCGGTGGCGGCGGTGGCATCGGTGGCGGTGGGATCGGCGGTGGCGGTGCCGGCGGCGGTGCCGGCGGCATCGTCGTCGATGCCCGGGGCGTGCTGCGGATGCAGACCGCACCCGATGCCCGCCTGTCAGCCCAGCACCTCAAGGCCGCGGTGGCGGCCCTGCCCGGCGATCTGAAAAAGGCGGCTCCGCTGCGGAAGGTGGCACTCTCACGGCTGGAAGCCGAAGTGAGGAAGGCCGTGGCGGCCGGCCGAGGGATTCCCGAGGAGCTTGCCAAGCTCGCGGGCCTGACCCGCGTCCAGTACGTCTTCGTCTACCCGGCCACGGAGGCCGCAGCCGGTGAGATCGTGCTCGCCGGCCCCGCGGAGCCGTGGGTCACGGATGCCACGGGGCGGGTGTTGGGCATGGAGAGCGGACGCCCCACGGTGCTGCTCGAAGATCTGGCGGCGGCGATCCGCTGCTTTCCCCCGGGCCATCCGCAGGATGCGGTCCTGGGCTGCTCGATCGACCCGCGGCCGGAGGGCCTGGCCGCGATGCAGCAGTTCATCGCCAAGATCGGCCGGGTCAACCCGCAGGCGGGGGTCGATGCGATCGTGCAGGGGCTCAAGGAGTCGCTCGGACCGCAGACCGTGACCGTGCAGGGTGTGTCGCCGACCACGCACTTCGCCCAGGTGATGGTCGAGGCCGACTACCGCATGAAACTGATCGGCATCGGGCTGGAGCGGCCGCCCGTGGCGATGAAGGCGTGGGTCGACCTCGCGTCCGCGGGGAGCGTGGCGGCCAACGCCTTGCAGCGCTGGTTCTTCGTGCCCGACTACCAGTGCATCCGGATCAGCGCGGACGACCTGGCCATCGAACTGGTGGGCCAGGGCGTGAAGCTGTCCTGTGCCGACGAGGTGGTGCTGCCGGGTGGGCGGCGGATGCAGGCTGAAAAGGCCTCCGGTGCGGCCAAGCAGTATGCCGACACCTTCACGCGGAAATACCCCGAGATCGCGGCCCGCAGCCCGGTGTACGCCCAGTTGCGGACCATCATCGATCTCGCGGTGGCCGCGGCCTATCTCCAGGAGTTCGACGCCTACGGCCGGGCCGGGTGGGGCGCGGAAACCCTGCGCGGCGAAAAGACGTTTCCCATCGAGCGGTTCAATCGGCCGACGGAAGTCGAGCCGGTGATCAATGCGCTGTGGCGCGGCAACCGGCTGCTGACGCCGATCGGTGGCGGCGTGACGGTGCAGCCGCGGATGGCGCTCGACGCCCCGAATCTGCTCATGGACGAGAAGCAGACCGTGGCGTCCGCCCATGCGGCGGCGCGGCAGCTGCCCGCCGGCCGCTGGTGGTGGGACTGATCGCCGGCCGCATCACGTGCGGAAGCGGGCCGCCTCGGCGTTGAGTGCGCCGATGGACCGCCGCAGTTCGTCGAGCGACGCGGTGAAGGCCGTCAGTGAAGCCGCCGATTCGCCCGCGTCGGCCTGCAGCGTCTCCATGGCGTCGCGGATCTGGCGGGCTCCCTGGGACTGCGTTTCCATCCCGTGATGGACCTGCTCCAGCGCGCGGGTCACGGACTGGACGGGCTCGATGATCCGGCCGAGCTTCTCGCTCACGTCGGCCACCTCGCCGATCCGCACGCTGACCTCGTTGCGGAAGCGGTCCATTTCCATCGTGCCGCTGGAAACCGCGGCCTGCATGTCGCGGACCATCCGCTCGATGTCCTTGGTGGCCAGGGCCGTCTGATCGGCGAGGCGGCGGATCTCCTGGGCCACGATCCGGAAGCCGCGGCCCGACTCGCCCGCCTTCTCGGCCTCGATCGTGGCATTCACCGAGAGCAGGTTCGTCTGGTCGGCCACCTTGGCGATCGTGGTCACGACCGACGTGATGCCGCTGGCCCGCTGGCTGATGGTGGAGAGCTTCCGGGTGAAGGCGTTCATCGCCTCGTCGAGCTGCTGCATCGAGGCCGTCATGCTGTCGAGCCCGCCGCGGCCCTGGTCGGCGACGCTGGCGGCCTCGCGGGCGATGCCCGTCACGCTGCCGGTCGCTGCGAGGAGCTGCTCGCTGGTCGCGGAGATCTGGGCCACGGCGGCCGAGATCTCCTGGGTCGAGGCGTTCAGGCTGCGCACGGCCTTGTCCTGTCGGCCGAGGGCCACGGCGGCGTCCGCCTCCACGCTCGACAGCCGCTCGCCCGCTGCCTGGATGCGGCCGATCAGGCCGCCGAGCGACCGCGTCATGCCGCCGAAGGCGGCCAGGAGACGGCCCATCTCGTGCCGGCCCCCTTCGGCCACGCGGACGGTGAGGTCGCCCGCCGCGATCGATTCGGCGACCCTGAGTGCCTGCCAGACCGGATCGGCGATCGACCGCACCAGCCACAGGGCCGCCAGCACGCCGGGCAGCCCGACGACGAGGCCCGCCGCCGCGGCGGCCGCCGCCTGCCGCCACAGCACCTCGCGACTGGACCGGGTCGAGATCGCGACGAGCACGGCGCCGGCGGGCCGGCCGTCGGCACGGCGGACCGGCGCCGCGACCCGGTACTCGTCGGCCGCGAACCGGCCGGCCGGCCGGCCCGAGGCGATGCAGTCGCGGGCCAGAGCGACGTCGGCCTGTGGCAAGGCCGCCAGCGCGTCGGACGACGTGCCGGTTTCATCGAGGCGGCGGGTCAGCACCGCCGTGAGCTGCGGGTCGAGGATGCGGACTTCCCGCACGTCGCCGCCGACGAGTTCGCTCACCAGCCGCCGCAGCCCCAGATTCCGATCCGGTTGCTCGGGCACCGGCGTCGGGGCGGCGATCGCGCCGGAGGGAGCCGACTCCGCGTCGGACTGATCCTCCGCGGCGAAAGCCACGGCCCGCGCGAGGACTCCGGCCGCGGCGTCACCTCCGGCGCGGGCCTGGTTCAGCACCGCGTGCCGGGCGGCCATGGTCTGCAGGAGGGTGTTCACCAAGATCGCCGCCAGGACCAGGAGCGTGGCGGTCAGACCGATGCGTGAACGAAGCGACATGAGGATTCCTCCGCGGGGGCCGTACGAGCCTGCGGAGCAAACCTAGTTCGCCGTGGACCGCCACGCCACCGTCCGGTTCAGCGGCACGACCGTTGCGACCGTCGCGACCGGTGTCGTGGCGGGCTCGACGGCGGCGGCGATGGCCGCCCGCGGCCGCCGCAGCGAAGCCGCCGCGCCGCAGCCGCCGATCGGCAGCAGCAAAAACGCCGGCGCCAGCACCCAGGGCAGCCACACGGGCAGCCCCCGTCCGGCAGGAGAAGCAGAAACGGCGGTCGTCACCAGCGACGTCATGCGGCCGAATTACCCGCGCGGCCCCGCCCGGGGCAAGGCCGATCCCGCGTGGTGCACTCCGATGCCGGGAGCGGCTTTGCGCATCCCGCGTGTTTCCCCAAGAAGCCCCGGGTGGCAACCCGGGGACTCCGGGTGTGAAGGCCATCCCGCCATCCATGCCGGATGAAGGCACGCGCTGCCCATGCAGGGCTTTCCACGGGCAACCAATGGCCGAGGCGGGGATCGAACCCGCACACCCCTTGCGGGATACGGGATTTTAAGTCCCGTGCGTCTGCCAGTTTCGCCACTCGGCCCGAACCGGGCAGCATACCGTGACCGGACCGCGACCGGGGTTTTCCCCATGCCGCAGGCCGGTCGGCTTCCTTTTCCGCGGCCGCGTCCGACAATCGCGTCGGCGAATACTCCTTTCCGCCAGGAACCCCGAGCCTTGCCCGACGCCGCTCCTGCCATCGTCTTTCCGGGGATCGACGGCTTCCTCGGCACCCGGGCGTCGCTGGGCATGGACGTGGTACTCGTCGGGCTCGTGGCGTTGCTGCCCGTCCTGGCCGGGAGCATCGCGGCCGTCCGCGGCGGTCGTTACGGCCTGCACAAAGGCCTGCAGCTGTTCATCGCCACGGCCCTGGCCGCGGCGATCGTGGTCTTCGAGATCGACGTCCGCCTGGTGAGCGACTGGAAGACGCGGGCGGTCCCGAGCCCGTGGTGGCCGGGCGGCGTGCTCGCGGCACTGGCGATCCATCTGGTGTTCGCCGTGACGACGTTCGTGCTTCTGGTGTGGGTGCTGTGGGAGGCCCTGGCCCGCTTTCCATCGCCCCCCGTGCCGGGCACGCACGGCCCGCGGCATCGCCGCATGGCCCGACTGGCCGCCGCCGACCTCGTGTTCACGGCCGTGACCGGCACGATCTTCTACTGGCTGGCCTTCGTGGCGAGCTGACGCCGCGGCGGGGCGTCGGCGGCGACGAACCAGCGGCACAGCCCGATGCCGCCGAAGTAGAGCAGGCACAGCGGCGCCGCCAGAAACATCATGCTGTACGGGTCGGCGGGCGTGAGCACGGCCGACGCGATCACGATCACGAGGACCGCGATCCGCCACTGCGACGCATACGTTTCGGCCTCGACGACGCCGATCCGCTCCAGGAACAGCATCACCAGCGGCAGCTGAAAGCCGATGCCGAAGCCGATCGGCAGGATGAGCACGAACGACAGCCACTCGCTGATCCGCGGATCGGGATCGAGGCCGAGCCACTCGTTGAATTGCAGCAGGTAGTCGAGCACGAAGTCGAAGACGAAGAAGAAGGCGAGGAGCACGCCGGCCATGAACAGGCCGATGCTGATCGGCAGGAACGTCCACACCCAACGCTTCTCGTGCGGGTAGAGTCCGGCGGCCACGAACGTCCACAGCTGGTAGAAGATCCAGGGGCTCGCCAGCACGACGCCGACGAGCAGCGCCGCCTTGATGTAGATCCCGAAGGCCTCCTGGGCCGAGAGGGTGGTGATGCTGACCCGAGGGTCGCGCTCCATCGGCTGCCAGAGAAGGACCGGCACCAGGGAGTCGGTGGCGAAGGCGGCGGCGGTGCCCGACCGCGTGGTCGGGCCGGTGCCGAGCACCTGCGCCAGCCGCTCGGCATGCACTTCGCGAAGCTCGAAGGAGAGCCCGCGGTTCACGACCGCGTCGCGGACCTCGTCCCGCGAGTAGGGCAGGGCGGGGCCGCCGGCGGCCCGCGGTCGCCACTCATCGAAGGTCTCGAGGGCCCGCTGCGAATAGTAGGTTCCCAGGGCCCGGCGCAGGGGGTCCTCGATGAGGTGCACGACCGGTCGGGCGACGAAGAAGCCGAGGAGCACGGCCACGGTGAGGCCGGCGGCGGCGCGGATCAGGCAGGTCCGCAGCTCCTCCAGGTGCTCGCCGAACGTCATCGTCGAGCTTTGGAACAGGTCGTCGTCGGTGGGGCGAGGCATGCTTCGACTGTACTTCAAAATCCGCGCGGCTGCCGGTCAGGCCCCGTACTTGCCGAACCGCTGGGCGTGGGCCATCGCCAGGAGCATGAGGTGCTTGGCGGGAAAGATCCCGAAACCGCCACGGAGGCAGTCGCGCTCGGAGAACTTCGTGAGGCCGTCGGGGCGGCAGGTGTCGGCGACGAGGAGCGTCGGCACCGGGTGCCAGGAGTGGCTCTTGAGCCTGCTGGGCGTCGAGTGGTCGCCGGTCACGATCAGCACGTCCGGCCGCAGCGCCTCGATCTTCGGGATCGCGGCGTCGAGTTCCTCGATCCGCTGCACCTTCTGCTCGAAGGCCCCGTCCTCGCCGGTCGAATCGGTGTACTTGAAGTGCAGGAAGAAGAAGTCGTAGTCGTGCCACGCCTTTTCCAGTTCGGCGATCTGCTCGCCAAGCGACTGGGCCTTGCCGACGAGCGTCATGCCCACGAGTCGAGCCAGCCCCTTGTACATCGGGTAGACGGCGATGGCCGCCGCCTTGAGGCCGTAGAGCTCCTCGTAGGAGGGCAGGGCGGGTTTGGCGGCGAAGCCGCGGAGCACCATGCCGTTGGCCTTTGGTTCGTCCTTGAGAATCGCGCGGGCCTGCTTCACGAACTCCTGGGCGACCGCGGCCGTCTTGGCGGCGGCGGCATGGGCCGGCTGCGGGTCGAGCGGGGCGACGCCCACGGCCTGCGGGTCGGTGTCGGCGACGCGGCCGTCGAGGCCCGGGCCGCGGAACACGACGACGAAGCGGTGCTCCTTTACCGGCTTCACGAACGTCTCCACGCCGGGGATCTTCACGCCCTGCAGCTTCTCGACGACGGCGAAGCTCTCCTCGGACGGAATCCGGCCGGCGCGGCGGTCGGAGATCTTGCCGGCGGCGTCGAGGGTGCAGAAGTTGCCCCGGGCGGCGACGTCGTCGGGCCCGAGCTCGAAGCCGATGCCGGTGGCCTCGAGGGCGCCGCGGCCGATCTTGAACGCGAGCGGATCGTAGCCGAAGAGGCCGAGATGGCCGGGGCCGGAGCCCGGGGTGATCCCGGGGAGCACGGGGATGCTGGAGCCGGAGGTGCCCCGCGCCGCGAGCCGGTCGAGGTTGGGCGTGTGCGCCGTCTCCAGTTCCGTGCTTCCGCCGGCCGTGAGCGGCAGGCCGCCGAGGC
>Ga0315900_10005406_pt1 | contig 17560 bp, 7 predicted proteins | sample LakEriMetagenome_FD_203521 | JGI IMG/M metagenome (GOLD analysis project Ga0315900, IMG submission 203521) | Freshwater fungal communities from buoy surface, Lake Erie, Ohio, United States - Buoy 12 MA114 | ecosystem: Environmental > Aquatic > Freshwater > Lake > Lake biofilm | place: USA: Lake... | reverse complement strand
CTTTAACGGATACTCTCTGAAATGGCAATCCGGTCATGGATGCAATCTCCATCCGCATTGCTTCTTTATACGGTTTGATTTTCGGAGCTTCCAAAATCAAAGTGATATCAATATTCACTGGAACATACCCATGTTCAGCCAGTAGTTGGATTGCATGCTCGACAAACATCCTGCTTGGTGCATTTTTCCATCTCGGATCAGTATCCGGAAAATGTTCCCCGATATCACCCAAACCAGCTGCCCCAAGCAATGCATCGCATAATGCATGCAATACAACATCGCCATCGCTATGCGCGACAGATCCCAATGGTGATTCAATCGTCACACCGCCGAGAATCAAAGATTCACCTTCAGCCAATCGGTGAACATCATATCCAATGCCAATCATGATCATATCCAAGTAATGAGACCGCAATTTAGAAAAATGCATGGAGAGGATTGGCAATAGAACAAAGACGCTCTGCTGACACAATGACAATTAAAGTGTCATATTGACAGATGAGATTGTTAAAATGTCAAGGTATTTGACAAATTTACAGCCTGAAATCCCAAAAAACGCCAAAAATATCAATTGGCACAGTATTCGTATACAGTGTCTTCGACCATGCGCAAGGTTATTTCCCGAAAGGGATAAAGGATTTACAATTTCACAGTAATAGAAAAGGAATACGATCATGTCTATGCTCACATTCGAACCATTCCGTGGATTTGACACCGTAACGCGTCGCATGTTTGACACTATGTCCGAAATGAATCGCAATGTCAAACAACAAGTAGAACAATTCTCACCAAGAGTTGACATCGCAGAAACAGAAAAGGCAATTTCACTTCATGTTGAAATTCCCGGCGTGCAAAAAGATGATGTAAAAATCTCCATCAATGAAGATCGCATCTTGAGCATTCGCGGAGAGAAAAGACAAAGTGAGACAATTGAAGGACAGCAATTTGTTCGAGTCGAAAGCCACTTTGGAACATTTGCTCGTTCATTCACGCTTTCAGACTCAATAGATATCAATGCAATACAGGCAGAATTCAATAATGGCATACTGCAAATCACATTGCCTAAAGTTGAACCTGAAAAACCGAAGAGCATCGAAGTGCCAATTGCTTGATGAGATTCATCCAACCGGAAATCATTATTAACATCATACCATATTAAGAGGTAAATCAAGATGGGTAAAACTATCGGCATCGACTTAGGAACCACCAATTCCTGTGTATCAGTAATGGAAAACGGACAGCCCGTTGTTATTGCAAACAGTGAAGGTACACGCACAACACCATCAGTTGTGGGTTTTACAAAAAGTGGTGAGCGTCTGGTTGGTCAACAAGCAAAAAGACAGGCAGTTACCAATCCAAAAAACACTGTATACTCCGTGAAGAGATTCATGGGTCGCAGAATGGATGAAGTAGGCGAAGAAACCAAATTGGTTCCATATACAGTAAAAGGTGGTGACAATAATACCGCACAAGTGGATATTGATGGTCGCCTCTATTCACCACCGGAAGTTTCCGCGATGATCTTGCAAAAGATGAAGCAAACTGCGGAAGATTATCTGGGACAAAAAGTAACAGATGCAGTAATCACCGTTCCTGCATATTTCAATGATGCTCAAAGACAAGCAACCAAAGATGCGGGTGAAATCGCAGGTTTGAATGTAAAGCGTATCATCAATGAACCAACAGCAGCGGCTCTTGCATTTGGTTTGGACAAAAAAGACAAGAATATCACAGTTGCCGTATATGATCTTGGTGGTGGTACATTTGACATTTCAATTCTCGAATTGGGTGATGGTGTATTCCAAGTAAAGTCAACCAATGGTGATACACATCTTGGTGGTGACAATTTTGATCAGCGCATCATTGATTTCTTGGCAGATGAATTCAAGAAGCAGGAAAATATTGAACTGCGAACAGATCCAATGGCTTTACAACGCCTGCGTGAATCCGCTGAAAAGGCAAAGATCGAATTATCACAAATGTTGCAAACTGAAATCAATTTGCCATTCATCACCGCAACTGCGGATGGTGCAAAGCACTTGAATCTCACAATCACACGCGCAAAATTTGAATCGCTTTGTTCCGATTTGTTCGATGCAACATTGCGTCCATGCGAGCAAGCAATCAAAGATGCGAAAATCACACCATCACAAATTGATGATGTCATTTTGGTCGGTGGTTCAACTCGCATTCCGAAAATTCAGGAACTCGTAAAATCATTCTTTGGCAAAGAGCCATCAAAAGGTGTGAATCCCGATGAAGTTGTTGCAATCGGTGCTGCAATTCAAGGTGGTGTTCTTGCAGGTGATGTGACCGATGTTCTCTTGCTTGATGTCACTCCGCTCACACTCGGCATTGAAACCATGGGTGGCGTATTGACTCCGATGATTCAGGCGAATACAACGATTCCTACAAAGAAATCGGAAACATATTCAACTGCAACGGATAGCCAAACTTCGGTTGAAATTCACATTCTTCAAGGTGAGCGTCCGATGGCGCGTGACAATCGCTCGCTTGGTCGTTTCCATCTCGATGGAATTCCACCGGCACCACGCGGTGTACCACAAGTTGAGGTGACATTTGACATTGATGCAAATGGCATTCTTCATGTGTCGGCAAAAGATAAAGCAACGAATAAAGAGCAGAATATTCGCATCACTTCATCAAGTGGTTTGGAAAAAGACGAAATCGAAAAGATGAAACGCGAAGCACAAGAGCATGCAGCTGATGACAAAAAGCGCAAAGAAGAAATTGAATTGCGTAATCAAGCAGACAATCTTGTGTATTCAACTGATAAGCAATTGACAGATCTTGGAGACAAAATTCCGGCAGATGCAAAATCTCAGATTGAGTCTGCAAAAGAGCGTCTCGCAGATGCGATTAAGAATAATGCCTCCGATATCCGTCCGGCGATGGATGCCCTCAATCAATTGTGGAGCGAAACTTCCACAAAGATGTATGAGCAAGCAGGTGCAGCCTCTCCGAATGATGGTCCGCAAGATGCATCCGGTGATGCAGGCAATGTGGAAGAAGCAGATTATACCATCGTTGATGAAAAGACAGACGGCAAATAATCGAGTAATTATCTCATTAAAGGTATCGGATTCATTTCCGATACCTTTTTTTGTTGATATCTTGAAGATGCAGATTCATGGAAAACCGTAGTTTTGCAATGCATTCATTTACGATATCATTGAATCATGAGCGAACAAGAACCTATTTTCACCGAGCCCTTTCACAAAGTACTGGAAGCATTGATTTTTGCATCCGATGAACCATTGAGTGAGAAAACCATTAATGAATTGCTTGCTGAATCTGAATATCAGGAGCATGCAAATGGTGAATCAATCCGTGTGGCCATTGAAACAATCAATGATGAATTGGCAAGTTGTACCAGACCTTACTCAATTGTGAAGGTAGCAGGTGGCTATCATTTTGTGACGCGTTCACAATATGGAGTATATGTTCAGAAATTGCTCAAGGCAAAGTCCAGGAAGCGCTTATCGCAAGCTGCATTGGAGACTTTGTCTATCGTTGCGTATAAACAACCCGTGAGTAAGCCGGACATTGAGTCCATTCGTGGGGTGAATTCAGGTGAAATCATGAATTCGCTATTGGATCGAGGTCTTGTGACGATAGTTGGAAGAGCAGAAACACCCGGAAGACCTTTGTTATATGGTACGACTGCTGAGTTTTTGAGGATTTTTGGTCTTGCCGCGCTCGATGAACTTCCAAAGATGAAAGAAATCGATGAATTGATTGCGTTACAACCTCAAAATCTTGCCGCCGAACTTGGCTCGGCAGTGATTGAAGATGAATTACCGGAATTAACTCAGCATGAAGAAATTGAACCAACACAAGAAGAGGCTTCAAGTATGTTTGATGAAGGGCAATCAGTTGATTAAATGATAATATTAGTAATGACTTTGAAATAGATCAAAAGGGAATCTTCGTATAGAAAGAAGTACATGGGGAAATAATTGGTAAAAAGGCCATGATAGGTCAATAAGTATCAATATGACAATGAAAAAAACATGACAAAAGTCATTAAATACATAACTGGGTGAGACTAGCTTTCCAAATATGGTATAAATTAATTTTTATTGCCATGTATTACTATTATTTATGCTGATTAGTCCTTATTCAAGGGTCAATATCATAGAAGTTTTATTGTGGAAAACTTTGTTTTTACCCTTCATATAGATAAATTGCACCCCGTTTGTAAAACCTGTAAAATCTGATTTTGAATATATTCTTTTTAACTTTTTTGAGGAAAACGCAATGAGAAACAGAAAAACTCTGTTTTCTTCCCTATTCATTGCATTGTTCTTATGTACGATACAAGCCTTTGCTGCTGATTGGTATGTAAGTGATGCTACGGGGAATAATGGCAATAACGGAAATTCGTGGGTAACTGCGAAGAAGACCATCATGGCAGCTGTAGCGGCTTCGAGTACAGGCGATAATATTCTTATCGAAGGTGGGACCTATCAAGAACAAGTGGTAATCGGTGATAAATCATTGAATATCATTGGTAGTCAGAATGGTGGTGGAAGAACGATTATCGCTGCACCGGCATGGGGCACGATGACAACCTATTCATTACCTTCAGATCTAGTTTGGAATGGTGCAGGAAAATTGACCGGAACAGATCTCAAGCCAATTGTTTTCGTAAATCCTTCAAGTGACAGCTATACCATCAATATCACAGGAGTGGACATTGATGGTAGCACAGCGGTTATGCCTCAGAATGGTACTGAAGTATTTGCAGGTTTGGCTCACAAGTATGCACTCGGCACGATTGGTGGATCCGGTGCAAATTATATTGAAGTGAGAAATATCAGACCTACTTCAAATACCAATGCTGAAAATAATACAGTTGGCGTTCTCTTTTTGACTCGTTCAAAACCAACTTTGCAAAACACAAGAATTTACAATTACAGAAATATTGGTATTGGTATCATTGGATACAGTACTTCAAGTTTGCAGTCAGTTCGTGAAGATCAACCTTACCCAACAATTCAAGATTGTATTGTTACCGGTGAAGATGGTGGAACAACAGATAATAGTGTAGATGCTATTCAAGCTGGTATTGTTGTTGCAAATGGTGGTCACGCCGCTATCCGTAGAAATCATATTCATGGAAATAGAAGCGGTAATGCAGGTGGTTTAAGAATTGCTTATGGTATCTACACAAATGATGCTCGTACACTTCTTATTGGTGACAATTCGGTAAAGGCAAATGGAAATGTCATTAGTGACAATGAAATGGCAATTTATGTACGTGTTTTAACTACATCTCTTAGTGCCAGTCTTTACACATTTAGATATAACAATATTGTATACAATGGCGGTCCAAGTGCCGGTCTTGGTACACCGAGCGGTAAAGTTGCAAATTATTTAAATACTTTTGCTTCACATACCACATATGGTGTAGCTCGCTTTAGTCATGCGAGTCCATTCTCACAAACCTTGAACTTGAATCAAAATGCTTTTGGAAATTCAGAGGCAGATTTGTTCTACAGCTATAGTTCAGCGGCATATTCAGCAGCTTCTTACAATACAACACCTGTTGCATTTTGGAGAGAGACATCTGGTGATATCATCACTTATGTTAATCCTCTTAGTGCACCTGTTGCAACAAACTTGAATGTTAATTCCTCACACAGAGGTAGTAATACTTCAGGTTCCCCTGTTATTGATGCAGCATATGGTTACACAAACTTTGAGCAAATCAACAAAGCGGTCTATGCAGCAGCATTATTGTCCGTAGGTACTGTTCCTCCAAGAATTGATGTAACAACAAATGTTGTGGAAAATGAGAGTATAATCATTACCAAACCCGTAAAAATTATGGGTTCAGGTTCAAGTTGTACTAATTATACTTCAGTTACACTTCGCAATACTTTAGATGAACCAACAATTTGGTTCTATGGTTTGTCTGTTGCGGTGAACAATCTTGATGCTACAAATCGTCAACCTGTAAGAGATACGCTTTCTAAGCTTCGTATTCTTGCAAACGATCTTCAGGCAGCATCAACCAATCCAGCATCAGCACCTGCAGTATTGTTTACAGGTAACACTTTCGGTGATTATGCACCTGTAACACCTGTATTGTCCTTCATGTCGATTTCTGATCAATTTGATGGTACTGCAAGTCCACAAACATATTCTACATCGCAGTCTGGTACAACGGTATTGTCAAAACGATATGCTCCGTTTGTAGCGGGTCCTTATAATGTGAAATACACACGCCGCCCTGAAAACTGTTCAACATTGGTAGCAGATCCGAATGTTATCGATTTCTCAGATAATAATTGGCTTGCGAGATTCCGCTTTGACAATAATATTTATGTGGCAAACTGTGCACAATTGAATGGTGCCATTGCAGCTGCTGAAGGTCCGGATCCAACCTCAATCATCATTACTGAAAATATCATTGGTTGCGATGCGATTGTCAATAATACTGAAACAATCATCATGGATGTTGTTGCTGGAAAGACAGCAGACATTCATTACTTGCTCAATCCTGGAACAGGCCCTGGTTATGGTGGTGGTTCCAATCTGATTTGTGCATTTACTTCAAATATAACATCCGGTGGAACACACATTGCTTCAAGAGTAACAGTATATCCTCCTGCATGTTTGCAAACAGCGATTGATCTTATTTCTTCAGGACCAAACAATGTATTGGTAACTGCAAATGGTTCAACAGGCGCTAATATTCCATTTACAGATGTATCGCCTGTAACTATTGCGAAGACATTTGACTTCCGCGGTGCAGATAGATTAACAGCTCATCTTGGTTTTGGTTTTATCAATCCGGGTGATGCTACATATAATGGAAAATTCTTATTGAATTCTGGTGCTGACATCGCTAACATTGCGGGTTCATTGACATCTACAAAAGGTACAATCTTTGGTAGCTCAGACAATCAAGTAGATTTGACATTCTCCAGCAGCACATTGAATAACTTCGGTGGTGGATCTGGTGACGCTATTGAAATGGCAGTTCAACTTATTGGAACAACAGGCTCCAGAAGATTGGAATTGACGACTAATAATCACTCCACTGAAACACCAAGTATTGGAAAGCGTGTATTCCTTAATGGTTTAAATAATCGTGGTACATCAGTAGGTGCAATTACACTAAATGGTTCAGGAAACTGTACAGATCCTTCAGTTTTAAGAAATTTGGCTGTACCAACAGTAATTGTAAACTCAGATGCTGACTGTATTCAAACTGCACTTGGTATTGCTGATTGCTCGGTATATACTCAAAATATTGAAGGCGTTGGTACAAATAGCACAAATGGTAGCGGCGGAACTGTAAATCTCAATAGTGCAGCATATACACAAAGCTTCGCTATTTCCAAATCAGTTGCTTTCACAAATGCTATTTCCACAACCGGAACAGTAACACTTCGCAGAGGTGCTGCTGTAACTGGAATGAATAACTTCACAAATACAGTGAATTTGGAACAGTGTACTGCATTTGCAGGTGCAAATCATCCAAATCCACAAGATGGTATTGCAATTGCAAATCCTACTACAGGTATTGTTAATATTACTGGTTATGGTACTGCATCTGACGGTGTTAATGCAAATGGTGTATGGAGCTTCAGCAATATCGATGTTAATAAGGATGTTGAAATCCGTGGTAATTATCATTCCACATCAGCCACTGATTTGACATGTGCGCTTTTGGCTGGAAATACACTTCCTTTGGTAAATGCGGCAAGAAATGCAAATCTTGAAACAGTGATTGGTACACATGATGGTACTACTCTTACTATTGCAAATCCAATCTTCAGAGTGACAACAAGTGGTCCTTCCATTAAAGGTTTCACTGCAAGAAATGTTGGAACAGCAGTTGCAAATGCATTGGTTAGAATTGATGGTGCTTCTTCAAATGTAGAAGTCACAAACAATATTGTTACAGGTTCTGTTACAGCTGGTAATGTAATTGGATTGGTAAATGATAATAATGCAGGAACAAAGAGCAATATTGATGTATCTGATAACCATGTTTCAACAACCGGTTTGACTCATTCAGCGATTTACTTACGTGATTTGAACAATGGAGCAGGTATTATTAGCTCTATTTCAAACAATGTTATCAATGGTCAGTTTGTTAATCAACTTGCAGTGGAATTGTCAAATTTCACAAACAATGCAAATAGCGGAATTACACTTTCAAATAATTGGGTGAAATCATCACTTGGAACAGGTTTGAAATTGACATCAGTTGGTCCAAACACTCTCAATGGTATTATAGTTGAAAGAAATAACTTCAGAGAAAGTGGAAGTGGAGTTTTTATTTTGACAGCTACAGCTACTGGCTCCAATGGAATTACTATTCGTGAAAACTATATTAATAATAATGGTGATGGGATTTACATAAGTGGTAATCTTACCCCTATGACTACCAATCAGATTTTTATTAATAACAATAACCTAGCATCAAATTCACATGGTGTTTTTATCCAGGCTATTACTTCAAATTCTGCACCAACAACTAATATGTTGGATCTCCGCTTCAACTGGTGGGGATCAGAACTTGGTCCTGTAAAAGGTTCAACAGTAGCTAATGCACCAAGTTTTGCAGGCACAGACAGTTTGAAAGTAATTGGTCATGTTCCATTTACACACACAGGTGTAGGAATTTCTAGAATTGAAGATGTAAATGGTGCAACTCATGGTCGTTGGATGGTCTATCCAGCAGCAACATCTGCAACTGATGGATCAGGTACATGCGGTTGGCAATTCAATGATATGATGTCCGGTGTTCTCAGAGTAAATTCTGCAGGAAATTCATTGATTGGCAATTTTGCTACAATTACAGCTGCAAGTCAGAATACAGGTAATACATCTGATCAATTATATGTAATTGATTCTTCAAGATATGGAGCAACTTCATTTGGTTATCCAAATTTGACATCACCTGAGCCTTCATATCCAGTTGTATTTAACCAAGCAGGTCAACCATCTACAATCAAAGGTTTGAACTATCCAACAATCAATCCAGGTAATACAACCGGCTTGATTAGCGTAACAAGTTCTTTCCCAACTAGCTTTAGAGTTCTTGATTATATCAAGCATTATCAACCTGCTTCAGGAAATCACACAGTATTGTCATTTGCCAATGCAGAAGGTAATACTGTACAAAACAATTATTTCGCCTCCAATGTTTTGGTTGGTAGTAATTACAAAGCAATTAGTATTTCAGGTGGATCTAATGGATCAACCCATAATATTATCAATAATAGAATTAACTTAACAAATGGTTTTAATGGCCAAGCTTGGCCAGGTAATACTTTGTTGACACAAGCTGCGACAACAGTATCATTCCGTGGTGTTGAGTTTACTAACAATGCAGGTCTTTCAAATATCAATGTTATTTGTAATCAAATAATTGCAAATAATACGAATGGTTCAATTGGTATAGCCTATACTTCATCAGTTGCTTCAAATGGTATTGTAAATATTGAAGCAAATAATATCAGAACAATGGGTGTTGGTGTTCACTATACATTCAATGCTGGTTTTGGATTTACTAATAATATCAGAACCAAGCAAAACTTCATTGCAAATGGTGCGAATGGTGTCTTTGTTTCAGGAACTATGGCAGGTAATACTGTCAATAAGTTCTTTGTTAATAATAATGACTTGAGTAATAACTCAAGCACAGGTATCAATATCGAAGCAACAACACCTGATAATGTATCTTCGACCAATTTCCTCGACCTTCGCTTTAATTGGTGGGGTTCACCAATTGGCCCGGTCAGACCTATTGGTGTTGGTATTGCAAATACTCCAACACTTGCATCAACAGATTCATTGTATTTGAGAGGATATATTCCATTCACACATACCACTGGTTCAATGATTGGAGATTTGAATTCTGGATTGGGTAGATGGGTTATTTATCCTGCTGCAAATTCAGGGATTAATTCAAATACCAATGGTTGTGGCTGGACATATTCTTCAATGATGGCAGCTGTTCTTCGTGTCAATGGTGCATCCAATGCCATCCTTGGCACATATAATACAATCACTGATGCTCGTGATGATGTGAACTTCTCAACAGGATCACGCAATACTTCAGATCAAATCTTTGTTATTGCAAAATCAGTCTATGAAACAGCGACATTTGGTTATGATGGTGATAGTCCTGTTGAATCAGCATATCCAATAGTATTTAATGCTGCTCCTCAACCATCGATCATTCGTGGTATCAATCGTCCAAGAATCTTAACAAATGGCGTTGGTACAGGTTCTGTAAGTGTTACTTCAGCATATCCAACTGACTTCGAAGTAAAAGATTATATCGAGCATGTTGGTACAAATAATACCTATACAGCATTGAGTTTTGCGAATAATGGAAGTAATAATATTGAAAACAACTTTATTACATCAACTGTAGCTAATCCTACTACATTTATCGGTATTACAATTTCCAATGCAACGGCAGGTAATATCAATTCAATTGATTCAAATAGAATCAAACTTGCAAGCAATCCTCGCTGGCCCGCTGGACCTTCAGTAGCACCTAGTGCACCTGCTACATTTACCGGTATTCAAATTACAGGCAGTGGTGCAAATGGTGTTGCAGAGATTGTTGCAAATGACATTTCTGTTGCTCCAATTGCTGGTTCAAAATCAGTAGGTATTTATGCGAATGGACTTACTATTAATCTGAATGTTTCTACAAACAGTATTTATGGTATGGCTGCCCCTGCTGCAGATGCAACACGCACTGATTATTGGGGTACAGGTATATACCTTTCTCAGCCATTAATTTTCACTGTTAATAGTAATTCTATTCAAGGTGGGAATGGTATTGGAACAAAAGGTCATGATGGTATTACCATAGATAGACCTCAAACAGGTGCATTTATTAATCAAATTCATACAAATGCAATTTCGAATATCTCTGCTCTGTCCGGGATCAATATGAATTCCACTAGAGAAAGAGGCTATGGTGTAAAGGTTTATAGCTCTACAGGAGTCGGAAACTTTGGAACAACTGAGATTTTAGGTAATTCATTTGGTTCATTGAGTGCAACAGCACCAGGCGTTGCATCAATTTATGTTGGTGGAACAAGTGGAACGATTGCTCAAACGACAATTACGCAGAATGATATCAGAAATGGTGTTCAAAGTAATAATGCATCTGTGCAGATTGCAACAAGTCAATATTCCGGTACAGCAATATCACCAGCTTTAGTCACTATCAATAATAATAATATCGGAACGATTGTAGCAGGCGAGTCAAATGCAATGTTCTTGGCAATTGGTACTGATGGTGTTGGTGCTGTGAATAATGTATTTGCAGATAATTACACAGTGAATGTAAAAGCAAATGCTATCCGTACTTCAGATCAATCAGTTGGCGGATCAACTATTGAAGTTGCTGATGGAAGACCTAATAGAGCTTCTAATATTCGTAATATCTTTGGTTTTGGCACAGGTTCAACAATCAATGGTTTAGCAACAGCAGGTAATGGAAATAGTGGTAATAACACGTTTACACATGCAGCAATCTTGACAGGTGAGACTTCACTTGCAGATTATTCAACAACGATGTTGAGAACAGGAAATGCAATTGCATATCCAAATTCTACAGATCCTATTGTTATTTCTCGTTTGATTGCATCACCATTGGCAAATGCCACAAGTGACATTACAAGAAATGCAGTTGAAGTTCGCGAAAGCAGTGGCTGGTCAATTGGTGCTGAAGGTACATATTTCAAAGAAACACTTACATTCCCTGATCATAGAGTACTATTAAATGGTCCTCGTTCAAATGGAAATGGTTTTGCTGAACTTCTACCTGGAGCAGGTGGAACCGGTGTTATGGTAACTTCAACAGGTCGTGAAAACAAAGACATCCGTGGATCAATTCGTTTCAATACAGTTGGTGCAGGTCTTTTTGGTCGCGTATCAGTAGGTGCACAACACAAAGGTGATGTTTATGTACAAACAGCAAATGTTGGTGTAGATAATGGCCTAGCATTCCGTCATAGCTCAACAACATTGCCTTCATTGGCTTCTGTAACAGGAATGAGCAACAGTTTGGATCGCGCATTGGATATCAAAGCAGGTATGGATGATGCAGATGATGATAATTATACTGCAAATACTTCAACATTGCGTCGTACAGGTGTTTTCCGTGCAGGTACAAATAGCAATCAATTCTTGAAAGAAACACCAAATGCAGTTGCCGGTACAGAGCTCATGAATGTCTTCCCAAATCCCGCAAGCGGAGATGTGACAGTTGCATTCAAGGTTCCTGTAGAAGGTATGATTCGCGTTGCATTGTATGATGCAATGGGTAGAAAAGTTACAGATCTTCGTGAAGAATATCTGAACATTGATACCTATTCAACAACATTCAATGCTGCAGATTTGCCAAGCGGTACATATCATGTACGCCTTATGCATGACTTGTTCACAGTAACAACATCCGTAAGCGTAATCAAGTAATCGGTTCAAAACAAAAGGTTTTGATGCAAATAGAAAGCCCGCTCTTGTGTAAAGAGCGGGCTTTTTTTATAAAATGTCAAATGAAAAATGATGAATTGCGAATGAAATGAAAGAATGGAAGAATTGAAGAACCGAAAAATAGAAGAATGAAATGGGGAATGAAAAATGATGAATTGCGAATGAAATGAAGAAATGGAAGAATTGAAGAACCGGAAAAAGGAAGAAAGAAATGGGGAATGATAAATGATGAATTGCGAATGAAATGAAGAAATGGAAGAATTGAAGAACCGGAAAAAGGAAGAATGAAATGTAGAATTGAAAATGCAGAATGAAAGGATATATTATGGGAGCTTATTACGTATGAATTTTATGTACTGAATAGATAGATTTGTTAAAAAGAGAGGGGAGAATGAATATTGTCAAAGAGAAGAGTACGGAATTTTGAATCTTGATTAATGTTATTTGCATGAATAGCAGAACAAATGTGAGTGCGAATGTGATCAATCAATTACACAGAAGTGGGATGGCTGTTGGTGCTATGATAAGAGAAGCCGAATTTGCTGAAAGTAAAAAAGACTTTATTCATAAAATGTCCATCGCACAAAAAGAAGTAAATGAATCTTTATACTGGATTGACATATTATTATCACAAGAAAATGAGAATCACAATGAGATTATAAAAGCTCAATCATTAGCAAAAGACATATTCTTTATACTTATTGCCATAAATAGAAAGGCTAAAAAAGGAACTAACTAACTCATCATTTACCATTCTAAATTCATTTATCCATTCCTCAATTTTCCATTCAATTTATCATTCATCATTTTCAATTCTACATTTCATTCATCCATTTTTCAATTTATCCATCCCTCAATTCTTCCATTCAATTCATCATTTGTCATTTTCAATTCTACATTTCATTTATCCATTTTTCAATTTATCCATTCCTCAATTTTCCATTCAATTTATCATTCATCATTTTCAATTCTACATTTCATTCATCCATTTTTCAATTTATCCATTCCTCATATTTTTCATTCAATTCATCATTTTCCATTAATCATTTCTGCGACGATTTTTCCGCTGCTCATAACGCCCGGTAAACCTGCACCTGGATGAGTGCCTGCACCGACGATATAGAGATTGGAAATATCTTCAGAGAGATTATGAGGACGGAACCATGCGGATTGCGTGAGAATTGGTTCTACGCCAAATGCATTACCAAGATGAGAATTGAGCGTGTCACGGAAATAGGTTGGAGTGACATAATGTTCGCTGACAATATGCTTGGATAAATCAGGCATATAGCGCTCTTCGAGATACTTCACGATGCGGTCGCGATATTCAGGACCCATCACTGACCAATCAGTACCGGATGCAAGGTGTGGAACGGGCGAAAGAACATACCAACAATCATGTCCTTCAGGAGCAAGTGATGGATCAGTTGCCGATGGACGATGCAAATACAGTGAAAAATCATCCGCCAAATGCTTCTTTTTAAAGATGTCTGTGACGAGCTCTTTATATCTCGGACCCATTATAATCTCATGATGTGCAAGATCTTCATACTTTTTATCTGTACCGAAATACATCACAAATAAACTCATGGAATAATGCAGATTCTTCATGCGATTATCGGTATTCTTCTTGCGATATTTCGCAGGTATCATCTTCATATACATGTTACCAACATCAGCATTACTCACCACAATATCAGCTTTCATAATTTCACCTGATGTGGTCTTGACGCCGGTGGCACGCTTGGTTGTATCATCAATCATGATTTCTTGGATTTCGGTGCCAAGTTGAATCTTTCCACCAATATCTTTGAATACATTCACGAGTCCTTGCACCAATGCGCCCATGCCACCCATCGCAAACCATACGCCCCATCTTTGCTCCAGAATATGAATCAAAGCATAAATGGAAGTTGTTTGAAAAGGATTGCCGCCTACAAGCAATGGATGAAAGCTGAATACCTGACGAAGTCTGTGATCTTTGATATGCTGATTCACCATACCCGCAACAGAACGTTCTGCACGCAATGAGATGAGATCAGGTAGAACTTTAAGCATTGAACCAATTGTGGTAAATGGCTTATCAATCAAATCAAATCCCGCTTTGAAGATTTTCTCGGCATCTTTGATGAAACGATGATATCCTTTCACATCATCGGGATTCAATGCTTCTATTTGTTTGAGAATCAGATCTTTGTCACCATTATAACGGAATATGGTTCCATCTTCGAAGCGTACATTATAGAATGGATCGATTGGAACAATCTTCACATAATCATCGGTTTTCTTGCCGGCGATTTCAAATAATTCATGAATCAGCCATGGAGCGGTGATGATCGTCGGACCCGCATCAAATTTGTATCCATCGCGCTCGAACACATAAGCTCTTCCACCCGGTTTGTCGAGCTTATCGACTATGGTGACTTGATGTCCTTGAGCTTGTAAACGAATCGCGGCACTGAGTCCGCCAAAACCACTTCCGATGACAATGATATTCATATTCTATGAGGAGATTGAATGGGATAATCGTGAGATATGCGCAAAACATGAAAAAAAGCGACTTTGGTTCCATCATTTCGAGATGCTTATGGCTCAAATCCTTGAAAGTACGGCATATACTATTGGTCGCGGAGCAGTCATTCCGTATTTTTGAGCCATTATTCAAACCACAATGGCTTCAATGTCAGATCCCGGACTCAGAACCATCCTCGTCTCAGGAGGAGCAGGATTCATCGGAAGCGCATTTGTCATGCAAATGCTCGCTTCTCATTCCAATCTCCACATCATCAATGTGGATGCTCTAACCTATGCGGGAAATCTCGAAAATTTGCAATCGATCGAGAATGAACCACGACATGTTTTCATACATGCTGAAATCCAAAATACAGAATTGATGCATAGACTATGCGAGCAATATGATGTGGAAGGCATCATCAATATCGCGGCCGAATCTCATGTAGATAGATCAATTCAAGATGCAAGTCCATTCATTGATACAAATGTTCAGGGAACGGTATCTTTGTTAACCGTGGCTCGTGATGTAAAGCTTAAAAAGTTCGTGCAAGTCTCCACAGATGAGGTATATGGTACTTTGGAACTAGATTCGAAAGATTTATTTACCGAATCAACACCTTTGGCACCAAATTCGCCTTATTCTGCATCAAAAGCATCGGCTGACATGTTCGTGAGAGCATTTCATCATACACATGATGTTCCGGCTGTCATTACGCGATGTTCAAATAATTATGGTCCGAGACAATTTCCGGAAAAACTCATTCCACTCATGATTCTGAATGCGATGGAATCGAAGTCCTTGCCTGTCTATGGCGATGGACTCAATGTGCGCGACTGGATTCATGTGAATGATCATTGCGATGCGATTTATCGTGCTTATGAACATGGAACTCCCGGCGAAGTCTATAATATCGGATCGGAAAATGAATGCAACAATTTGCAGATCGTGAAGTCCATTTTGTCCATACTTGGTAAAACCGAAGATCTCATTCAATTTGTGAAAGATCGACCAGGACATGATCAACGATATGCGATTGATGCCAGCAAAGCAAAAAAAGAATTGGGATGGATGCCACGCATTACTTTTGAACATGGTCTCCGCGAAACGATAGAATGGTATCAAAATCATCCTGAATGGTGCGAGCATGTATTGAGCGGAAAATATCGAGACTATTATTCACAGCAATATCACAGAGAAAGATAAATCATGGCTATCAAGAAACAATCAGTTGCCAAGCATACAGCAGATGCATTGATGTCATCCATTCAAGATCATGCAATCACAGTCGGAGTGATCGGTCTTGGCTATGTGGGCCTTCCCATCGCAGTTGAATATGCACATCTCGGTGTTCGTACGATTGGTTTTGACATCGATGAACACAAAATCCGCACTTTGCAAAAAGGCGGAAATTATATCATGGACATTGATTCATCACTCGTTGCTTCAGTCGTGAAAGGCAAAACTTTGGAAGCCACCACGAATTTTGAACGCTTGTCCGAGTGCGATGTGATTTATATCTGCGTTCCAACTCCATTCACGCCGAATAAAGATCCCGATATTTCTTATATCATTCATTCCGCGGAATCCGTTGCCAAAACTTTGCGAAAAGGACAACTCGTCATTTTGAAGAGTACGACATTTCCCGGTACAACAACGAAATATGTACAACCGATTTTGGAAAAAGTCGGTTTGAAACTCGGTACGGATTATTTCCTCGCCTTTTCTCCTGAAAGAATTGATCCGGGTAATCAAACATGGCATACAGGCAATACGCCGATTGTGGCTGGTGGCGTGACTGAATCATGCACAAGTCTTGCATGTGCAGCGCATGCAATCATCGTAAGCAAAGTGATTCCTGTTTCTTCTCCGGCTGTTGCCGAAATGGAAAAATTACTCGAGAATATTTTCCGTAGTGTAAATATCGCACTCGTAAATGAACTCGCTCAATTATGTGATCGCATCGGAGTGAATATCTGGGAAGTGGTGGAAGCAGCGGCGACAAAACCATTTGGTTTCATGCCGTTTTTCCCCGGACCCGGCATCGGTGGACATTGCATTTTGATCGATCCATATTATTTATCATGGATGGCACGCGAATATGATTTTGAAACGAATTTCATCACGCTCGCCGCTGAAGTAAATGAATCCATGCCATTTTATGTGCGTAGCATGATCGAACGCGAAGTAGCAAAACAACCTATCACTTTGGCAAAAGCAAAAGTGCTCATGCTAGGAATGGCATTCAAAAAAGATGTCGATGATTTGCGACATTCACCAGCACTCAAAGTGATGGAATTGCTCATGCAGGATGGATTCAAAAATGTGCATTATCATGATCCATTTATTCCTTCGGTGGATGTGCATGGAACAATGATGAAATCACAAAAGAATCTCACTCCTGCAACACTGAAAAAATATGATATCGTTGTGATCACCACGGATCACACATGCTTTGATTATTCCATGATCGTAAAGAATGCAAAAGTGGTGATTGACACTCGCAATGCAACGAAAAAGATTCGCGGTTCAAAGAAGAAT
>Ga0315900_10005403_pt1 | contig 17565 bp, 15 predicted proteins | sample LakEriMetagenome_FD_203521 | JGI IMG/M metagenome (GOLD analysis project Ga0315900, IMG submission 203521) | Freshwater fungal communities from buoy surface, Lake Erie, Ohio, United States - Buoy 12 MA114 | ecosystem: Environmental > Aquatic > Freshwater > Lake > Lake biofilm | place: USA: Lake... | reverse complement strand
ATAGTGAAGGTAATAAATGGTATGAGGTACCATATTTAGCCCAAGAGATGTATATGGAAGGCATAGCTAATACTGCTGGGGATTCTGGGGAGGTGCCTTATTTATTACAATTAAAAAAAATACCTAGAAGATTTGTATCTCGATTTTTATCTCCATCTACCCTACAAATCCAATTTGGAGCTGGTACTACTACAGCTAATGTTGAAGAACAAATAATTCCTAACCCAACTAATATAGGTTCATCCTTAACAGGAAATACTGAAGAATTCCAATATGTAGCTTTTGATCCAGCTAATTTTTTATTCACTAGCACATATGGTATAGCTCCATCTAATACTACTCTAACAATTAGATATTTAATTGGTGGAGGTATAGCAGCCAATGTACCAGCTAATTCCATTAATTCAATAGTAGATCTAAGTAATGTAACATTTGTTGGAACAGCCCTTGATAGTGTGATAAGAAAAGATGTTTTAGGTTCATTAGCTATAACTAATACAACATCAGCTACTGGTGGATCAGATGGAGATACTTTAGATGAAATAAGATTTAATTCTTTAGGTGTATTTGGGGCCCAATTAAGAACAGTAACCCAAGCTGATTATATTGTTAGGGCTTTAAGTTTACCTTCTCAATATGGATCAATAGCTAAAGTATATGCTGAACCAGAAAAACTAGAAAATTTACTCCCTGGAGAATCTTTATCAGCTACAAATTTATATGTGTTAGCATATGATAGTAGTAAGAAATTAAAATATGCTTCAACTACTTTAAAAGATAATTTAAAAACATATCTTTCTCAATATAGAATGGTTAATGATTCTATTAAAATAAAAGATGGGTATATTATTAATATTAGTGTTGATTTTGATATAGTTGTATTACCTAATAGTAATAGTAATGATGTTTTATTTAGATGTATAACTGCTTTAAAAGATTATTTTAATATAGAAAATTGGCAAATGAATGAACCAATTTTATTAAAAGATATAGCTGTACTTTTAGATAAAATAGATGGAGTCCAAACAGTTAAAGATGTTAGAGTCACTAATTTAGTTGGAGGTGATAGATATTCTTCCTGGGCTTACGATATTCCAGGTGCCACTACAGGTAACGTGGTTTACCCCTCAGTTGACCCAATGGTTTTTGAAGTTAAATACCCTGATAGTGACATCAGAGGTCGTGTTGTATCTTTTTAATTTTTATATTTATAATAAAAAATGGCTGTTTATAAAATATTTCCTGTTAAAGATGCTACTATCTATTCATTATATCCTAGTCGAAATACTGGATTAGATGAAATCATAGAGTCATCCATAACCATTGAAAATTCATCAGCTGAACCCCAGACTAGTAGATTTTTAGTCCAATTTAATTCTACTGAAATAAATGATATAATTAATAATAAAATTAATGGATCTCAATGGCAAGCTAATTTTAAAGCATATATAGCTGTTTTAGAAGGATTAAATTTAGATACTAAACTTGAATTTTACCCTATATCTGGTTCATGGAATATGGGTACAGGAAAATATAATTATTCTCCTGAAGTTCAAAATGGTGTTAGTTGGGGTTGGAGGTCATATTCTGGTAGTAATGCTTGGGTGACTAGTAATTATCCTGTTAATGTAACAGCCTCATATAGTGGTACTTTAGGTGGAGGTAATTGGTATTATAGTTCTTCAAATATTAGTGTATCACCTATATATTCAACTCAAAGTTTTAGTTATACTGAATCTAGTGATATTGATGTTAATATCACTAATATAATTAAAGCATGGTATAGTGGCACTATAGATAATAATGGTTTAATAATTAAACAAGCTGTTGAGTTTATTGATGGTGACAATTACCAAAACAAAATACAGTATTTTTCTAGAGATACTCATACTATTTATCCTCCTCAATTAGAATTTAGATGGAGAGATTATATTTGGAATACAGGTTCATCTTCTACCACTATATTAAATGCTACTAACGCTACTATAGCCTTAAATGAAAACCCAGGTATTTTTTATCCTGAAAGTATAAATAGGTTTAGAATTAATAGCAGACCAACATACCCCGCAAGATCATTCCAAACATCTTCTTTTTATACTCAAAATTACTATTTACCTACTTCTTCATATTTTTCAATAAGAGACTTGGATACTAATGAAGTTATTGTAGATTACGACAATCAGTATACTCAATTAAGTGCTGATGAACAAGGTAGTTATTTTACACTTTATATGAATGGTTTAGAACCTGAACGATATTATAAAATTTTAATTAAAACTATCATTAATGGTTCAACATTAATTTTTGATGATAATTATTATTTTAAAATAATAAATGGCTGAATATCCTCTAAATAGAACAGTTTTTAAAAAAGATGCTTATGAAAATGCTATAGATACTTCTATAGGATCAACCACTCCATCTTCAGTTACTTCTACCCCATTATTAGAAGATACCATCAGTGTCCCTGAATTTTTTAATCTATATACTGCTATATTCTACAATATCCCAGCTCAAGGAGATATTAATTCTCATGCTTATTTAGCTCAAATAAGTGGTGATTATGCTAATTTAGATCAAACTGATGAAACTACTCAAGCTTTATTAAATGAGATAACAGAATTAAGAAAGCAAAATTTAGAGTTAAATCAACAGATTGTAAATCTACAAGTCACATCTAGTTTAAATACTAACTTACCCTCTACTACTATATAATGAAGGCTTTAATTAATAGAATTGACTCAGAAACACTTCAATTACAAACTTATACTACTCAAGATTTAAATGCTATACCTTCAGAAGTAGTAGATTCATTTTGGGGGAATGATGGAAGTAAAGGAGAATATGCTGAATGTACTATAATTTCTTTTGATCAAACTTTTCAAATAACTGATCAGTCTTTTCAAGGATTAACTACAGCTGGTTATACCTCAGCTACTGGAATAGCTTATAATGTTAGTGTTGATCCTGAAAAAACATTAACAAATAAAGGATTTACAGGAGGTAATTATAATATAATATATAGATTTTTAAGAAATGAGTTAAGCTCATCATCTGACACTCGACCATATTTTATTAAAGAAATATCAGGGGATAGAACAGAATTAAGAGTAGCTACTAATTTTGTAAGTAATGATGATTTATTACAATTAGTAACTGAATTTAAAAATAGACCTAATTCTGGGTATTTCCAAGATTTTTATCTTAATTTTGGAAGTAATAATTTAGTTATAGCTAATAATGTTTTAATTGATAATTCAAAAGAAAAATATGATTTATTAATTAATTTATATGAACCTCTTCCTTCTAGATTCATTCTAAGAGAACCTTTATGGATTGTAACTCAACCAGCTGATCCTTTAGCTTTTAATGTTCAATTTCAACCTGAAATTGTCACACCAAAGATATTTAACGCTACTATTAAAAGCGCTAATTTTAATATTCCTGTAAAAGATAAAACTAATAACTCAACTCAACTTATTAATTATGAACAATTAATAACATCTAGTTTAGTATCTTCATATCAACAAATAAATTCATATTTAGCTGACAAAGGAATTAATATAAGTATTGATTATTCTAATTTTGAAAATTTTATACATTTCTCCTCAGCGAAATCTAGAATTGAAAATTTTGTTTATAAAATACAATTAATTAGACAATATAAAAATGATGTAAGAACACTTGAATTAGCTGCGTCTACACCTTTAGTTGAATCTAATATTTTATATTTAAATAATAAAATTGATGATATTATTAAGAATCTTGATGGATTTGAATATTATCTTTATTTTGAATCAGGTTCAACATCATATCCTAAAGTTACATCTATTCCTCCATATACATTACGACCTTGGGGATCACCTCAAGCTGATACTTGGTACTCATCTTCAATAGAAAGTGCTTCATTTTATGATGAAAATAATAAAGATTATTTAATTAATACTATACCTGATTACTTAAAAGAAGATCCTCAAAATGATCCATATAAAATCTTTGTTGATATGATGGGTCAACATTATGATAACATATGGATTTATTATAAAGATGTTTCAAATCGTTATAATGGGGATAATCGTTTAAATCATGGTATTTCTAAAGATTTAGTAGCTGATGCTATTAAATCATTTGGATTAAATGTATATCAAAATAATTTTTCATCAATTGACTTATTTAATGCTTTTATAGGTTATAATCCTGATAATAAATTAAGAGCTGTTAATTCCCCTATTGTTAATGATTATAGATCTGTTTCTCAAGAAGCTTTAAATATTCCTTTAGATGATGTTAATAAGGAGATGTATAAACGTATTTATCATAATTTACCTTATTTATTAAAATCTAAAGGAACAGTAGCTGGTTTGCAAAATATTATTAGTATGTTTGGGATCCCCAACACTGTATTGACTATAAGAGAATTTGGAGGAAGATATAGTGGCCCTACTACCCCAAGTTTTGGGGGTTTATCTGTAACAGGTATTAGAGATATTACTTTTGATAATATAGAAATTTACCCATCATTAGAAATGGATGAGAATAATAAAACTTATTCTACAATGGTTCCTATAGTTACTGAAGATGGAAATAATACTTATAAACCATTAGTATTATCAACTGTTAAAAGTACATTTCAAGAATCTTGGTATAATTATAATCTTAAAAGAAGTTTAGCCCCTAGTGTTAATACAATAGAAATTGCTTTTTCACCCCAAAATGATGTTGATACCTACATTGAAAACTCATCAACTTTTGATATAGGTACATATATAGCTAATCCTATATATGATTTCAATAATTATTCTTCTTATTACTCTGGTTTACCATCTACTATATTATCAAGTAATACATATAATCTTTCAAATTATCTAAATGTTATAAAACAATTTGATAACTCATTATTTTTAATGATTAAAGATTTTATCCCTGCTAAAACAAATCTTAAATCAGGTATTGTTATTAAACAACATTTATTAAATAGAAGTAAACATGATGCCCCTAGAGCGTATGTAGATAGTAGCTCATATATAGGAACATCTTCCCCTTCAGGACAAGTTGAAGCGGGCACAGGAGGATCTTTTAACTTTAGAGCATTTAGTAATATAAAATCTGGTGTGTTAGTTGATTCAAATGTTGATCAATTTTGGTTTGAGCAGATACCAACTCCTCTTGGATATACTGGTTCTTTCCATGGTGATAAAGCTGAATTTTATAATGGAGAATTACCTTACCAACCGGTTATAATAACAACTGGAGAAGCTAATAAAAATAATAAAATAAAAATAAATCCTACCTTTCTAGGTTTCCAAGTAGTTAATTCTGCAATTCCTTCATCTTCATTTTTAAGCGGTGGTAACCCTGGATCTAATACTATAGCTCTTTGGTTTGACGCTACTGAATTAACATTTAATACACCTAATATTCTTCTACCACCAGATTTTGGACCAACTTTAGGTGTTATCAACTCACCAAACTCAGTACTCACTTCAACTGTACCATCAGTTTTACCTCTTACAACTGATACTGGAGGATCATCAGGAGGCGGATCAGGTGGAACTTCAATTGGTGGAACTGGTAGAACTACAAGAAATACTACCCCTGATGCTCCTACAACATTCAGATAATATATAAATTTAATATTTATTATTAAAAATTATGGCAACATTAGTATCAATATATGGTGTACCTAATATTACAGGTTATAAAATGATGAAGATTAGTAAAATCTTTAATAATGAAGATATATCACCTTTATTATATGATTTACAATCTGTGACAATACCTTCAACTAATTATGGACCTTTAACATTTAATGTTATTAGTACTTATAATTATCCTGATTATTTTTTATATTATATATCTGTTGTAGCTTTAGATACAATAGCTATATTTAACGCAGGCCCAGAAGTCGTTTTAACTCCAGGTATAGCTGGATTTGTAGGAAATGATGATGATGTAACTTATGGTTCTATTAATTCTCCTCAATTTTCAGATAAGATTATGGCTATAGATTATGGTTGGAATGGTGGAATATCTACCCCATCTAATTTTAGTCTTATAATGGATGGGATAGCTGATAGAGCTCCTGTCCAAGACTCAAATTATTCTTCCCCTTCATGGTCTAATATTAGGTATAATGGATCTAGAATAAGCTCATTTGATTTTAATGTAGCTGCCCCTCTTAATCCTAAAAAACCTACAACTCTTAGTGGAGGAGGATCAGGAGGCTCAGGTACATCAACATCCCCTCCACCAGCCTCTGCACCTTCAGAAATAATATCAGAACTTTAATTAATTATCAAAATACCTAGTTATAAAATATGGCTACTTATAATAATTCTAATTTAGATGCTTTTACTAATCTTGATAATCAAAATTATCATTATGGAACACGTCCTGATTTTCCTGTAGCTGAACAAAATCAAACTTACTTTGCTTATTGGGATGGTATAGGAGGTACAGGAGCTGAAATTCCAAATAACACAGCCTATTTTATAAAATACATTATTGACACTGAAGGAAATGTTGTAAATCCTGAACCTAAAACCGCTGGAAGTCCTCGAGATGAAGCTATTGGGTTATATAATTTACTTGATAATTTTGAAGTTGGGAAAAGAGCTATTATTAAATTAATAGAACCTGATCCAACACAACAAGATATTTCTGAAGAATCTGATTTATTAGGTACATATACTATAACAGGTATAGGTACATTAAGAAATATCATGACAACAGAAACAGGTAAAACACCTAATGATTATTTAGAAACTATGAGTTTCTATTATCCTAAGAATCCTGATGTTGCTTTAGCAACTGTACCATTTTATAATGCTCGTTATAAATGGGCAAGCTCATATATCTTAACCAAAGCAATTGAACATTCAGCATCATACGTTGAGCCTGTATGGCAAACAGGTTGGAGTAATACACTGATAACTCCACCCGCAAATCCCCCACATATATATCCTTATAGATATATCCAGCCAATAACTTCCTCAATAGATGTTGGCACAAGAATTAGATTTACTTTACTTATATGGTTAAGTCAAATAGATTATGCTGTTCCCGCTGGCATACCAGCAGGAAGTTATAATAGCTCAGCTGCTGAAAATAATAGCATCCAGTTTCGAATAAGAAATAACACTACAGGTCAAAGTATATTCACCTCACCATGGATAACTCCTTCAACTACTGATGAATATAATCCTAGTGGATATTGGCTTGAAACAGGATGGGTAAATGTTAACACAACTGATACTTTTGTTGTAACATCTCAACTATCAAATAATGCTTCAGGATCAAATGCCTCATATAGACCTATTCGTATAGATAATGATAGTTTATTCTCAGTTGAACAAGAATACTATCCTAATACTGAAGTAGAAGGTTTTAATACAGCCTATAGTCCATATTTCTCAAGGTGTGTGAATTACGCTGGTTATAGTCGACTTACCTTTTCTGAAGCTTTAGAAAATATTTTTCCTACAGATTACGCCCAACTTGTAACACCTGATCAACAACTTTTAGGTTTTAGTCCTTCTAATATACCTTTTAATGAAATAGGAGTTGGAGACTATATCAGATTTGAATATAACCCAGATATGGTTTATAGAATTATAGGTCTATCAGCTAGATCTGGATCAGGTGATATAGGAGTATATTCATTAAAAATGGATATAGCTCCAAGTTTAGATTTAACACTTGAGGGAACTAATTCTAGTGTTTCTAGTAGTATAAATATAAACCATTTTACAATATATAGAATAGAAAATGATGGTAGATATATTATTCTAAATGTCCCTAAAACATCTAAAGGTAATGCCTACTCAGGTATAATCCAATCTGAGTTTTCTTCTAAAGAATTAATAACTAAATATGATAAAATAATTGCGGATTTATCACAAAAAGAAATAATTCAATAATATTTATAAATAAAATAATCTATAAAAAATGGGATATCTTAATAATTCAATTGTCACAGTTGATGCTATTTTAACAAGAGCAGGCAGAGCTGCTTTAGCTAGAGGTGACGGATCTTTTAAAATCACACAATTTGCTTTAGCAGATGATGAAATTGATTATACAAATTATAATCCAAATGATCCTAGAGGATCAGCTTTCTATGGAGCAGCTATTGAAAATATGCCTTTATTAGAAGCATTTCCTGATGAGACTCAAGCCATGAAATATTTACTTACAACTTTACCTAGAGGATCATCTAAAGTTCCTGTTATTGATTTAGGATTTAGTGTTATATCCTTAGGTCAAGGAGCCTCAGTTGCTGTTACTCCTCAAACTCTCAATTATTTAGGTGGTACTCAAACATACGAATCATCAGGATATGTAGCTACAATTGCTGATGTTAGATTATTTAATACAGTCAATGGTGTGGGAATTAATACTGCTAATGCTACTAATTTAAATTCTGTTGGTACTGTAGGTGCTCAAATTTCTAAGACAGTTATAGGAACAACTATTAATTTAACAGCTACAACTGTTAACTCTTTATTCCCAACTGGAGTTAATAAATTATATACTTCTCTAACTGTTATGGGTAGAGACAGCGGAGCTAGAGCTGTAGTACCTGTTATCCTTAATAAAAATACTAATAGTTAATAAAAATATTTAACCTATGTCTTTTACAAGATTAGATCCTCAAGACTTTTTACTTAGTGCAGCATCTGTTACAGCTCCTGTATGGTCAAATACAGCCTCAGCTTTTTTAGATAGTTTCTCAATTAATAATACTCAAGTTAATAGTGATAGTGGACAATACTATACCATTGCTTATTCAGATGGAGAACCTCAATTCTCAGTAGCTTATGGACATAAATTTGGATCAGGTTCAAATTTTTACTATGCAGGATCCCCAGGTTTAAGTCCTACAAAAACTGTTTATGATCAATTTAAAAATATTGTGTATGGGGAAGATGAAGGAGCTTCTTTTAATTTTTCAGGATATGACTCAGTAGACTTTCTAGCCATAACATTTAATAGAGCTCGTTATAGACAAGCTTTATTACCTGGTAGCCTCCGCCTTGGAGGGGTAGGTAATGTAACTCATGATATAACTGATAATAGTGCTATTTCTACAGTTGTGGATTATCTTAATTGCGGGAGAGTATATAGATTAGGTTCAGGTAGTTTTGGTAATGGGACAATGCCTTCATCCGCTACAAATGGATCTTACGGATTTTTACTCCCAGATATAGGCACTATTATTTTAAACCCAAGAGCTTGTGGTATAACAACAAACCCACCTTCAAATGCTGGGAATACTTTTGCTGATAATCTAATTACATCAATTAATAAATTTTACATGAATTTTCAAGAAACTGTAACCTCAGACTTTGTATTCATACGAGCTAGAAATGCTGAATACAATTATTCATGTAATCCTAGTTTCTTCCAGTCTAGTAGTTTAGGTTTAGTTTTATATCCTGATTTTGCTCAAAATCCTCAAACTTTTATCACTTCAATGGGTTTATATAATGATAATAATGAGTTATTAGCTGTGGCTAAATTATCAAAACCACTTAAAAAAGACTTTACTAAAGAAGCTTTAATACGTGTTAAATTAGATTTTTAAATGAATGGGTGCTTTCAAATCATTAACAGGTCAAGATATTATTATATCTCCATTAGTTGCTTATAGCGGTAATGTATTTAGTACTGGTACTGCTCTTAAAGGAAAAAATGTACCATATGGATCTGATGATGATGAAACTAATCCTTCCCCATTCCCATCAGCTTCATTAATTTACGCTTCTGCTAAACAATTATATTATAGTAATAGTATACCAAATCCTGAAGCTTCATTTACAAGCTCATTAAATATTCGCAGATTTGATAATTTTATTCAAAGTGGGCTTTACGCCCCTATGAATTTCCCTACAGGACCTGGAGCAGAAATATCAGTAATTAGTATTCCTAAATCACAGTTTGGAGATTATATAAAACCAGGAAGTGTTACTTGTGCTGGAGCAGTTGATGATGGAGAAGGGAATATGAGAGATAATAGTGATATATATGGTCCAATAGTTGGTAGGATTATTTATTCTCATGGTATGATAATTTTTACTGATGGAAGAGAAGGCCAAGCTTCTTTTAGATCAGCTAATACTATTTATGAAACTCAATATAAATGTACTATCAGACCAGATGAATTTAATTACTCTTGTAATCCAACAATTTTAAAAACAGATAGACCTACTAATTTAGCTTCCGCTGATGGTGAACCTACTGACTTAGGAGGTGTTGTTGAAGATTTCGTCACAGATTCAGGTTTTGCTCCTTATATATCTGCTGTAGGTTTATATGATTCTAATAATGTATGTTTAGCTGTAGGTAAATTAGCTTTACCTATACCTACAAGTAGAACAACAGATATGAGTATAATTGTAAGTTTAGATAGATAATATGCCTTTACAAAGAATAGCCCCTGATGATATTGTTATTAGTAATGAGATAGTTACTAATAATTGTTGGAAAAATGCTGATGGTACTTTTGCTGATGATGCTCCTAGTTTTGGTTCAACTCCTTTTACAAATGCTGGTATGAGTGTAACTAACTATACTCTTGGAACAGGAAACCTCCAATTTAGTGTAGCTAATGTAGGCCCAGACAATGGAGTAGAAGCAATACAAAATATTGTCACTGGGTGTAAAAATACCCCTATTAGTTGGGGTGGTGCTAACCAAACTAGTTTTACAGTTATATCTATAGCTAGAGGGTGCTATAAATCAGCTTTACTACCAGGTAGTTTTCGTATAGGTAATTACACAGATGATAGTAATATGGACCCTCCTAGAATACTAAATTGTGGTAGAGCATATAATGTAGTGACAGGAGCAGTCCTACCAGGAGGAGGTTTCACATACGGAAGTTCAAGAATGAAATCAACACAAGGACTATTCCTCCCAGATGTAGGATTAATACTATTAAATAGTTTTCCTGGAACTAGTGATTTTACTCTTAGAACAGAAGACGTGACACCTACTATTCAAGTTTTTATTAGAGCTAGAAATTTTGAGTATAATTATTCTATGAATCCTAGTTTTATCTTAGGAAGTACAGGAGATTTAGGAATTAAACAATTTGACTACCATCCCCAAACTTACATTACTTCTATTGGTTTATATAATGATGATGGTGTATTAATGGCCACAGCTAAACTTCCTAAACCATTTAAGAAAACTTTTGAGACAGAATTATTAACAAGTATTACTTTAAGATTTTAAATATGAATAATTGGTTTTGGTATGAAAATGTGGAAGTTAAAGAATTTAAAACAATAGAAGACTTCCCACAAGATTGTTTTGGTTTTATCTATGAAATCAAAAATACAATAACAGGTAAATTTTACATTGGTAAAAAAAGTCTTTACCATAACATAAAGAAAAAACTTACTAAAAAAGAACTAGCTGAACAATCAGGTCCTGGTAGAAAAGCAACTACTAAAAGAGTACAAAAAGAATCTGATTGGGCTACATATTGGGGTTCTAATAAAGAAATACTTGCTGAAATAAAAACAAGCGGTAACTTAGCATTCACTAGACAAATCATTAAAATGGTAAGAACTAAAAAAGAACTTACCTATTGGGAAACTGCTTATCAATGTAAATATAATGTATTATTTGTAAATAGTTACAATGATAATGTATTAGGTAAGTTTTTTAAGAAAGACTTTGCTCCTAACGCTCTCCTCCATACATTATAATGTATGGTAAATCAGTTATTAATAACTTTAGTAGATTCTGTTTTAGGTAAAGGTAAAAATACCTCTAAAAACAACAGAGCATACCATTGTCCATTTTGTAAACATCATAAACCTAAACTTGAGGTTAATATGGATACAAATGCTAAAGGTGACAATCCTTGGCATTGTTGGGTATGTAATACTAAAGGTAGAAAATTAACTCGTTTATTTAAACATGTAGAGGTACCATTAGATAAACTTCAAGCATTACATTCCTTAGTAGGCACTTCAAAATCAGAACATACAGAAGTTAATTTAGAGCAGGTTAAATTACCTGAAGAATTTATTCCGTTAACTGATGTGACATCTAATAATCTCATTGGTAGACGCGCTTTAACCTACCTAAAACGCCGTGGTATTACTAAATATGATATACTAAAATATCAAATTGGTTATTGTGAGCACGGGCATTATTCTAATATGATTGTTATACCTTCATATGATGAAAAAGGCAATTTAAATTATTTTACCTCTAGAGGATTTGAAGAATTTTCTAGATCTAAATATAAGAATCCAAATGTATCAAGAAACATTGTTCCATTTGAATTTTTTATAAACTGGAATGTACCTATCATTTTATGTGAAGGTCCATTTGATATGATGGCTATTAAACGTAATGTAATACCTTTACTAGGCAAAAACATCCAGGACAAGCTAAAGAAAAAACTAGTCACCTCACAGGTACAAAAAATATATATAGCATTAGATAAAGACGCAATTAAACAAGCTTTATCATTTTGTGAAGAATTATTAAACGAGGGTAAAGAAGTATATTTAGTAGAATTACAAGATAAAGATCCAAGTGAAATGGGTTTTGAAAACTTCACTAAATTAATTCAAACCACTCAACCATTAACCTTCTCAAACTTATTTGAGAAAAAACTAGAATTAGTATGATTGAAAAAAATGTTCATGTCTATAAAAAAAGTGTTACTCGTATTTTAGATATAGACCCTACATCTAAAAGAGTTAGTATTTTAGATAATCGATTCTATAGTCGAAACCAAGACTACTACCCCTCAGTAACAAGCATATTGCAATTTATGCCTAAAGGTAAGTTTTTTGAAACTTGGCTTAAAGATGTAGGACATAATGCTGATGTTATAGCTAGAAAAGCTGCTGATGAAGGTACTCAAGTACATGATGCTATTGAAAAATACCTTAAAGGAGAAAAAATTCAATGGTTAAATGAAGAAGGATATTCTAATTACTCTATGGATGTTTGGAAATTAATTCTTAAATTCCATGACTTTTGGACAACTTATAAACCCACTTTGATTGAAAGTGAAATCCACCTATTCTCAGATCAATATAAATACGCTGGAACATGCGACTTAGTTGTTGAAATTGATAATGTTAGATGGTTATTAGATATTAAAACTTCAAATTCAATCCATACATCTATGGATTTACAATTAGCAGCTTATGCTCAAGCCTGGAATGAAACATTTGAAGAAAAAATAGAAAAAACAGGTATTATCTGGTTAAAATCTTCTAAACGTGGTGAAGGTAAAGGAGATAAAATTCAAGGTAAAGGATGGGAAATATATGAGCCAACACGTACTTTTGAAGAAAACTTAAAATTATTTAATTCTATACATGAGTTATTTAAACTTGAGTATCCTAACCCAAAACCATCTTCTGAACAATTTCCTATTGAGATTCAACTAGACCCTAATATTTATGAGAAAACTCAAGGATGATTTCTTTAATAAAGCTACTGCGTGAGGTTCTTATTGACGAAGGTGGAAATGTGTTTAAAGGTACAGAATTTGATGCCCAAGATATAGTATTAGATAATATTAAACCTACAATTGAAAAATTTGTTAGTGATTTAAGTAAAATTTTTCCTAACAAAAAATCAACATTAACCCCATTAACTGATAAAAGTAACTGGTTAGGATCAACTGGTAGTAAACCTAAATCAGGAGATGTTGATTTAGCTTACTCATCAGAATATCTGTTTAAAGATGGAAAAGCTGATACTGATGGTTGGGGTATTAATCAAAATGAATATGATTCTTTATATGAAAAATTAAAGAAATCATCTCGTACAGCTACTGATGAAGCAATTCAAACTAATGCTTTAATACGTTTAATTGTTAATAAAATTAATAGTACTGGAGGTGATATACATGCTAGTGATAAAGCAGCAAATGGAGGAACAATCCACTTTTCATATCCTCAATACACTCCATCTGGAGAAAAATTAGACTTAAGAGCTCAACTTGATATAGATACAGGAGATATGGACTGGTTAAAATTCAGATACAATTCTGAATTGCCTGAAGATAATCCTGAAATTAAAGGTCTACATAGAGGACAATTAATGTTAGCTATGTTTGCTGCTACAGGTTATACTTTTAAAAGTGGTAGAGGATTTATACGTAAAGATACAGGTGATGTTATCGCTGATAAACCCCAAGGTGCTTTAGAAGTATTTAATCAAGAATACCAACCATCACAGCCATTAACTTTAGAGACAATTAATAATTATGATAAGTTAATGAGTTATATTAAAACTAATCTTAAACCTGAGGACAAAACTAAAGCGTTAGATTTATTTAAAGAAGCTTTACGTAGAGCTAATGCTTATGTTCCTGATAATATTTAATTACTATGAGTGGAGCAGCGGGTGGTGTCACCATTAATAAAGAAAATTTAAAAGACACAATACGTGATTATAGAGATACTGTCTTAAAACCATTAGGATTAGATAAATCTTATAATATCACTGGAGTTCGTTCTAGACCTGAAAAAAATACTTTTGGAGATATTGATATAATTATATCCTTTCCTGGAGGTGATAAAAAAGAACTTAAACTACAATTAGCTCAATTTATAAAACAAATAGAGAAAATCCCAGAAATCCCTCATAAAAAAAATAAAAAATATTTTATACATGGTAATATAGTTTCTATTCTATATCCGATAACTGGTAAAGAAAATGAATATGTTCAAATAGATAATGTTGTGACATCATCTGAAGATGAAGGCAAATTCACATACAAAATGTTAGATTTACCCGCTCAAGAGCAAGGTTTAGCTTTAGGTTTAGCTAAAGCTATATTCACAGAATTAGATGAAAAACAAATAGAAACTCTATTTAAAAATTTAAACATTCCATCAAATATTGAAAAACCTGGTGAGGGAGAAGAATATGACTTTAATTTGAATACATCAGAATTATCTTTAAGAATTGTTCCTATAGGTAAAAACAATGGTAGAGAAATATGGAAATCTAATAAGTTTTCTGATATTAAAATATTACTTGCTTCTTTAGGTGTTGATATTGAAAAAGATAAGTTTGAGACTATACTTGAAAAAATTAAAAAATTTAAAAATAGAAGATCAATAGATAGACTTAAAGGAATGTTTGCTACAAACATTCGAGTTGGTGATACTGAAATTACAAGAGAAAAAGGTATTAAAAAACAACAATCACTAGATACTGTAGCTGCTTTAGAAGGTAAATATAGTCCATTAGTAATGAGTTTAATTAAACCATTTATTGAAGGTGAAACTATAATTGTAGAAGACGAAAACCAATCTAAAAAAGTAATAGCAGTATTCCCAGGTAAATTTAAACCACCTCATAAAGATCATATATCTCGAATTAAAGCCGCAGCTAATGATGCTGATGAAGTACTTGTTATAATATCAACAAAAACAGAGCCAGGTGGTGCTCCTAAAACTAAAAAAGAAAAAGAAAAACTTGAAAATAGATTAGGTACAGAAATGCCTATAACAGTTGATCAAAGTTTAGAAGTTTTTAAATCACTTAATCTTCCATCTAATGTTAAAGTAATAACATCAACAGATTCTTCTCTTCCTGTTCCCTTACCAAGTCCTGTAGCAGCAGCTTATGAATTATTTAAAAATAATCCTGATCAACAATATATAGGAGTATTTGGGAAAGAAGAAGATTTTGTTAGATTTGGAGACACTCCTTCAAATGTGACTATTAAAAATTATGATGGATCAGCTGGGAATTTAAGTGCTACTGATTTAAGAGTAGCGCTAAAAAATAACCAAGATATAACTTCTTTTCTACCAGATGGAATTACTTCAGATGGATATAAACAAGCTTTAGGTTTAGATGTAGTTCAAGAAGATAAAGAAATTACAACTTGGGTTGAAGAAAAAATAGATAATGAAGAATTAGATATAGATACAACTGGTGTGTTAGATGATACTGATATTATTATATCTAAACATGTCAAAGATAGAGCAAAAGAAAGAAACATTAGCGCAAATGATATTGAAAAATTCTTTCAACATCTAAAACAAGATTCTGAAGCTAATGATGAACTTAAAATAGATTTGCAATATAATAATGCAGTCGCGTCTGATCTTAATAAAACAAAATCAAAACCAAACCCAACAAATATCAATATCCCACTTTCAAAAATTAAAAACAACCAGACTGTAGCTACTACAATAATGAAAGGTAAAAATTTTATACCTAATAACGTTAGAGAACCTAAAATAGTATTTGAAAAAATTCAAGGTGATAGTATAGTTTGTGATGATTGTGGTTGGACATGGGAAATAGAAGATGGAGGAAATGATTTATATATCTGTCATAAATGCGGACATGATAATACTCCTCAACAATCTTCTTCTAATAATTTCTTTGAACCTTTACAAAATCAAGATTTAAATTTAAATACATCTTCAACTTCAAATAGAGTTGATTACTATAAAGATCATATTAAAAATGTAGTACCATCTGATTTTAAGGTTGACAAACATAAAGATAAAATTGTTGTATCTAACATTACTAAAAAGGGATTAGAACATAATTCTGAATTTAGAGATAATTTAATATCACTAACTATGTTTATGATAGATAATGATTTAAATATAGAACCATTACCTAATATAGAATTTATTGAAGATGATAAAGAAAACGCTAATAATATGCTAGGACGCACAGCCCATTATGATCCCAATAAACAATGTGTTACTTTATATACTTATGGTAGACATCCAAAAGATATATTACGATCATATGCTCATGAAATGATCCACCATAAACAAAATTTAGAAGATAGACTTCAACATTATGATGGAACAAATATCAATGAAGATGATCATTTAAAGCAATTAGAAATCGAAGCTTACAGAGATGGAAATATTTATTTCCGTAGCTGGGAAAATTCAAAAAATTAAATAAATGTCAGATAACGTTTTAAAAAAGGAGTTCCAACAAAAGGATGTCCAACGCCTTCGTAACCTAATGCAAGGTAAATATGGAGACAAAACTTCTGTTGGGACAGGTTATACTAAACAGCAAGAGTTTTATGATGAAGGAGATATCTGGGAAGCTGATGGTCGTTCTTGGACTATCAAAAACGGAATAAAACAAAATATTACTAAACTAGATAAAGCAAAAGAATCAATTAATTTGCCACTTTTCTGTCCTTGTTGCAGTAATATGATGAAACCTCATTTAGATAAACGTTTTTATCTCCAATATAAGAGATGCTTTAACTGCCAGGTAGATTTTGAATCAGATTTAAGAAAAAAAGGTTTATTAGAAGAGTATGAAAAATTTGTCCTTAATTCAGATATTGATGGTATTATAAATGATTTTAATATTTGGATTGATGAGGAAATAAATGGGTCCAACACCTCATATGTCACTGAAGCAGGTGATGTAGAACGTTGGGTAGGTTCTTCAAAGCAGAAGTTGTTAGAGAATAAGGAAGAAACAATTAAGTACCTACAAAGTTTAAAAAAATGAGTGAAATTCAAATTATTGTTCCGATCATTATTGCGTTGACAACTTCAATTTTTGGTCCGT
>Ga0315900_10005401_pt1 | contig 17567 bp, 13 predicted proteins | sample LakEriMetagenome_FD_203521 | JGI IMG/M metagenome (GOLD analysis project Ga0315900, IMG submission 203521) | Freshwater fungal communities from buoy surface, Lake Erie, Ohio, United States - Buoy 12 MA114 | ecosystem: Environmental > Aquatic > Freshwater > Lake > Lake biofilm | place: USA: Lake... | reverse complement strand
CGCGTTGTTCGAGTTGTGCGAGCAGTGCTGCGCCGTCGGGGTTGAAAAGCCTCCAGCCTCGGGCCCATGTCGCCCAGCCCCAGCAGTCCGCGCCGCGGAGGAAGAATGTCTCCGGAAGCTCGGCTGGAATGGGATAGACCCAACCGTGGATACTGATGACCTCCGGATCGGATTCATAAGTCGCCAGACCCTCATTCATATAGCGCAGAAACCACGGGGAAGTGACCATGTCGTCTTCGAGGACGATGACACGCCCACTGCGGCCGCAGACTTCGGTTACGCCTTGGATGATGGAGTTTGCGAGCCCGACATTTGCAGGCCGCGGGACGACGGTGACGGACTTGAAGCCGAGCACGTCGCGGAGCGATGCGCGGACGGACTCCACAAGCGGCGCATCCTTGTCCGATTTCGGCCCGTCAGAGAAAATGTGCAGGTCGGTCTGCGCGGCGAGTTCATTTTTCCGCAGTGCCTCCAGCGTCCGGCCGAGGTGTGCCGGGCGGTTGTATGCAAACAACGCTATCGGTGCGGGTGACATGGGCTTCGTCTCGTGGAGTGATGAACAATCAGCGCGGCTTGATGGCGTCAATGATGATCCACCCGGCACGGCGGCGCTGCTTCATTGCTCGCGGCTCTCGCGCTGCATTTTCCCGGCACCCTTAAGCGCGAGTGCGCCGCCGAGGCAGGTCGCGAGGTAGTAGCAGCTTAGGAGCGGATAACTGTAACGGGCGCTGCCGAGCGCGATGAGAAAGTAAACCAGGAAATTCACCGCCACCACCATGCCCAGGGTGAGCCCGAGCACCGGACGGCGGACGATGCAGACGCCGAGTCCGGCGATCCCGAGGATCGTCCACACGTCGAGCGGAAGAGAGCCGAGGAAAAGCGGGTCGCGCCAGCGCGGATGCAGCGAAGAGACATATGGTTCCAGCGCCGCCCAAAGTCTGGGCCCGACGCCGTGCCCGACACCGGAGCTGCCGAGCACCGGATTCGCCGCTTGGAAATAACCTTCGCCCTCGGCCCGGTAGCTCGGCTTTTCGATCCATAGGAGCCACTTGTAGTATTTGCGCTCGTGCTTGCGGAGCTGGGAAAGGGTGCGGTCCCAGTACACCGGCCCGTGCGACGGCCCGGCAAATGCGAGAAGGTTCAAGCCCGATGCCTGCAGTGCACAGCGGGTGCGGATGAGCCACGCATCCGCCCGGTCTGCGATGAGGATGAGACCGAGGTTCCGCGCCCTTGCCGTGACCTGCGGCAGCGTGAGGCCTTCCTCTTTCATCCAGCGCACGCCGATGTCTCGGACCGTGTCGTAACCGATCCCGGGGCCAGTGAGTTTTTCCGCCGGCGGGTCTTTCGGCCATCCGCTGGCGTTGAGCTGCGCGACGGCGGCGGGGCTTGGCTTCCAATTGATAAACGACGCGGTGGCCATCCAGTTTGCCCCGGGCTGCGGGAGGAAGAACTGCCCGGTAAGCAGATATCGCTGGAGCGGAAAAGCCAGTGCGCCAGCGGCGACGGCAATCCCGAGGCCCGCCATATATGCGAACCGCCGGCGCAATGGCCAACTGGCAAAGAAGAACGACAGCCCCGCAGCCGCCGCGATGATTCCGCCGAGATAGCTGCGAAATTGCGCTGCGGCCACGATGCTCAGGAGGATGTCGGCAACTTCGATTTTTCGCGGCGGAAAAATCTGGATTCGCACGGCTAGCGTCAGTCCGATGAGCATCAGCGAGACGGAGCCCGATTCGCTCATGACCGCATTGTGCGCCCACTGAAAATAGGGGTGGAGCGACACCACGGTGAGCACTGCGAGATGCCAGCGGCTGGGCACGATTCGGTGCGCGGTGATCGTCGCAAAGACCGTGGCAAAGGCGGCAAGCGCGTGCTGGAAAAGCGCGAACGCGGGCCATGCGAGCCTCGTCGGCAGCAGCGTGCTCAGCTTCCAGAGGATCGGCGTGCCGCAGGAGACGTGGGAGCAACTGACCATGGTGGAAGGCGTGTAGAATGCGCGCATCTGTTCGCCGCTCGTGAGAGTCTCGGCGAGCGCGGCATACCCCGATGAATCAACGCCGAAGACCGAACCGAATACGGCGAGCGCGTAAAGGTGCAGCACCGCCGCGATTGCGATGCACCAGGCGAGGTAACGGCGATCGATGCTTTCGCAGATTTTTCGGATGAACTGAGTCATCGGCGGCGGGCGATGATGCGCATGTTTCCCGATCGGCCGAGTTTGCTTGGGATCAGTTCAAGCAGCCAGAACAGGGCGAGCGCGAACGGATTGTTCATGCTGAAAAAACGCGCGATACGCCCGTCGCCAAACCACGACTGCATGACGTGATTCACCGACCAGACCCATACCACCGCGGCGGGCAGCGTGGAGACCGCCACGACATCGAATCCGCTCCTGTCGAGCATGTGCGTCATCGTCGCAGGATCCCACAGCGTCCAGTGCCGCGGAAAATAGTAGCCGCCCCAATTGCGCCGCCGGAAGAAGATGCGATCCCACGCCTTCATGTTCGGCGTTTCCAAAAAGAGCACCGCCCCTTTGGACATCATCCCGCCGAGCCGCTGGATGAGCTGCATCGGCTCGCTGACGTGCTCGATCACTTGGATCATCGTGATCGCGTCGAATGTCCCTGGCGGAAAGGCGAGATCCTCGGCGCGCTTGAGGATGCCCGTGAATCCGCGCTTTTCGATGTTTGCAACGGCACGCTCGTCGAGTTCCGTGCCGAAGAGATTCTTCGCCGGCGTGCCCGCGCTGCGGAATGCCTCGAGCAGCAGGCCGTCGCCCGCACCGATGTCGAGCAGCGTCACCTCGGACGCGGGCTTGCCCAGTGTCGCGGTGATCGCGTCCACCTTCTGCCGGTCACGCGCGAGACGCGCCTTGAGCACCATCGCGTTGCCCTTTTCCGCGAAGTCGTAAGAGTAGTAGTCGTCGGACGAATAGATCTGCGGGAGCGCCGCCGCAGTCGGGCGCGGATTCAGGTAGCAAGTGCGGCACTGGCCGCATTCCACGAGGTTGAACTCCTGGTCGCCGCAACTGTGGCAGTCGTAGTCCGGCCCGCGCGCGACGAGGGACGACTCGCCCGAGCGGCACACGGGGCACACGACTTCCTCCACCGGAACGTGCGGGCGCGCGCCGCGATATGGGACTGGTGCCGTGCTGGACATTCGTGATTGCCGGGAAAAAACTGCGTCGCCTCCCCCGTCCTCAGCCGCGTGGCGGCTCGGCAAACGGATTCAGGATGCGCAGGCCGTAGCCCGACTGCATCGCGAGCCGCCAGAGCGTGCGGAGGTAGCCGCGCTCCTTCGCGATGCCCTCCTGATCGAAGAACCCCTTTGCATTCAGCGCCGCCCGGACTTCGCGCAGGCGATGGTACGGCACGCTCGGAAAAAGGTGGTGCTCGTAGTGGTAGTAGAAGCCGATCGGTGCGATGAGGACGCGCTCGATCCAGGTGCAGTGCACGACCCGCGTGAAGCCCGGCATTTTCATCCGCCGGTCATCGCAGACTCCGGCATTCGCCTGGTGTTCGACGATCGTCCGGAAATTCGAGAGCATGAGCCCGATGGTGAAAAGCGGCGCGACCCACAGCAGCGGGTAGAGGTACCAGAGCCCCCGCGACCAGCAGGCCGCGAACAGCGCAGCATTGATGACCAGGAAGCCCGCCCACGCCGCGGGTGAGCGCGGCGGCGGCGGGCGATGCGGTGAATCAGGCTTCGAGAACCGCCTGTTGCGCGCGATGATCCGAAGCGCCGAAAACCCGAGCAAATGCCGGAAGATTTCGGAAAAAAGATGGCCTCCGCGCAGGCACAGCCAGGCGACCAGCTCGACCTCCTTTTCGGGGTGGCCGAGAAACTTGTGATGTGCCACATGGTGCCAGCGGTACTGGTCCAAGGAAATGCCAGCCGGGCCGGCGAGGAGAAAATCCGCGATGCGATCGTTCAGCTTCTTGTTCCGGCTCAGGTTCGAATGCGAAGCCTCGTGCGTCCACGTGATGATCGCATTGTGCAGGCAGCCCATCGCGAGGAAGCACAGCGCCCACACCCACCAGTGAGGGAACGCAAACGCGACTGCAAACGTCCCGAGCACCATCGCCCAGAACATCCCGATGTCGCAGGCTACGCGCCACGGCTTGATCTGCATGAAGCCGCGCAGCTCCTCGGAGGACAGCACGCGCTCCTTGCGCTCGACGGGCACGAACGACGTCATCGCGTCGAATGCGGGCTCAGTGTCGGGTTGCATAGATGTCGGTGAATTTCTTGGAGCCGTCGTCCCGGCGCAGCGCTTCTTCGGCGGTAAACGGCTGGCCTTCGGCGGTGTGCAGAGAAAATCCAGCTTTCTGGAGGAAGGTGATCAAGTCAAGGGGCGCGCACCCGGCGCGGCGCAGGCCGTAGGGCCAGAATTCGACGAACAATTGCACGGCGGGATTTTCCGCGAACAGGCGCGTGGCGCCGCGCAGGGCCTCGAGTTCCCAGCCCTGCACGTCGAGCTTCACGAAATCCACGCTCTCGCCAACGAGCGCGTCGTCCATCGTGACGACATCCACGGGCGTCGCACCGGCTTCCGTGGCATCGCCGCAAAGCCGGGTGTCGCCGCTGTTCAGTCCGAATGTCTTCAGCCCGAGCCGCGCAGTACGCGAGCCGAGCGCGCGAGGGATCGTGGTCACGTTTTTCATGCCGTTGCGATCCAGGTTTTTTTGCAGCGCTGCGTACAGCGCGGGATCGGGTTCGAAGGCGAACACTTTTCCTTCAGGCCCGACGAGCTTCGAGAGTTGCAGCGTGAAGACGCCGAGGTTTGCGCCCGCCTCGACGACTCGCATTCCGGGCCGGATGTGCTGCGCGAAAAACTTGCGCCCGTCATTTCCCATGAAGCCGAATTTTTGCAGCACGAGATAGACGAGCCGATCAAATGACGACGCCCCGAACCGCGCGCCGCCGACGCGGACGCTGCGCCGCCACACGGGCCAGCGGTTGATGGCGGCGAGCAGTCCCATCTTACGTGAAGCGCAGCTTGCGCGCGGCGAAGAGCACCATGCGCAGCAGGAGCCAGCCGTGCCGCCAGCGGTTGATGTTTGTGCTGCCGTACGTGCGGTCGCGGTAGCGCACGGGAATGTCGGTGATTTTCAGGTGCAGCTTGTCCGCGCCGAAGAGCAGGTCGAAATCGCCGAACGGATCGAAGTCGCCGAAAAACGCGCGGTTCTTCGCGATGTGATCGTAGTCGGTGCGGAAGAGCACCTTCGTCCCGCAGAGTGTGTCCTTGATCGGCTGGAGCAGCAGCCAGGTGAAAATCACGCTGAAGGTTTTGTTCGCGAGCAGATTCAGGAACTGCATGGCCTCAGTCTCCATCGGGTACACGAGGCGCACGCCGTTTGCGAATTCGCCGTGGCGCGAGGCGACGGCGTCGTAAAATTTCGGCAGCTCCTCGGGCGGGACGGTGAGATCCGCGTCGAGAATCATGAGGATGTCGCCCGTGCTTGCGGCGAAGCCTTCGCGCACGGCGTTGCCTTTTCCCTTCCCGGTCTGCTTGAGGATTTTCAGGTTCCGCCCGTGGTTCGTCGCGGCGACGGCCTGAATTTTTTTCCACGTGTCGTCCGTGGAATTTCCCTCGATGAGCACGATCTCCGTGCCGAGCCCCATCTCCGGCGTGCGCCGCAGGATCGCCTCGATGTTGCCCGATTCGTTCCGCGCGGGCACGACGACCGACACGGTGTATTCGCGCTCGCGCTTCTGCGGCGGACGCGGGCGCGCGGTGCAAAAACACGTGAGGCAAAACCACGGCAGCAGCGGCGCGAGGAAGCGGTTGAACAGCGGGCCGAGCACCGGGACATCGAACGGAAAGAGGATGCGCGGCTGCACTTCGAGCGGCTGCCAGCCGGCGAGATCGAGCATGTTGCGGACGTCGTCGAGGGTCAGCCAGTTGCTCGCCGACGTGCGCCCGCGCAGGCCGAGCCATTTTGAGAGGGTAAAAACGGGGCTCCAGAGCGAGCTGTAAAAATTCAGGATGAGCCGCGTACCGGGATGCGAAAATCGCAGGGCCTCGTCGAATACGCGCTGCACGTCCGCGGCGAGATTCACCGTCTCGGAGATGATGATGTAGTCGAACGTGCCCTCGAGCGAGAGCGCCTCGCCCGCCTGTTCGAAGAAGCGTCCGTGCGGCAATTTCGCCCGCGCCTTTTCGAGCTGCTTCGCGGAAAGATCCACGCCGGTGACGGTGCGGCCGGGGAGCAGCGCGAGCAGGCTGCCGTCACCGCAGCCGATCTCGAGCACACTCACGCCGTCCGGGATCATCTGCGCGTAGTAGCGTGCGAGCAGCTCGTGGAAGCGCCGGCTCGATCCGGTCTTGCGGTCGGATTCCAGGTCGTAGAAATCGCGAGTGCGTTCGAGCTGAGTGCGGGTCAGCTCGGGAATGGTGGTGAGATCAAGGGGCATTTTTTTCGAGCACTATGAGGAGGCGCGTGGAGAAAAGTCCCGGCAGCGGACGGAAGACTGCATCGAGAAATCGGAACACGGGCAGACAAAATCGCGGGTAAAGCTGCGGCCCGCCGAAGCCGCCGGATGCGACGTAGCCGAGCGCGGGCAGGCGTGCGACCCGCAGGATGTTCCAGCCGTCGAGCGAGCCGGGCCGTTCGCCGCGCACGAAGACGCGGTGCGCGTTTCCCTGCGCGGCGTAGTAGCCGTGGTTCGCAGGCGTGAAATCCGCGGGCGCATCCCACGCGATCGGCTCGCGCAGGGCGAGCGGCTCGTGGTGAAACGCGCCGTAGATGAACCGCCCGAGCATGCCCATGTCCGGCTCGAAAAGAATGACGCGTCCGCTACGGCGCAGCGTCCGGTGCAGTTCGCGCAGCACCGCGCCGGGATGCCGCAGATGATGGAACACGTCGAAGAGCACAAACGCGCCGACAGTGCTGTCCGCAAAAGAAAGCGCGTACGCGTTCTCCTGCCGATCGAGCCACTCATTTGAAAAAAGATCCGTCGTGATGGCCTGCGGGATAACACGCTTGATGTTGCCCATTCCCGAGCCGAGCTCGACGACGGGGCCGAGTTCGGCAGGCGGAAGTTCGGCAGCGATGCGTGCGTAGAAGCCATCGTAAATGTCGCGCAGGAGAGGCTTCCGGCGCCACACCTCGGCGTTCGAATGAATCTCAAGGTTGTGCTGCTCAATCGCGGTCACCGGGGAAGTGCGAGGACATTGATGCCGCCCTTCGCGGGGATCAGTTTCTCGAGCGCGGCGGGATCGTCCGGCAGCGCGCGACCTTTGAAAGTCTCGAAGCGGTAGCCGAGCCCGGTGATGCACTGCACGAGTTCGCTGAACGGATAGCCGTGCTCGATGCAGACATGCGGGCACAGCTCGATGAGAATCACCGGACGCGAGGTGCTCAGCGTCTTCGTCGCGCCGCGCAGCACAGAAAGTTCGTGGCCGTCCACGTCGAGCTTCACAAAGGCAATGCGGCCCACGCCCGCGGCTTCGACCGCCTCGTCGAGTGTGGAAGCGCCCGCGCCGGCAGTGGTGTGCGGCATGCCGAGGTGCTCGGGATGCAGGCCTTCTTCCTTCGTGAGCGGCCAGCCCGAGCAAATCGTCTCGGGCACTGCGGCACCGGGCGTGTCCATGAGCAGCAGTTGCCGGAGCGCCACGCGCGGGATGAGTTCGGGATTCAGCGCGAGATTCGCGCGCAGCTTCGCATGCGCGTACGCCGTCGGCTCGAACGCGAGCACCTTTCCCTCCGCCCCCACCACGCGCGCGAGGTGCAGTGTGTGCGCGCCGATGTTTGCGCCGATATCAATCGCGACATCGCCGGGCCGCAGCCGGCTCTCGTAGCAGCGCACCGCGTCGGGCTCGAACGAGCCGAGCAGGAAGATCGAAAAATCAATGCCTTCGTTCAGATCGAGCATCCAGCGCAGGCCGCCGCGCGTGAACTCCGCCTTCGACGGCAATCCCCGCAACCGCCGCCATGCCTTGACGAAACGATGCCCGCACTTGGCGATGAAAATTTTCTGTCGGGTGCTGAGCAAATTCACGTCGTCACCGGCTGCTTCCGGGCACGCGCGTCCCCGCGTCGCGGAGGTGGGATTGGTGCCGGTTCATGTGCGCGGAGTTAGAGCGCAGGCGGATCGGAACGCCATCAAAATTTGAGCGCGCCGGGCGTTTGCACCGGCGCGGCTACTTCAGGTTCTCGCGGAGGAAGCGGAAGAAGTTCCCGCGGAAAATCCCGGTAATGTCGTCGGCGCTGTAGCCGCGCTTCGCGAGGAGATCGTCGAGCTTTGTGAGGTCAGCGATGCTGTCGAGGTCGAGTGGCGTTTGCTCGATGCCGTAGCCGCCGTCGAGGTCGGTGCCGATGCCGACGTGGCGCGCGTTGCCGGCGAGCTGGCAGATGTGGTCAATGTGCTCGCAGATTTTCTCGATGCGCAGGCCGAAGTCCTGCGGCTTGGAAACTTTGTGATGCCAGCCGTGGACCATCATGATCGCATCGAACGCCATGCCGATGACTGCGCCGCGCTGGACGAGTTCCTGGATCTGTTCGTCGGTGAGCTGGCGGTTCCAGTTTGCGAGCGCGCGGCAGTTGTGGTGGCTCGCCCATACCGGCCCGCTGAAATGATCGAGCGCGTCGCGCATGGATTCGTCGCAGAGGTGCGTGACATCGAGGATGATCCCGAGGCGCTCCATTTCCTTCAGCAGCTCGCGGCCCTTCGCGGTGAGCGGCCCTTCGTCGTCGGTACCGCAGCCGTAGATGCCGGGTCCGTAGTGCACGGGACCGAGCGCGATGAGTCCATCTGCGCGCGATCTTTCAAGATGACGCCAGCTCAGTATCGAGTCCGCGCCTTCGAGGCTGAGCAGGTAGCCGATCGGCAATGTCGCAGCCTGAGCGTCGGATGCGGCGATCCATTTTGCTGCGTGCGCCTCGACCTGCGCCAATGTGCGGAGCTGCACCATCTCGCCGCATTCCTCCATGATGCGGTAGTACGCGATCTGACCCTGCGTCTGCGCCAATGCCTGCTCGGGGCTGCGCCAGCCGGGCAGATTGTGGAAGCGCGGCGAGTAGCGCGCGATTTGCGTCGCGACAATGACGCCGATGCGCCCGCGGCGCAGTTCTGAAAAGCACACGGTGTTGCGCGCGCGATGCCGCTCCGCCCCTGGGAGGATGAACGGATCGGAGAGTTCGCTGCGGCGGATTTTTTTCCTGCGTCCAGCGCTGGTCGCGGTTGAATTCCATCGCGTTCATCGAGATGTCGAGATGACAGTCGAAGATCAGTTTACGCGCTTCGGATGGGGTGCTCATGGGGTGATGTGCGGGCGGTGGCTCAAGTGGACGGAAACCACGACTGGACACGGATGCACACGAATAAGATCACGGAAGGTCGAGCAACGGACGACGAGTGCGGCGTCGCTCCATTCGTGGTTCAAATTGAGCCACTGCCGAATTGAGGACTGGCTTGCATTCGAAGATTCGTTCGCCCGGTGCTACGGCTTTTTCGCTGTGCTCTGGATGTAAACTTCGCGGAGCTGCTTGAAGTCCACCTCGACCGGCGAACTCGTCATGAGATCGCAGCCGCGGTTGTTCTTCGGAAATGCAATCACCTCGCGGATGCTGCTCGCGCCGGTGATGAGCATCACCAGGCGATCCAGGCCGAGCGCGATGCCGCCGTGCGGCGGTGCGCCGAAGCTGAACGCCTTCAGGATGTGGCCGAACTTGACCTGCTGCTCCTCGGCATTCACGCCGAGCACCTCGAAGAGCTTCGCCTGCAAATCGCGCTCGTGGATTCGGATCGATCCGCCGCCGAGTTCGACGCCGTTCAGCACGACATCGTAAGCGACCGCGCGGACTTTGCCGTAGTCGCCGGCTTCCATCGCGGGCACGTCCTCGGCCTTTGGGCGCGTGAAGGGGTGATGCACGGCGACCCAGTGGTTGTCCTCGGGTGAAAATGCGAGCAGCGGAAAATCCACGACCCAGAGAAAATTGAGCTGATCCTTCGCCGCGGCGATGAGGCCGAGCAGTTCCGCGCAGCGCAGGCGCACGCGGCCGAGGATTTCGCAGACGGGATCGTGCTTTGCGTCGGCTCCAAAAAACAGGACGTCGCCTTCGACGAAGCCCATGCGCTCGGCGAGCGCCTTCTTCTCGCCGTCGCTGAAAAATTTCACGATGGGCGATTCCCATTCACCGCCGGTGTTCCACTTGATGTAAGCGAGACCTTTCGCGCCGAACTCGGTCTTCACCCACTCCTCCCATTTTTTGAGCTGCTCCTTGCTGAACAGCGCCGCCGCGCCCTTCGCATTGATGGCTTTGATCGTGCCGCCGCCGCTCGCGACGGACGCGAAGACTTTGAATGTGGACGCGGTGAAAATGTCCGTCAGCTCGACGAGTTCGATCGCGAAGCGCGTATCGGGCTTGTCGCTGCCGTAGCGGTTCATCGCCTCGGCATAGGCCATGCGCGGGAACGGCACCGGGATATCCACACCGCGCGATTCCTTGAAGATGCGCGAGAGCAGGCCCTCGATGAGCGTCTGGATTTCCACGTCGGTGATGAACGACGCCTCGACATCAATCTGCGTGAACTCCGGCTGGCGGTCGGCGCGCAGATCCTCGTCGCGGAAGCAGCGCGCGATCTGGAAATATTTTTCCAAGCCCGCGACTTGCAGGAGCTGCTTGTACTGCTGCGGCGCCTGCGGCAGCGCGTAAAATGTGCCGGGGCTCAGCCGCGACGGCACGAGGAAGTCGCGCGCGCCCTCGGGTGTCGGGTTGGAAAGAATCGGCGTCTCGATTTCCAAAAATCCCTGCTCGTCGAGGAAGTCGCGCGTGGCCTTCACGACGCGGTGGCGCAGCTTCAGATTCCGCTGCATCGGCGCGGTGCGCAGATCGAGATAGCGATAGTGCAGGCGCAAGTCTTCATTCACACTCGGATCGTCGAGAGGAAAAGGCGGCACGTCGGCCTTGTTCAGCACGCGCAACTCAGAGGCGACGACTTCAATGCCGCCGGTCTCCAGCCTCGCGTTCTCCGTTCCCGGCAGACGCTGCGACACTTTTCCCGTGATCGAGATCACATCCTCGGGACGCAGCCCGTGGCTCTGCTCCGAGACCTGCGCAAATTCCTCCGGCCGAAAAACGACCTGCGTGAGCCCCTCGCGATCGCGCAGGTCCACGAAGATCACGCCGCCGTGATCGCGGCGCGAATTAATCCACCCGGCGAGCGTGACGCTCTGGCCGATGTGTTCCGTGCGAAGGCTGTTGCAGGATGTGGTGCGGTACATAAAAGGGCGCGGAGAATACGAAGGCCGCGCTGCTTTGCCAGCGCGGAGTGCGGGGGCGGGAGCGTTGTCGGGAGCCGGGACTTTCCAGCCCCGGTGCTGGCTCAGAATACGAATGCCAGGACCGGAAATTCCCCGCTACACCACCCACTCGACGGCCACGCTTTTCCGCTGCTTGAAACGGTCGTCGTAGAGCAATTTCTTGTTCGTCGCGCCGTATTCGTGGACGAGCTTCGTGCACTTCACGTCGAAGCAGCAGTATTCCGCGATGTCCAAAAGTTTGCCCTCGCGCCACCAGCGGATCGCGTCGAGGCCGTCGCCGGTTTTTCCCACGCCGAGGCTCGCGCTCGCGACGGCGTCGAGGCCGAGGCGGTGGCCGAGCTTGGCCTCGATGTCCACGAGCATATCCAGCGTGCGGCACTGGTGCGGGAGGTCGAGCACGGTGTAGCCCATGAGCACTTCGTAGTCGAAATTGATCACGTTGAACCCGACGACGAGGTCGGCGCGCAGGAGCTGCTGCACGAGGTCATCCACGCGCTTCTCGCTGAAGATTTGGTATTCGCCGAGACGCGTGCTGTAGGTCACGCCGAGGCTCATGCCCATGTCGCGCTTTTTGTCCCAGCCGCCGACATCGTTGGCGGTGCGCTGGGTTTCGAGGTCAAAATAAACGATGTCGCGCGACATGCGCGCACGTTGCCGGGGCGGGCGCGGCGGCGTCAAGCGGCGGCGTGTGATTTGCCGCGTTGGACGTTGGATGTTGGACGTTAAACGTTGGAAGTTTGGCCCGCCGCAGGCGCATCACGAATGTCAGCGCGTGTTGCGAAAACGAAAGGCCGCTGCGCGGGGCTCAACGTCCAACGCTTAACGCATAACGTTCAAAGCAGGACCCTCGCGGAAAACACCGTTGCCATCATCCGTCAAGCGGCGTGCTGGCTTTTCCCGGACGCGCGCTGTAAAAGCGCGGCCTGATGTTTTACGACCGAGTCCCGACTCCGCGCATCCTCTGGTGGGGAGCGATCACTTTCTGCGCGATCGTGATCGCGGATTCGTGGTTCCGCTGGGCGACATTCCAGTACGGGACTTTCGACCTCGCATTCTACGCGCAGGGCCTGTGGCTCGCGGGAAAAGGGGTGTGGCATGTGTCGCTGCTCGACGTGCCGCTGATGGGCAACCACCAGGACCCGATCGTCTTTCTCGCGCTGCCATTTTACAAAATATGGTCGCACCCGATGCTGCTCGTGATTTTGCAGACGCTGCTGCTCGCGACGATGCCGTTCACGGGCTGGCGCATCGCGCGGCACTTGGAATTCGGCCAGCAGGCGTCCGTCTGGCTCGCGTTGGCGACGCTGCTTGCGCCGGCGACGGGCTTCGTCGCGCTGCATGAATTCCACCCCGAGGCGCTCGCCGCGCCGCTGATCCTCCTGATGTTTCAGGGACGCTTTCAGCGCAGGCCGGGGGTCTTCTGGGTGTCGTTCATCCTCGTGCTCATGTGCAAGGAAAGCATGGGCCTGCTGCTCGCGTGGATTTCGCTCGTGTACTATTTCATCGAGCGCGACCGCGACCGCGAGTGGCGCATGGGTTGGAATGTAATTCCCGGCTGCGTGGCCTTTGGGTGGTTCCTGCTGTGTGTGCTCGTGATCGGTCCGGCGCTGAACGGTGGAAGCGTGGACTTTCTCGGGCTGTATGCGCACCTCGGGGATACGCCGGGCGGCATCATCAGCGGGTTTGTCACGCATCCATCGAAAGGTGCGAAGGCGCTGTGGACCGGGCTCACCGGCGGAAATCTTGCGTGGGGCACGCTGCTGCCATTCCTGTTGCTGCCGCTGCTGCGCCCGCGCTGGATCATCATGGCTGCGCCCATTTTCCTCCAGCACCTGCTGTCGTGGCGACAGTCCGAATGGAGCATTAATTTTCACTACGCAGCGCCGCTCGTGCCGCTGCTCTGGCTCGGCACGGCGGAGGCCGGCTCGGCGCTTTTCTGGCGCGATGTCCTCGCGGGATGGGTCGCTGTCGGATGTGCAGTCGGTCAGCTTTGGTTCGGGCCGATCAAGGAAGTGTGGCAGACCGTCATGAGCGCGGGCGATGCGCTGTGGGCGCGGGAGTGGAAGAGCACGATGCTCGCCGTAGTGGAGCAGGACGCGAGCGTGACGGCAGGCATCCCCTACCTCTCGCACCTCACGAATCGCAAACAGCTCTATTCGCTCCACCATGTGCTCAAGGGACTGAAGACGCTCAGTCGCGCCGAATACAAACCGCCGACAGGAATTGATGCCGTGGTGATGGACACCGCGGATCGGGCGACCTTCGATCCGGATGCGGGATATTTTCATCCGCAGCGAAAGATGGGCGAAAGGGTGCTGCCCGCGTCGGATCTGCTCCTGCACCATTTCATGGGCCAGCATCCGTGGCATGTGGTCGCCAGGAATGAACTCGCAATTTACCTCGCGGGCGCGACCGCGCAGCAGCACGGATTCAGCGGCGAAGGCAGAAAGCTCGACGAATTCCACGCGCTGATCGCCTGCGAGGGGATGCCGCCGCGGCCGGGCGATTCCATGCTCTTCGCGATGTCTTGGGAAGTGAAGCCGAAGCGCCAGTCGCTGCTCGCCGCATCGCTCTACCTGAAGTCCGCCGACGGGCATCTCTTTCTCGTCGGCAAAGGGCCCATCGCCCCCGGCGTCGAATCCGGCCGCTTCAGCGAGGCATGGGCCGTGCGTCCGTCGCCTTCCGTCCCGCCGGGAAAATACCGCGGAATCCTGCTCGTGTACGATCCGCTCGAAGCCTCCGGCGCACCAGAGCGCAAGCAATTCAAGCGCGTGGCCTTCGATGTCGGCGAATTCAATCTGGCAGCCCGTTGAGATACGCCGCGCTTGAAGGTGACGCGGACTTTTGACCGTAAATTACACGGATGCCACGGATGAACGCATCCCGCTCTGAAAACCATCCGAGTAATCCGTGGTGATTTTCTCCTTCACCCGAGGGAACCGGGTTTTCTCAGTCGTCGGCCGGCTATTGGGATCGCTTTCGCTCATCGGCGGCCAGCGCCTTCGATTTGCGCCGCACGGTCAGCGCCTCTTCATCGCGCCCGAGCTGGTGCAGGATTGCGGCGAAGAAATCGAGATAGGCGCGGTTCTTCGGAGCGCGTGCGACAGCGACACCGAGCGACTCCAGTGCTTCGGGCCATCTGCCGAGGCTGCCCTCACATCTCGCGGTCTCATAGAACACGGCGCTGCCACGGATGTCGAGGCGCTGCGCCTTTTTTGCCGTGACGAGAGCCGCCTCGAGTTCGCCCGCCTCCCGTTGCAGCGATGACAGGCCGAGCTGCGAAGGAAGATGCCACCAATGCCCGCGAGCATAGCCCGCGACCACGTCGAGAGCGGCGCGCGGACCTTCCGTGTCGTGCAGCACATTGGCTTCAAAGCCGGCAAGCTCCCAGGTGTCCGGGTTCGCCGGCTTCCACTCGCGCACCAGGGCGAGCGCCTCCGCGCTGCGTCCCTCCTTGTGCAATTGGCCCGCGGCATTCAGCGCCGCATTCCAATTGCGGGGAACATTGGACATAACCGCAGCCTTGCGATCGATGTCCAGCAAAGGCTTTGCTTCCTCAACACGGCCCAGCTTTTGCAGACAGATGCCCAGGTTAATCCGCGCCGTCATGGAGTCCGGATAAATAGTGAGCGTCCTCCTGTAAGCCAGCTCCTGTTCCGCGAATCGGCCCTTGCGGCCAAGCTCACTTGCATAATAGCTGAGCAGGCGCGCCGAAGCGCCGCCGTCCTCGATCGTCCGCTGGGCGAAGGTCTCGCCGTCCGTCCAGTCAGCCGCGCGGAAATTCGTGCGCGTCGCAAGCGCCAGCACTGCCGCGACACTAAGAGGCGCGATTAGGCATCTTGCCTTTTCGGGAAGCATGGCGATGGCTCCTGCGACAGCAAGAAGGAACCCTATGCTTGCAGTATAAAGCCAGTGCTCGGCCACCTCGGCATTCAGCGGGATCAGATTGGAAATCGGGACAAATGCGACGGTGAACCAAAGGACACCGAAACGTCTGAGGGTTCGTGTCTCGCCACGTTTCATCCAAAGCCAGCCAAACAACGCCAGCACTGCCGCCCCGAGGATCGAAAGGTATTCGGCGCCGATGCTGCGCAACCACGCGGCGTGGCTGGAATACATGTCCGACGGACCGAGCGAACGCTCCATCATCAGACGTGCCGGGGCCACCATCAGCCTGCCGTAATCGCCCAGCGCTCTGAGCGCGAGCACCGTGCGCCCGCCGAGCAGCTCCGGAGCAACGCCGGGCGTGGTCGCGCGGTGTGCGGGCAGCGAGTGCAGGACTGCATAGAGCGCAATCATCGCTGCGAGCCCCGCGATCGGGAGGAGCCTCCTTCGCAGCCGCGTGCTGCGGTCAAATAGCAGCGTGTAGATGACAAACAGCAAGGCCCACACAAGCGCGATTTCCTTTGAGCACAGCGCGGCGAGGGCGGCCAGCGCGGCGATGGTGCATAGCGCAGTCCGCGCTAACCAGCCGGGACAGTCCCGCGAATGTCTCCATGCAAGCCATGCCCCCAAGGCAAAGAGGGCAGCGAGGCTGTCGGCCCGACCTGAGATGTAAGCGACGGCGGCATTATGGACCGGATGCACCAGCCATGTGACGGCGATGAGAAATGCCGCGACCCCCTTTTCATCCCCGCCTTTCCACAATGCCGGCAACAGGCGGCGCAGCAGCAGAAATAACAGCCAGGCCGCGACGGTATGGATCAGGATATTGGTGCAGTGATAACCGACTGTGGACTCACCCCACAGCCAATAATCCAACATATAGGAAAGATTCTGAACGGGCCGGTAGTGGGTCGAGAACGATTCCGTGAAGAGATGCTGCCGGAAGACCTCGGCGGAAAACGCCGGGCTGCGAAAGAACGGGTTCTCACCGATCAGATAGGTGTCATCCCATATCCGTTCGCCCTTGAGACATGGGAAGTAGGTGCCGAATCCGACGGTGAGAAACAAGAACAACACCAGCCACGGGCGCAGCCATCTGGCAGACGCCGACGGGCGCAGCTTGCAGACGGCCGCTGGACTTGGGCTGGGCTTGGTTTCCGTCAAGAGGATGACTGCCGGTGATGGTTTGGGCGATGACTGGCGGGAATGAAATCGGTTCTCATGGGAACTGGCAGTGGAATCTTCGGGAAGCAACCGCTTTTTGCCGGAACGGGGATGTGACTCATCCACTTTTGGAATCGGGTTGGGCGCCTGTCCATGCGGCTGACTAAGCATCCATGATGCCAAGGACGTCGGGAGCAAAAAGCAAACACCCGGCCATCCGTGAGGAAGGCCGGGTGATGTGAGATAGAACCGCTCAGGCGGCCCGGAGGTTAACGATAGGGCGACCAGAAAGAAGCCGGGGCGACGTCGGACAGAGCCGTGAACGTGGCCGAGGGAACTTTCGGAGGCGTGTCGATGGTGAACGTCCCGAAGGAGGCGCCGAGGATGTCGGTGTTGCCGCTCCCGTGGAGGCGGGTGCCGGTCTTGATGTAGGCCTGGAGGTCCGCGAAGGACGGGTTGCCGGAGCTCCTGTTGTTCTCGATGGCATACTGGTCCACAGCGGAGTCCAGGATGCGGAGGTCTTCGAGGACCTGGGTGGCCTGCGAGCGCTTGCGGCTGCGCAGGAAGTTCGGGACGGCGATGGCCGCGAGGAGTGCGATGATCGCGACCACGATCATGATTTCAACGAGCGTGAAGCCCGCGTGTTTGGTGTTCAGTTTACGAAGCATGGGATTATGATTTCTGGTTTGTTTGTTTTGGTGTCGCAGCGTTTGGTCGCTGCGGACGGGATGGTGAAAAGCAACAGCCATGCCACGTTATTCCAAATTGTGCTCATCGTGAAACTAAGTGAGCCCGAAGGCGTGACGGATAGTGAGTTTTCTTCCGGGGAACAGGTTTGGCCAATCTCGTGCGGCGACCCGATCATCCCGGGCTAACCCGCCCGGCATCGTGCATGGAAAGCAAACACCCGGCCATCCGTGAGGAAGGCCGGGTGATGTGAGATAGAACCGCTCAGGCGGCCCGGAGGTTAACGATAGGGCGACCAGAAAGAAGCCGGGGCGACGTCGGACAGAGCCGTGAACGTGGCCGAGGGAACTTTCGGAGGCGTGTCGATGGTGAACGTCCCGAAGGAGGCGCCGAGGATGTCGGTGTTGCCGCTCCCGTGGAGGCGGGTGCCGGTCTTGATGTAGGCCTGGAGGTCCGCGAAGGACGGGTTGCCGGAGCTCCTGTTGTTCTCGATGGCATACTGGTCCACAGCGGAGTCCAGGATGCGGAGGTCTTCGAGGACCTGGGTGGCCTGCGAGCGCTT
>Ga0315900_10005400_pt1 | contig 17568 bp, 11 predicted proteins | sample LakEriMetagenome_FD_203521 | JGI IMG/M metagenome (GOLD analysis project Ga0315900, IMG submission 203521) | Freshwater fungal communities from buoy surface, Lake Erie, Ohio, United States - Buoy 12 MA114 | ecosystem: Environmental > Aquatic > Freshwater > Lake > Lake biofilm | place: USA: Lake... | reverse complement strand
CAACTTTTCCGCATCCGTCGGTTGAATTCCGATCTTACTGGTCCAGTCTTTTGTCCAGTCATCGTAATCTGCGGCTTGTGGACCATCTCCCTTGCCTGCCTGTCCATGACACTTGGCGCACGCAGCCGTATCGCCAACGAATAGCTTCTGTCCTTTCTCAATCGACTCCGTCAACTGAGATTTGTTCTCATCGGTCTCTTGTCCAAAGATGGGAAAGGAAGGTTTGGCAAACTCTTCGACCCGATCCGGTGCATCTTTCCAAGCGTCAGCGATCTCGGTCAATATCTCCGTTGCCGCATCCACCTGCTCTTGATAAGTCGATTTCTCCTTCTCGTCGGAGCTGGATTTCCAGCTTGCATTGTAGATCCTTGCACTTTCTAGATCCAAGTCATAGGCAGCCAAGTAGAGCAATTTGCGTTCAAGCTCTCCACGGATTGAAAGATAAATAACATAGTCGACCAACGATTCGATCTGCTGCTCACTTAACTTCGTGAATTTCGGCATTTGCGAATCCGCAAGCCCCTGGACCAAAATTCGCTTCAGATCTTCCTTGAGAGGTTTGCTTTGGCGGTTTGGGCTCTTGTATTTGAACCAACCATGTCGGAACTCGCGCGGATATGGATTCTGTGAAGCTGCGACTGGTCCTCGACCTTGCCCAGATTCGCCATGGCATGAGGCGCATTGCTGACGGTAAAGCCCCGTAGCCCCCGGCTCTGCGGAAGCTGGTGGGTCACCTGCAGCCATCTTCAACTTTTCAAGCGATAGGAGATCTGCATACTCTTCAGTAAACAATGGCGGTATCTTTGGATCGTTGAGGGTTCCGAACCACTCCTCCACCAACTGCGAACTATCCATAAGCGGTTGTGCAAGATCCACATCCTCCGACGTTTCCAATGCGTGCGCATATAGAAAATTCGGTTCGAATTCGGGAGTGCGATTCGACCCGCTATCGCACCCCAAAATAGAAGTGGCTGCAAGCATCGCAGCCAACACGCATCTTTGTTGTTTCATAGATATCGCGATTGAATTACTACGTGATTATTTCTTCGATAGATCTCGAATCTCTATGGACTTCCAGCGAACATCGTACGGCCCTTCTTCTTTGCCGATTCCGTGAACTTGAAGCCCGATGAATCCAGAATCAAACGAGAGCGGATCGGTAATGTCCTCGATCAATGTCCCGTTAATCCATGTTTGAATTCGTTTGCCAACGGCCCGGATATGGTACTGGTTCCATTCGCCGTTCTTCAAATGACTGTGTTGTGGTTGGGTGGGGGAGATCCAGTTACGGCCGGTCGCTTCACCATAAACATACCCAGCTTCGCCAGGGCTCGATTCGATTTCTACTTGTGGTCCATGAACGCGACCATTGTCTTTGTCTGGAAGGCTCTTGGATCGGATCTGCACTCCAGAATTCAACTTGTCATGCACTTTCACCTGAAAGCGAAGTTCAAAATCAGAATACTCTTCTTTCGAGCATAGAAATGAGTTGGGACTCTGATTCGATGTCGTTCCTAGGATCGCGTCTCCATCGATACGATAGATTGCCCAGCCATTCTTCGCTGTCCAGCCTGACAGGTCCTTGCCATTGAACATCGAGACCCATCCGTCTCCCGAGGGTGCGGCGGGTGCAGGCGAGTTCTCGTTCCGAACGACTTTCGGTTCGTTCCCTTTTTTCTCTTGTCCAAAAACATAGGACGGATCAACCTGGACGCCTAAAGTCAAACAAAAAGCAGAGCAAGCGACAAAACCGCGGAAGGATCGGAGCATAGAGGACCTCGACGCAATCGATAGAGAGGAATACGATCAGAACTTGCCTTCAAGTGTACATTAGAGAACCGCGTTTTACGAGCGGTCAGCAACTAACCTCAACGAACTGCGACGAAAAGACATGCGCGACTATTTGCACGACTTATCTCGACCTTCATCGCCTGGGCATGCCGCTTTCCCTCGTACGCGTCTACGGCGCAATCGCCGCTGGCCGTGGATTCGCGAAATGGTCCAAGAAACCAGGTTTGTTGCTGCCAATTTGATTTGGCCCATCTTTGTTATCGAGGGTACGAATCGCCGTGAGCCCATCCACTCGATGCCTGGTGTTGAACGGCTAAGCATCGACCTAGCTGCTCAAGCGGCCGAGGAAGCGGCAAACCTGGGAATTGGAGCGATTGCAATTTTTCCCGTGACACCCCAAGAAAAGAAAACGGAAGATGGTCGCCACGCTTGCGATTCGAAGAATCTAATCTGCGAAACAACTCGAGCCATTGCGGCGAAAACAGGCAACAGAATCGGCATCGTTTGCGATGTCGCTCTCGACCCGTACACATCGCATGGGCAAGATGGGTTGCTTCGCGATGGTTATGTTGTCAACGATGAAACGATAGCTGTCCTTTGCGAACAAGCAGTCAATCAAGCGAAGGCGGGGGCAACGCTTATCGCTCCATCGGATATGATGGATGGTCGCATTGGAGCCATACGTGATGCGCTCGATGAGTCAGGGTTCCAGCACATTGGCATTATGTCGTATGCTGCCAAATACGCATCTTCGTTCTACGGCCCATTCCGCGATGCCGTCGGTTCGGCAAAGAACTTGGCCAGCGGTGATAAGAAAACCTACCAAATGAACCCAGCCAACTCCGAGGAAGCCATCCGAGAAGTAGAACTGGACATCGCGGAGGGTGCGGATATCGTGATGGTCAAGCCTGGTATGCCTTACTTGGATATCGTCCGAAGATTGCACGATTCCTTCCCGGTTCCGGTGGCTGTCTATCAAGTGTCAGGCGAGTACGCCATGCTGAAGTTTGCTTCTCAAGCAAATGCCTTGAATGAACAATCCGTCGTCATGGAGAGCATGTTGGCGTTTCGACGCGCTGGGGCATCTGCAATCTTGACATACTATGCAAAACATGTCGGTCAATGGCTGGCCGAGTAGTCGATTGGAGTCAGTCCGAGAAATCAATCGACCTTAAAATCAAAAGAATTTGTACCACTCTTGACCTCAGCGTTGAGCTTGGAAGCGGTTGGATTTGCATATTTCGGCGGAAGCAGATTCTTGGAGAGAGAGGCCGCGATTTCTGAAGCCTGCATTTCGTTGTAACCAGTCGGATATTCGTTGGTAATGTCGTAGGGGTCAGCAAGCTTATCAGAACCTTCGGACTTTTTGGGTTCGAGCTTCTTGTCGTATTTGGCGACCGTGACGTCATATTTCCCCGCCGCTGCACCATCTCCACTCATACGAGTCGTCAACTTGTAAACGCCAGAAGAATCGGTAACGCCAGATGCGGATATGCCGACACCTGGAGTCGTTGGCGTAAAAGCGACAATGGCACCCTCCACTGGTTTGCCTTTTGAAGTTATCGTACCCGATACCGGATAGACAGGCTCCAGATTCTCGCCCGAGCACCCTAAACAAACCAAAAGCAAAAAGGAGCTTAGTTTCCACGGTGACGATTGGCTGATTAGCATTTTCTACCCTACAGATAACTGCCAAGATGGACATAGAAAAATGGCAGTAGGCACTCAGAGCCAGCTGCCAAGAAAGAATTGGATATCGACTCCACTAATCTGGTATCGATGCAACTTCGCCGCCACTCTTTGATCCGAGAGCTCCCCATGCTCCATACATGGATGGCCCTGCAATTGTTTGTCGTGCATTCAGATTGCCTGTATCCACGCTGTTGCTAATAAAGCGGACGGAACCATCGCAAAGTGCTGCATTAACACCACCGGTATGTCGACTCGCAGGGGGAATAACTAAGTGGACAGAATCACCATTAATCCCACCATCAGCACAAGAGGCTGCGTTGGGAGGCAAGACTGTGTTGAAACTCACATACATAGGATTTGCGTCCTGCCAAGCAATTCCAAAGCGAGACTGAATTGCTGAACCTGCCACAAAAAATCTTCCCGCTACCACGGTATTGCATAAGGAAGGAGTGTTGATCAAACCAGTAATTCTCGTATGTGTTCCTAAAACTATCTCGACTTGATTCGCGGTGACAGTCACGGGATTCTCTGCACGGACAGGAGTCGACTGTTGGCAAAGTCGCTCACTCAATGCAATCGTGTTACTCGTTCCGTCGGAGATGTCACCAAACTTATAGCCACGAACGCTCCCTCGCGGGCTAAAAACACCTCTCGCTTGCCCGGACACTCCCGACATCAACCCCTCAACCATGTCTCCTGCACTAAGTGCATAGCTGTTGGTGCGAGTATTGTTTGTGTAACCACTGTCGGAGGGGCATCGCATAAATGCAGGGGATGTATTCCATGGCCCCCAGTTAGCCCATGCGTGTGGGCCATGGGGTGGATTGTTTGCGTCCCCAGCGACAATTTGATTGTACTGATTTCCACCTTCAATGAATGCGAGTAATGGAATGAAAGCGCTTAGTCGACCACGATTGGAATTCATCAGGCCAGTACCTGATGTGCTATTTGTTCCTCCGCTGCGTGTTGGCAAAGACTTAAACGTTGATTCGTAGTTATGCAAAGCCAAACCTAATTGCTTGAGATTGTTGGAGCATTGCATGCGCCGAGCTGCCTCTCGCGCCGCTTGAACGGCTGGAAGAAGCAGGCCAACCAAAATTCCTATGATGGCAATAACTACCAATAGTTCAACAAGTGTGAATCCACGCCGAGTGGAAGCGAAAACAACTTTCTTCATCGCGACGTACTCCCAAAAACGAAAAAACCAATAAAGCGACCCTAGTGTACATTAACAGTCTATTAGAGGGGTCTAAGCCTCGCAAGATGGCGTGATGAGCAAAATTATCTACTAAAAATCGGGATCGATTGCCTGCACTCTCTCAACAGGGGCAGCCAAGAAGCGGATCGTCCATGGCTCGCAAATCCGTGGTGGGTAATCCGTCTGGGAATACGGACCGGATGCCGTTGATAGCCTCTTCTGCGATCTCGATGTGCAGCGATTTCGTCGCTTGGTAAAAGTCGTTAGCCGCTCGTGGAAGCTTGGGGCTTCCGTGCAATGGTTTGTCTGAGACGCACAGCAACGATGCGGATGGAATGCGATATCGAAACCCATTGGCAGCCACGGTTGCTGACTCCATATCAACTCCAATGCTACGACTCGCCTTGAGGTCAGCTAGCTTTCGACTGATTGCCAACTCCCAATTTCGGTCTGCAGTCGTATAAACAACTCCGATACGATAAGGGAGTTTGCGCTCTTCGAGTACGCGTGCCAAGCTTCGGTTGAATAAGAAGCTCGGTGTAACAGGAACGGATCGAGGCAACGTGTCGTCCAGAACATGATCATCGCGCATATAACTGGTGGCTAAAACGAAGTCTCCAATTTCTTGATGGTTTCGGATGCCTGCGCAGTGACCGATCATCAACATGGCGTCGGGACGCAAGACGGCTAAGTGGTCTGTGAAGTTCTTTGCATTGGATGGCCCTACTCCGATATTCACAATCGTGAGGCCGTTGCTATCGGGGGATACTGAATGCAATGTGGGCATCTGGACATCGGGTCTCGATGATTCAATCGAATTCGGATGCAGTTTGCGAAACGCGTCCATATGCATGTGGTAGTTGGTCAAGAAAACAAATCGTTGGAAATCTTCTGCACGGGTGCCGGTGTAATGTTCCAACCGTTCGAGAGAGAGTTCCACGCGTTCCGGCCCAAACAAAAACACTTTTTTTCGGGTCTGATCAAATTCCGATTCGTCGATTGCCGTCAGGAGATTGGGCGAGTTCAAATCGATCCGAGGCTGCGACTGGGTGATCTCAATTTCAGCTCCTTTGGCTGCCAGTTTGTAAAGCTCGCGGCGCAGATACCAGCGATATGCTCCTGGACGAGCTATTTTGCCGGAGATCGTTGGGTTATGTTTTGACCAATGCCGAAGCACGGTCACCTTGGAGTATCTACCATCTTCGTAAAACCGCTCCATCAGCTCGCACGCTTGCTCGATTGCTGCCGCGATATCCTCAGTTTCGGGAGAAATTCGGTAAGTTTCATTCATAGTCGTGAATATTCGAGCCCCTGAACCAATCGAGCGTGCTCGGGTCTTTTTGAGTGTTCAGAATTGGAATTTTTGTTCAAATATCAGCGATTCACGGGGCAAGTACGAAACTTGCAATCGCGCATTACATTCTAGCAAACGACTTCCATCGCAATCATGACGAACGCTGAAATCCAAGAAATCCCCAATCGCTTTGATTTTTCGACTGCATGCGCAGAAATCTATCAAGCTTGGACAACGAATGGTTGCTTTGATGCCAACGTCGATCCCTCGAAAAAACCCTTCACGATCGTCATTCCTCCACCGAACGTTACCGGAGCATTGCATCTAGGCCATGCGTTAAACAACACGATGCAGGATGTTCAAATCCGAATGCACCGAATGATGGGCTTCGAAGCACTGTGGATACCCGGCACGGATCACGCCGGGATCGCCACGCAAGCCGTCGTGGAGAAACGTTTGAAGGAGATCGAAAACAAAACGCGTCACGATCTCGGACGCGAGAAACTCGTTCAGCGAATTTGGGAATGGAAAGACCAATACGAAGCCCGCATTTTGGGGCAACTCAAGAGCATGGGCTGCTCATGCGATTGGCGGCGAACACGCTTCACATTGGACGAACGATGCGCCAAAGCGGTTCGCTCTACATTCTATGATCTCTTTGCCAAGGGGTTAATTTTCCGAGGCAAGCGGTTGGTGAACTGGGACACTTTCTTGCAAACCGCTGTCAGCGACGACGAAGTTTACGCAGCAACGACCAAGGGGCATTTCTGGCACTTGCAGTACCCGATTCTCGATCCGAAACCAGGTGAACCAACGCATGTCACAATAGCAACGACGCGGCCGGAAACGATGTTGGGTGATACGGCTGTCGCTGTGCATCCCAAGCCGACCGAGGCGTTGGCAAAATACGAGCAGGGACTTCGTGAAAGAATTGCTGATGCGAACGCAAAGGACCATCCCGCCCTTCACGCCCAACTCGAGGAGCTTGAGTCGCGGCGTCGCGATCACCTACCGATTCTGGAGCTACTGGCAAACATGGCTCGGGACGGTCGCAAGATCATGCTACCGATCGTCAATCGAGAGATACCCCTTGTCGCGGATGTTTGGGCCAAACCGGAATTGGGTAGCGGCTGCGTCAAGATCACACCGGCTCACGACCCCAACGATTACGAAGTTGCCACACGGTGCGATCTTCCGTTGCTGAACATCATGAACTCGGACGGTACGCTAAACGAAAATGGTGGTCCCTTTGCGGGAATGTCCATGTCACGCGCACGCGACAAAGTCGTAGCACGAATGGAAGATCTTGGGCTACTCCTCAAAGTCGAAGACCGCGAGATCGAGCTAAAACACAGCGACAGAAGCAAAACTCCGATCGAACCATATCTCGCAGATCAATGGTTTGTCAAAATGGATCAGCTTGCTCAATCGGCAATGGATGCAGTAACCGATGGGCGGGTCAAAATCTATCCACCCCGTTACGCCAACGGATATCTCGATTGGCTTGGGGAAAAGCGTGACTGGCCGGTCGGTCGACAGCTTTGGTGGGGGCATCAAATTCCTATTTGGAGCCGTACGTTCGACGATGCTGCGAAAGCTCACTCGCTGAAGTTCCAAATCGAATCGATGCCTGAGCGCGTTGCTGGACTAATGGTTGCCCACATCGAAGAACCCGCTACGGTGCATGTTTGTGTTCAAGAAGAGGACCGTGGACTTGAAGTGAAACTTGAGTCGCTCGGTCTCACGCGGCAAGAAGACGTTTTGGACACGTGGTTCTCGTCGGCGCTCTGGCCGCACTCGACGCTTGGATGGCCTGATTTGAACGAGGATCTTTCGTACTTCTACCCGACGACGACGCTGATCACGTCACGGGACATTATCACCCTTTGGGTTGCCCGAATGGTGCTCATGGGGCTCAACAATCTGGGCGAAGTACCGTTCCGCGAGGTCTTTATTCACCCCAAGATTCTGGATGGTTACGGCGAAACCATGTCCAAGAGCAAAGGGAACGGTGTCGATCCGATCGATGTCATCGACAAATTTGGTCCAGACGCATTGCGGTTCGGATTAGCATGGCTCTGCACCGAAACGCAAGATGTACGTATGCCTGTCCAATACGAATGTCCACACTGCGAAGCCAAAGTAAATCAGACCAAAGAGAATCGACAAACACCGACGGTCAAGTGTGACAAATGCCATAAACTCTTCTCCACTCAATGGGCAGAGGCTGAACAAGACAAAGCGCATCCGAAAGCACCTGTCGTTAGCGAACGATTCGAACAAGCGCGCAATTTTGTGAATAAACTCTGGAATGCTTCGCGATTCGTCATGATGAATTTGGAAGACTTCGCGTTTGAGAAGCTTTCAACCGAGGACTTGCCATTGGAAGACCAATGGATTCTTTCCCGCTTGGCATCTGTTACGGAGCAGATGGAGACGGAACTAAAACAATATCACTATGCCGAGGGTGCCCGAGCGATCTATGACTTCGCATGGGATCACTTCTGCTCGTTATACGTCGAGATGGCAAAGCCACGATTGCAGAATCCGGCAACGAAGCCGCAAGTTCAACGCGTTCTTGCACATGTGCTGGACCGAATGTTGCGATTGCTTCACCCGATCATGCCATTCGTTACCGAAGCGATTTGGACTCAGTTGAATAGGATCACCCGTCAACGCGATTTCATTACCGGCGAAGTTGCCGGAGATTGGATTGTTCGTGCACATTGGCCGGCTGTGGACAAGAGGTTTGTCAATCCGGATGTTGCGAAACAGTTCTCGCACTTCGTTGATTTGATTGGCGCCGTTCGTGAAATTCGTTCTCGACAGAATATTGCTCCCAAGGACCAGGTTGCTTTTTCCGTTCGTTGCAACGACGAGATGAAGCAGTTGCTTTCGCCGATGGCACCGTTTATAGAATCGATGGCCAATGCCACAGCGACTCAGTGGAGTAGCAACCCTACCATGCCAGCCATTCCAGCACAGATTTCTATCCCCGAGATGGATGTATTTGTGGATTTGACGCAGTTCATTGATGTCGCTGCTGAAATCGCTCGCAACGAGAAATTGGAAGCCAATTTGGTCAAGCAGATCCAAGGCAAAGAAGGGCGATTGTCCAACGAAGCTTTCGTCAGCCGAGCACCTGCCGACATTATTGAAAAGGAGCGGCAAGCGTTGACCGATTTGGCCACACAACTGGCAGAAGTAAAAGAAGCGATCAACAAGCTTCGAACACTCTGACCAGAAGCTTGGTGAAACCGAGCTATTTCGGCTCGGTGCTTGCATCCCAACCCGAAGCGTAAGAGCGTAAGCGAGGGACTGGCCGCACAAGCGCGCCCGCGACCGCGTCCCTCTGAGATGCTAGTTGTCCGCGCTTCGGAGAGATGCGACTGCGTGTACAATTAGACCTTTCTTACACTAAACTGCGGTTCGCAGTTCAAATTCCTCTCCATCGGAACCTGACTTTCATGACAGTCGTATACCGGAGATCCTTGCTCTCCAACATTCGGAGCCTCACTTGTCTTTTCTTTATCAGCATCGCGATCACGCACAGTGTGTTGGGTGAGAACGTCAATGTTTGGCTTGGAACAGGTCGCAGTCCACAAAGCCGCGGCATCTACCACTGCAAACTTGATACCACCGACGGCAAACTGACAGAACCGAAGCTCGTTGCGGAAATGGAAGGGCCCGGGTTCCTGGCGAAGCATCCGAAACTGCCGGTACTGTATGCTGTCGGAGGCATCAAGAATGAACAAGTAGTGGCTGCATTTGCGATTGCTGATGATGGCAAGTCACCCTCGCTTTCTTTCATGAATGCGGTTGCCATCGGCGATGGTGGTGCTGCGCATGTCGCCATTGATGCAACAGGCAAAACCTTGCTGACCGCGCAGTACGGCGGTGGCTCCGTCGCGTCGTTCGCCTTGGGGAGTGACGGATCGATCACGGCTAGAACAAAGCTAATCAAGCATGATGGAGGATCGAGGGTCGTGTCGAATCGTCAAGATGCTTCCCATGCCCACTGGGTAGGGTTCTCCCCGGACAATAGGTTCGCCTTCGTTCCCGATCTTGGTTTGGATCGTGTCCTTATTTACAAACTGGATCCTGAGAACTCAAGTATCGAGCGGCACGGAGAAGGGGTGACGCCTCCAGGGAGTGGTCCTCGGCACATGAAGTTTCATCCGATGGGTCGTTGGATTTACGTGCTGAACGAACTCAGTTTGACGATCACCCAATTTGAGTATGACGCAACGAAAGGGACGATGAATCCGGTTCAGACGCTGGAGACGGTGCCTGCCGTTGAACTTGCACGCGAGAAAGCCAAGAGTGCTTCCGAGATACGAATACATCCGAACGGGAAGTACGTCTACTCAGCCAATCGTGGTCACGATTCGATCTCAGTCTTTGAGATCGAGGCGTTGTCGGGGAACTTGAAGCGAATCCAAATTGAGAATGCAAGAGCCATCACCCCTCGCAATTTCAATGTCTCGCCTTCTGGGGAATGGCTATTGGTCGCGGGTCAGGCTTCCCATACCCTTGCGGCGTTCAGCATTGAAAGCGATTCAGGACGAATTGTCTTCAATCAGAATAGTGTTTACGCGCCGAGTACTATCTGCGTTATGTTCGATGATGGCAAATGAAACACTCCGTCGTGTTACGAGAAATCCCAGTTGCATAACATTGCATGACAATACGGAATGGAATCCAAGCGGATGACAAGCAAGGCCTAGTGACGTGATCTCGAGAGTGACTGATTGACGATCGAGGAGCTACCCCCTTCGTCATTCGTCGTGCAATTAGGTTCCTTCCGCAATCATCTTCAGGCAGAGTTCTTGAACCTGGCGAGGATCGGCGTTCTTGTTCTTCTTTTTCGCTTGTCCGATAAGCGAAGCGATGGCTTTTTCATTGCCGCCGCGAACCTTGGCAATGACATCGGGGTTCTCTTGCAATAACACGCGACACAATTCCATGAGTTCGTTCGTATCGACCGCGACAATTCCCATCGACTCAATCATCTTTACTAGATCCAACGCTGGGTTGGTCAAGAGCTTGGAGTAAATCTCTCGTGCGCGTGCGGTATCGATCTTGTTCACGTCCACTGCTTGTAGTAACGTCGACAACGCAGTGGAGCCGATCGGAAAGGATTCGATCTCGATTCCGCTGTCGTTTATTGTCCTCAGAACATCCTGCAGCATCCAAGCACTTGCACGCTTTGGAGAGGCACCACCCTCCACTAGTTTCAGGAAATACTCAACAACACCCCGCCCTTGTTGTACCAAAACCTCAGCATCGGACGCCCGCAACGCGAGATCGGTCTCGAGTTTGGAACGGGCGGAGTTAGGCGTAATGAATGCTGAAGCTTGTTGAGCTGCGATGTCACTCTGGCCGATGGTTACAGGAACAAGATCCGGGCAGGGGAAGTAACGATAGTCGGCTGAATCTTCTTTTTCTCGCTGTACCGTTGTTACGCCCAAGTTGTCGTCCCAACCTCGCGTTTGTTTTGGTGCTTCGCCGATCTTCTTTCCGTCGGCCAAGAATAAATCGTATTGTCGCTGGCTCTCGTACTGAATGGCTCGCTCGACGGCCCGGAAGCTGTTGAGGTTCTTGATCTCAACGATAGGCGTTGCCGCAACCTCTCCATCACGATCGAAGTGTAGATTGACGTTCGCGTCCGCTCGCAGAGAACCTTCCTGCATGTTTCCGTCCGTGATACCGAGGTACATCATCAGCAGCCTCATTTCCATGAGGTATGTCTTCGCTTCTTCCGCGCTGGAGAGATCGGGCTCAGAGACAATCTCAAGGAGAGGGGTACCGGCACGGTTCAAATCGATTCGAGTATCCGCCTTGCCGGATACTTCGTCATGAAGACTTTTGCCCGCATCCTCTTCGAGGTGAGCGCGAATGATTCTTATCTTCTTCTTGGCAAGAATCCCGTCCCCATTTTTGGTATCAATTTCGAGGAAACCTGGACCGCAGATAGGCAAGTCGAATTGGCTCGTTTGGTACCCTTTGGGGAGATCGGGGTAGAAGTAGTTCTTTCGATCCCATTTTGTGAAAGAAGCAATCTGAGAATTGAGGCCGATTCCTGCGCGAATCGCATATTGGATCGCAGTTTGATTCAAAACGGGAAGCGCTCCAGGCAAACCTAGGCAAACAGGACAAACTTGCGTATTTGGGGAAGCCCCAAACCGAATGCTGCATCGACAAAACAACTTCGTGGCTGTCTTTAGTTGGACATGGACTTCAAGCCCAATAACCGTTCGGTAGATAGATGGCATTTTTGCTCTTCGGATCATCCAATTCGTGTTCAAATAGGTAGGCTGGACGATATATCCGATCGCAACTCTATTCAACCCCTAGTTTCCTGTACGAAAGAGATACATTTTCCTTGTCCCTTGGTAACGGATTGTTAGTATTTCCATGCACAAAAGGTCGAGAGATGGCAAGCTTTGCCGATAGGGTGATCTAGTCAAAACCTGAAACACTTTTTCTCGAATAACGGACGCTTACTTCCAGGATGGAACGGCAGTTGCTCATTGGTTTGCTACGTCGAGATTGCGGACTGCCAGACGTGCAGGGATCCTACAAATTGATCCTACACTTTTAGATGCCATGATGATTGCTATCCAAAAGCACATTCATCACCAAGGAGGGCTACGTATGAAAAGCTTCATTCGCAATACATTCAACTATTTGGTTTTGCTGGCTGCAATTCTCTTGGTTCCGAAGTTGGGATGGGGGCAAGTTGCCTTTGACGTCAACCCAGTGGTAGCAGCCCGAGATCTCGGACAGACGAGCTTGATGAGCCAGCTTCCTCACTCTCGAATGGTCGAGGTGCAACTGGATATCTCTGCATTGTTCACGCCGGGCGATGCCTCTCAGATAACGGAATACACCGTTCGCATGGTGAGTCGTCACGATGATGTTCAGGTGGCAGACTACTCACCGCGTACTGAGCTTCAAAGCGAGGTCCTCGGAGCGATGCAGGTGACTCAAGATGCTGACAAACTGCGTGAAGGGGCTATTCGGGGATTCGGGGGCTATCCCGGCGTGGGGACCGTTCATGGCTATGCTTATGGGCATGACAACTCTCATGAGACAATCGTCTATGCGAAGAAGCCATCGCTGGAACTTTCAACGGCCTCGGGAACATTGGATCGTCGCCGCGGAGTTTACTTCAAAGTAAAGCAGTCTTCGCAGAATACGCTCGAAGGGGCGAGACCGTTTCGGATCGTATTTGAAGTTCCGCAAACCTGGCGCGCGGATCTACTGGATGTCTCTATCGAAGCCATCGGACACGAACACTCCAACTCAAAACGACTACGAGTGTTGTCAACTCAGAAATTCGTTGTCGCGATGTACCAAGAGTATGACGAACACGCGGCAGCGGTTGCATCGGATTACATGAGGCATCAAAAGAGGTTGGCTTCTTATGCAAAAGCATATGCGAATACGATTGAACAACGAAGCTTTCCCACCCCATTTCATAAACTCGGGGCGAAGCTGGATATGTACGAGCCCTCTATCCCGCAGGATTGGTTCGATGGCATTGTTTACACGCCCGGAACAGCGTACCCTCTCATGCGGCTCTCGTATTTGCCGGTCGATCTTCGCGTTGCGATCTTGAATTATCTGGACCAAAAAGGGCTCGTCGAGTCCATGTCGGGGACGAAAGCGTCGCAACGCGTCGCCTATCAAATCCCATCGAGCATTGCGACCCGTTAAGCTAAAGTTCGCAACAACTTTCGAGATTCTGAATCCAATCAGTTGACTCACTCGTATAATGCACCAATGGCTCGAGACCGTTGAACACAACGCTGCCGATGGCGCAGCGAATCACCAGAAAATTCTAAGTTATCGGAACGAAAAGAATGAAGAAGAGTATTGTTAGTTTGGCTTTTGCGGCTGTTGCCAGCATGAGCTCCATGGCTTTCGCACAGAAAAACATTGTAGAGACAGCCGTAGAAGCTGGCAGCTTCAAAACACTTGCAGCCGCCTTGGGTGCAGCTGACCTCGTCGGTGCAGTATCGGGCACTGGACCTTTCACAGTTTTCGCCCCAACCGACGAAGCTTTCAAGAAGCTTCCTGCAGGAACCGTGGAAACATTGCTCAAGCCTGAGAACAAAGGCAAACTCCAAGCCATTTTGAAGTACCACGTCGTTCCTGGCAAAGTGATGGCAGCAGACGTTGTCAAAGTCAAAGGGGCAGTCTCTTTGAACGGTCAAAGAATCGACGTCAAAGTCGCGGGCGGCAAGGTCAGCGTTGACTCAGCCAATGTTGTAAAGACTGACATCGCTTGCACCAATGGTGTTATCCACGTCATCGATTCGGTAATTCTTCCTGCAACCGATGCCATTCCTGCCGTCGCTGACAAAGCCGGAAACTTCAAAACTTTGCTAGCTGCAGTCAAAGCGGCTGGACTTGTCGAGACATTGAGTGGAGAAGGTCCTTTCACAGTCTTTGCTCCCACCGATGAGGCATTTGCAAAGATCCCGGCAGCGACATTGGCTGACCTTCTCAAACCTGAGAACAAGGGAAAGCTTGCTTCGATTCTAAAGTACCACGTTGTAGCTGGACGTGTTTACAGCGAAGCTGCCGTCGCAGCGAAGTCCGCTGCTACTGTACAAGGAGCTTCCGTGAAGATTTCTACAAATGACAAAGGTGCATTTGTGAACGATGCGAAAATTCTCGCTACAGACATCGATGCATCGAACGGCGTGATCCACGTCATCGATGCCGTTATCATGCCTCCAGCGAAGTAGTTCGCTGACGATTTTAAATAGTAGAGAAGGGTGAGCATTGCTCACCCTTTTTTCGTTGAGTGGAAATGATTATGAATCGACCCAACGCTTGCCTGCAATGGTAATCTCAGAATTGGATTTGCCACCTAATCGCAAACATTCTTCCATGACTTGGCAAATCCAGTCATTCTTTTGCTGTCGATCGGCTCTTAGTATGGAGTCACTCCCTTCACTGTTATTGGTCTCAGCCGTCAGATTGAGTGTGTTGGATTGTTCGTTAGGGAATCCTATGAGGACTCGGACTCGAGCCGGCATGAGGAGAGCACTGTATACTTCGGGCCCGACTGGTGCGCCTTCAATCCATATAGGAATGAGGGGAACCTGAGCGCGAGAGGCAACCAGTGCTGCGCCAGGTCGAATACTCAGCAGTGGACAATCCGTACGATTGATTCGTCCCTCGGGAAACATTCCCACGAAATCGCCTGCTGCAGCCATCTCGATGGCGCGTTTCGTGGCGGCATTGTCCATTCCACCGCGGTTGGTAGGAATCGCTTGATAAGACCGGAGCAATGGGCCAAACAAAAAGTGGCGAAAGTACTCTCCTGCCACCATCCAGTGGACACGACATCCCGCTGCAAGCTGAACGAAAAACGGGTCGACTGACGAACGATGGTTTGCGATTAGAACTCCTCCTGTTCGCAATCGGTCTCGTAACATCTCTTTTTCATGATGGCGTTCCAAAGCACCCTCACCCCAACGAGTATCCCAGTGCACTTCGACTCGCCACAATAACCGAGCGAGCGTGTACACAGGCGCGTAGGTGATCCTCTCAATGACCGAATATCGCCCCGGGGACAGCAAGGAATAGGCAATCAAGACGCCGACCGAGATGAAACAAACAACAAGAAAAAAAACCGACGTAACGTCTTGCCAGCTATCAAGCATTACTGCTCACCATGCCATTTCCTCTCATTGGAACAACCCATTCGACCGTCAAAAAGCGACCGGTTTATCATACAGGATAATGTGCAGACTACGAAAAAATACGCACTTACGAGAAAATACGACGTACTCTTCGGTTGGTTCTGAATTTAGATCCTATTGGAATAGCGATAGAAGAATGTCCCTAACTCAATCAGATTCATCGTCATTCTCGACAGAGGCTCCTCCTCTGCGGTTCCCGGATCGTCGGCAAAAATCGGAGACTTCGTCTGGGGCAGAAAGAAGACAGTTCGGGAATTCCTACAATCAATTGACACCTGATGGCAAGGAGCTGGCCGAGGCGATCGACAGCTACAAACTCCAACACCGTCGACGCTATGTGACAACCGATGAACTGCTTTTGGTGTTACGAGATTTGGGTTACTCGAAGGCTTAAGCCAAATGGATTGAACAAATCAAGGGTTGGGACATTCAGAAAACTGCTTGCGAAATTCAGCATTCGCCCCTTTCCGAAAGACAACACTTACTTTTTCCGTCCACGTTTTTTTTGCCTGGATCCAACCATTCGATTGGGCTCTTCCTCGTCCTCGATAGGCTCCCCGATACGATCACGCATTCGCAGGATCTTGTCTCGTAAAGCGGCGGCTCTTTCGAACTCTAAGTTCTCGGCTGCCGCGAGCATTTCCTCCTCTAAGGTCTTAAGGTAGGCCTCTGTCACTTTCTCTCCTTGCGGATCTTGTCGTACGATCGATCTCGCACGCTTTCGATTTTCAGCCGCTTGCTGAATCGATGCGGTTACCTTCTTTTTCACGGTCTCGGGAGTAATGCCGTGAATTTTGTTGTACGCTTCCTGCTTCTTACGGCGACGTAGTGTTTCATCGATCGCAGTTTGCATCGCGAGGGTGACGGTGTCGGCATAGAGAATCACTTTCGAATTTGCATTTCTAGCCGCTCGTCCAATCGTTTGAATCAAAGAGGTTTCGCTTCTCAAGAAGCCCTCTTTGTCAGCATCGAGGATCGCCACTAAACTCACTTCTGGCAGGTCCAACCCTTCTCGCAACAGATTGACTCCCACCAAAACATCGCAACGGCCTTCCCGAAGTTCGCGAAGCAGATCGACTCGTTCAAAGGCATCGAGTTCGCTGTGCAACCAACGACACTTCAAATCGTTCTCAACGAAGAAGTTCGCAAGATCCTCGGCTAGTCTCTTTGTCAACGCGGTAACGAGTGTTCGGTCCCCCATGGCAATCCGTTCTTTGATCTGCTGAAGCAGATGCATGACCTGACCTCTCGCCGGTACCACTTCAATGTTTGGGTCCAGAAGTCCAGTAGGACGTATCACCTGCTCGACAACTTCACCGCCCGTTTGACTCATTTCGTAATCGGCGGGTGTGGCGGAAACGAATATCACTTGATTGATCTTCCCTTCCCACTCCTCGAACTTCATCGGACGATTGTCCAAGGCGCATGGGAGCCGGAAGCCGTGATCTACTAAAGTGGTCTTACGACTTCGGTCACCGGCGTACATTGCTCGCACTTGTGGAATCGTAACGTGCGATTCGTCGACCAGCAGCAAATAGTCCTTATCGAAGAAATCGTAAAGCGTATCGGGCGTTGCCCCAGGCGCCTTGCCCGATAGCGGACGTGAATAGTTTTCAATTCCTGGACAATGTCCGACCTGCCCCAACATTTCGATATCGAATCGAGTCCGAGCATTTAGACGCTGTGCCTCCAGGATCTTGCCTTCGCCTTGGAACTTTGCCAACTGTTCTTCGAGCTCCTTTCGAATGACTTTAATCGCACCTTGGATGCGGTCTTCGGAAGTGACAAAGTGCTTTGCAGGATAGATATAGACTTCGTTGAGACGCGAGATGACTTCGCCACTGGTCGGGTTGATGATAGAGATCTGTTCC
>Ga0315900_10005399_pt1 | contig 17570 bp, 23 predicted proteins | sample LakEriMetagenome_FD_203521 | JGI IMG/M metagenome (GOLD analysis project Ga0315900, IMG submission 203521) | Freshwater fungal communities from buoy surface, Lake Erie, Ohio, United States - Buoy 12 MA114 | ecosystem: Environmental > Aquatic > Freshwater > Lake > Lake biofilm | place: USA: Lake... | reverse complement strand
AAAACTTTTGGAAACCTGCTGTAGGTAAACAAATTATTCGTGTCGTTCCTAGTAAGTTTGACAAATCAAATCCTTTTAAAGAAGTTTATTTTCACTATGGTGTAGCTAATCGTTCAATGATTGCTTTAACTAACTTTGGTGAAAAAGATCCTATCGTAGAATTTGCAAGTCAACTTCGCAAGTCATCAGAAAAGGAAAATTGGCAATTAGCTAAAAAAATCGAACCTAAAATGCGAGTATTTGCTCCAGTCATTGTTAGGGGTGAAGAAGAAAAAGGTGTTCGTTTATGGGAATTTGGTAAAGAAACTTACCTTGAATTGTTGAGCATGGTTGCTGACGAAGACATCGGAGATTTTTCTGACATCTATGAAGGTCGTGATTTGACTATTGAAACTGTAGGACCTGAAGTAACTGGTACTAAGTACAATAAGTCTACAGTACGTCCTCGTACTAAAATTACTCCTTTGAGTGACAACAGTGCACAAGCTAAAATGTGGATGAGTGAACAACCTGAAATTTTGGCTCTATACAAAAAGTATGAGTATGATGAAATGAAAGGTATTTTGTTGACTTGGTTGAATCCCGAAGCTGACGTAGAAGAATCAGAAACAGAAGAAGTTGAACAACCAGTAACTCCAGTAGTTACAAGTTATTCAACTCCTGTTAAGAAAAAGTCTTCGTTTAATGAAGATGAGTTTGATGCTTTGTTTACTGACGCTAAAGCTCCATCTAAATTTGATGATGAAGACAACGATTTACCTTTCTAATCTGTAAAAAATGGCTAAGAAAAAACTAACAGAAGCTATTTCTGGTGCTGTCAAAGGAAACTTTAACCTTGAATCGTTTAAAAAATCAAAAAACTTGAGTAACAATCAAGTGACATTTAAAGATCAACGTTGGATTCCACTTTCAGCAGCATTCCAAGACGTTCTTTCATTACCCGGTATTCCTATGGGCCACATAACTTTGTTACGTGGTCATAGTGATACTGGTAAAACAACAGCTTTAATTGAAGCAGCTGTATCAGCCCAAAAAATGGGTGTATTACCTGTGTTTATTATTACTGAAATGAAATGGAACTGGGATCATGCTCGTCAAATGGGCTTTCAAATGGAAGAAGTAGTAGACGAAGAAACTGGAGAAATAGTAGATTACACAGGTAATTTTATTTACGTAGACAGAAGTTCACTTAATACTATTGAAGATGTAGCTAGTTTTATTGCTGATTTGTTAGATGAACAGGCTAAAGGAAGATTACCACACGATTTGTTATTTTTATGGGACTCAGTTGGTTCAATACCTTGTTTAATGAGTATTGAAAAAAATTCAAATAACCCTCAGTGGAATGCTGGTGCAATGAGTCAACAGTTTGGTAACTTTATTAACCAAAAAATCATTTTGTCAAGAAAATCTAATACACCATACACAAATACAATGGTAGTAGTAAATAAAATATGGGTATCACCAGCAGAAACTCCAATGTCTCAACCTCGTATGAGAAATAAAGGTGGTGATACAATGTTTTTTGACTCAAGTTTGATTGTAACATTTGGAAACATTACAAACAGTGGAACAAGCAAGTTGAAAGCTACTAAAAATGGTAAAGACGTTGAGTTTGCTAAACGTACTCGTATTATGTGTGATAAAAATCACGTTACTGGTGTAACTACTAAAGGAACAACTGTAATAACAGTACATGGTTTTATTGACGATGATCCAAAGGCAATAGATCAATACAAAAAAGAACACAAAGATGAATGGCTAACAATATTAGGAGCAGGTGACTTTGAAATTAAAGAAGATCTATCTGAGTGGGATGAAAGTAGAAATGGTATTTTAGCCGTAAACGATGGAGAATAATATTGATCCAGATTTTCAAGCGATAATAAATAAACTTAGTAAAGCAAGACAGGACAATAGTCCTGTTTTGCAACCTAAGGTACTTATTATTGATGCAATGAACACATTTTTACGTTCATTTGCTATTATTAACCACATAAATCCTAAAGGCAACCACATTGGAGGTCTTACTGGTTTCTTAAAATCAGTAGGTTATGCTATAAAACACACTAATCCTACAAGAGTTATTATTGCTTTTGAAGGTGAAGGTTCAACTCTCAACAAGAAAAACTTGTATCCTGATTATAAAGGAACTCGTAAACTAAAACGAATCACTAACTTTGATGGATTTTCAAGCCAAGAAGATGAGTCAGAATCAATAGAAAACCAGTTGTTAAGACTCGTGGAATACTTACAATGTCTTCCTTTAGATATGTGTGCTGTTGACAGAGCAGAAGCAGACGATACAATGGCTTATCTTGCCACGAAATTTGCACCTACTCACGATGTAGTAATTATGTCTTCAGATCAAGACTTTTTACAGTTAGTAAGTCCAAAAATTACAGTTTACTCACCTACTAAAAAGAAGTTTTATGATCCTAATAAAATAAAAGAAGAATATGGTGTTCCACCTCAAAACTATCTTCAAGTAAAAATCTTATTAGGTGACTCAAGTGATAATATTCCTGGTGTTCCTAAGTTAGGCCCTAAAAAACTCATTAAAAACTTTCCAGAATTACAAGAATCTACTGTAGTTAGTCTAAAAGACATTTTAGAAAAAAGTAATAACACTAAAGGAACTATGTATGAAAGTGTTAGTATGTTTCAACATCAATTAAAAATTAATGAAAAATTAATGGATCTACATAATCCTAATTTGTCTAGTATGATGATTTTAGAATTGGAGGATTTAATTTCTCAACCTAAAAGTACTATGGACAAAAGTAAGTTTCTTACTATGTACCAACAAGATCTATTAGGTAATAGTATTCCAAATGTAGAAAATTGGTTAGTAAATGTTTTTACTCACCTTATGGTTTCTAAAAAATAAGTTATTATATTATAAAAAAGTTATGGTTTCATTCAATAAGTTATCGCAGTACGGATTACCTTTTCAACTCAAGGTAATCAACCAACTCTTGACAAACAAAGAGTTCTTACTAAATATTAGAGATACAATTCAAGAAGAGTATTTTGATAATTCTTCTTTACAATGGATTGTAACAAGAACATTAAAATATTTTGATCATTACCATACAAGTCCTACTTTAGAAGCTTTACAAATTGAAGTAAAAAAGTTAGACAATGACTTGTTAAAAACTAATGTTATTGAACAATTACGTGAATCTTACAGAATAGAAAACAGTGATGTAGAGTATGTAAGAGAAGAATTTAGTAATTTTTGTAAAAACCAACAACTTAAAAAAGCACTGCTTACTAGTGTAGATCTACTCAATTCAGGAATGTACGATGACATTAGATCTTTAATTGACAGTGCTTTAAAAGCAGGAATGGACAAAAACATCGGTCACGAATACAGTAAAGATGTAGAGTCCAGATACAGACCAGATGCTAGACAAATTGTTCCCACACCTTGGGAAGACATCAATAAACTTCTTATGGGAGGTTTAGGAGGTGGAGATTTAGGTCTAGTATTTGGTAATCCTGGTGGTGGTAAGAGTTGGATGATGGTAGCTGTAGCAGGACATGCCGTAAAATTAGGTTTTAATGTTGTATATTACACATTAGAATTAGGCGAAGTTTATGTAGGAAAACGATTTGATGCATTTTTTGTTAATGAACCGGTAAACCAAATTCACTTACACAGAAAAAAGACTGAAACTGAAATTAATAGATTAGAAGGTAAGTTAGTAGTAAAAGAGTTTAGTATGGGAAAAGCAACAATTCAAACTTTAGAATCCCACATTCAAAAACTTAATGATATGGACTTAAAACCAGACTTAATTATTATTGATTATATTGATTTATTGAGATCTCCAAAAAGAAGTTCTGACAGAAAAGATGAAATTGATGATGTTTATGTAGCTACAAAAGGTCTAGCAAGAGACTTAAACATTCCTATTTGGAGTGTAAGTCAGGTAAACAGAGCTGGAGCTCAAGATGACATTATTCAAGGTGACAAAGCAGCAGGTAGTTATGATAAAATCATGATTTCAGATTTTTGTTTGTCTTTATCAAGAAAAAAAGAAGATAAAGTAAATGGAACTGGAAGACTTCACGTAATGAAAAATCGTTATGGAATGGATGGTCTTACTTACAATGCTAAAGTAGACACAACCACGGGACACATTGATTTAGATGACAACAATGAAGGAGTAGATATTGCACCAACCAAAACTTTTAATCAGTCTACCAAACCAAATGACTGGGATAATTCAGACATTCAAAAACTTAGAAACAAACTTTCAGACTTCTCAGATTCAATTTAATTTAAAGATATTTATTGACCCAAAAATAAGATTATGAACACATCACAAAGTATATTATCGGACATTACAACATACATGAAGTATGCTCGTCACATTCCCGAAAAGTCTCGTCGTGAGGCTTGGGAAGAAATAGTAGACCGAAACAAAGCAATGCATTTGCAAAAATTTCCTCAATTGAAAGATGAAATTGAAGAAGTCTACAAAATGGTTTACGCAAAAAAGGTTCTTCCTTCAATGAGAAGTTTACAATTTGCTGGAAAGCCTGCTGAAATTAACAATGCAAGAATGTTTAACTGTAGCTTCTTGCCTGTTGATGATTTTAGGAGTTTTAGTGAAGCAATGTTTTTGCTTCTTAGTGGATGTGGAGTTGGATTTTCGGTACAAAGTCACCATGTTGACAAGTTGCCCGAAATCAAAATTCCAACACGTGAAAAACGCTATTTAATTAACGACTCTATTGAAGGATGGGCAGATGCTGTCCACATGTTAATGAAAGCTTACTTAAAAGGTGGTGCTCGTCCTCGTTTTGATTTTAGAGACATTCGTCCTAAAGGAGAACAATTGGTTACCGCCGGAGGTAAAGCACCAGGACCAGAACCTTTAAAAGAAGTATTGTTTCAAGTACAATTGATTCTTGAGCGTAAACAATCAGGTGAAAAACTTACACCTTTAGAGTGTCACGACATTCTTTGTCACTTAGCTGATGCAGTATTATCAGGTGGTATTCGTAGAGCAGCATTGATTTCATTGTTTGATTTCGATGATGAAGAAATGTTAACATGTAAATTTGGAAGTTGGTGGGAAAACAGTCCACAACGTGGTAGAGCTAACAACTCAGCTGTAGTTATGCGTCATAAAATCACAGAAGATGAATTTATGAAATTGTGGGAAAAAGTAGAAGCAAGTAACGCTGGTGAGCCAGGATTTTTATTTTCAAATGATAAAGATTACGGAACTAACCCATGTGCTGAAATTGCTTTGAGACCTTATCAATTCTGTAACTTGTGTGAAATTAACGCTACAGATGTAGTTGACCAAGACGACTTTAATGCTCGTAGTAAAGCAGCTGCATTTATTGGTACACTACAAGCTAGTTACACTGATTTCCATTACTTACGTGACATTTGGAAGAAAACAACAGAACGTGACGCTTTATTGGGAGTAGGAATTACAGGTATTGCTAGTGGAAAGTTAGATAAAATTAACTTGAAACAAGGAGCAAAAGCTGCTAAAGATGAAAATGAAAGAGTAGCTAAATTGCTTGGTATTAATAAAGCAGCTCGTGTTACTACAGTAAAACCTAGTGGAACTAGTAGTTTAGTGTTAGGTTGTTCAAGTGGTATTCACGCTTGGCACGATAATCATTATATTCGTCGCATTAGAGTGGGTAAAAATGAAGCAATTTACACTTACTTAAGTATTTACCATCCCGAACTAGTAGAAGATGATATCTTCAAACCTACTCAACAAGCCGTTATTTCAGTACCTCAGGCTTCTCCATCAAGCGCTATTACAAGAGCTGAATCTACATTTGATTTGTTAGAAAGAACAAAACGATTCAATTTAGAGTGGGTAAGAGCTGGACACAGAAAAGGAGAAAACCATAACAACGTATCTTGTACAATCAACGTAAAACAAGGTGAGTGGGCTCAAGTAGGACAATGGGTGTGGGACAATAGAGACACATATAATGCTATGTCGTTCTTACCTGAAGATCTTGGTACTTACAAACAAGCTCCTTTTGAATCAATTACCGAAGAACAATTTGAAAAACTATCAGTAAACCTTCACACAATTGATTTAAGAAATGTTGTTGAAATGGCCGATAATACAAATTTAGTTGATCAAGCAGCTTGTGCAGGTAACAACTGTGAAATAGTTTAAAATTAAACCTGGAACATCCCATGTAGAAGAGGAGTCAGTTATTTGACTCCCTTTCATATTTATATTAAATAATAATTAAAATGCAATCACAAATAGATATTTCAAAACACCCCTACGGTTTAGGTGGTGGAGCAATTTTAAGTGGATCTGTAACAGTATCCGTTGACGGTTTTTGGTATTACCCTGTAACTGCTACTGTAGCAAATGTTAAAATTGGTAATTTAAGTGGTTCTCTTGGATCAGTTACGTATGCTGCGGGAGTAGGAGTTTATGGAGTTGTAACTCAAGTAACTCAATCATCTGGTATAGCTATAGTATATTCAGGTTCAGCAGACGCTCCTTCTTACGTATTTAGTTAATTGGATACTTAAATAAATTTTATTATAATATAGTTATGATTAAAGTTTCTCACGAAGTACCTCTAGCTATGCTAGAAAAAAGTTTTGAGTTTAATGATTATGATTATTTTTTACCTACATTCGCTACAAACGAACAGTATTTAAATCATTTTATTGAGGCAAGAAAAAAGGGTAGATTTATTATTATGGATAATGGTCTTTTTGAAAATGATCTAAAAGACGAATCAACATTGTTGTATTATTATGAAACGATTCAACCCGATATTTTTATTACACCTGATAGCTGGAATGACAGTGATACTACGTTTGATAATTATAAAAATTGGAAAACAAAAGTTGACCCAAATAAAATTATGGTTGTCCTCCAAGCTAAAGACATGTTTGAAGCGGAAGAATTATACGAAGCGTTAGCAAAAGACGGAGTAAAATACATAGGTTTTAATCATTTAGGTCAGTTTTATGATGACTTTTCAACTCATGCACATTTTGAAACTAGAAAAACATTAGGTCGATTAGAATTTATTAGTTTTTTAAAAGAAACAGGTAAATTAGATAAAGATATTCATCATCATTTGTTGGGTTGTAACCAAGCAGAAGAATTTAAATATTATCCTAGTGTAATTTTTCCTGAAATAAAAACTTGTGACACATCAAATCCAATAACGTGTGCATTTGAAGGAATTGATTATGAAAAACACAGAAACATTCTTACTAAACCAAATGTAAAGGTAGAGGATGTATTTGCTAGTACAGACAGAGGAAAACTGTGGTTAGCAGAAAAAAACATTAACACATTTAAACAATTTTTATCTTAGAATATGATTCTTACAGCATATGATTTGAAGGCTAAACAAAAGGATGTTCCCTTCACAGAAGTTACAATTGAAAAAACAAAACGTGGTGGTTACATTGCTAAAGGTGTAAATGCAAGCGGAAACAAAATGTCATCTATTTTGTCTGAAGCTAAAGCATTAGCAGCTATTGAAGCAGGTACCGCTACTAAAGGTTTCTAAATTAACTTTGGTTCGACTTAAAAGGGGTTGGTTTTTACTAGCCCCTTTTTTACATTATGTGTATGGAAGAAATGTTAAGCTTATATGATTATTTAGGAAAAGCAGCTGGTAAAGAACTTGGAGCAGCAGTAAACAACTTTGCTAAAGCAAATAAAATACCAGTTGCAATAAAAGAAGTTAGTAATCCTAAGTACAAGGGAAAAATTATGATGTATCCCAAATCATTTTTAGAAGTATATTTTGAAGACAAATAAGTTATGGAAGACAAAATAGTTTTTGATAAAGATATGTGGAATACACTAATATCAATGTTATTATCTCCAGATATAGACAGTAGAAATTTAGCAATGGGAATGTTAGAAGGTGTTGATTATCTTAATCAAGATCAAATGTCTAGTTTTGAAAATCTTATGCATGATTTTTTAGGACTAACAAAAGACAATGCACCTGGTAAAGGCAAATTAGTTTATTTATATTTTAGTCTTTTAAGTAAAGCAAATCGAATTTAAAATGGCAACATCATTAACAACAAATCCACCAATAGGACAAATTACTAATCCAATAGGACAAATTACTACAACAGGAGGAAACATTGGCATTACAACAGGCACAAGCACAAATACTGCTTGGATAAATGGCAGTCCATTAACACAAATAAATCCCTGGCAATCAATACCAGGTACCTCAAGTTTCATTCAACCTGAACCAGCAAAAGTAAAATTTACAGATACTCCACTAACTCATGACTACAGTGAATCAGAAGGAAAAACATTCCAGCATGAAGTAGCAGTAATCAAAGTTACAAGAAACGACGAAGGATCAATCATTAAAAGTAAAATGGTAAAAGTATTTTGGGTTGAAACCAAAACACAAGGAAGCATTGATTATGCAGCCAGTAAAGACCCAGATGTAAGTGAATTGGAACCAGAAGATATTATTATTAAAACATTAAGAACAATAAGATTATAATGAATAAACAAGCAGTTTTATCACTAAGTGGAGGAATGGACAGCTCCACATTGTTACTCCATCTACTTGCCGAGAGCTATGAAGTAACAGCACTGTCTTTTGACTATGGACAAAAACATAGAGTTGAACTTGAACGTGCTCAAGCGTTGGTCAACTACATTAATTCTCATTCTCGCTATGAAGATGAGTATTATTATCCAAAAGTTAAGTATCAAATAATTAAACTTGATGGTTTAAGTCAACTAATCAGTTCAGCACTTGTAACTGGAGGAGCAGAAGTTCCTGAAGGTCACTATGCTGAAGAAAACATGAAAGCAACAGTAGTACCTAACAGAAACAAAATTTTTAGTTCAATTATTCAATCAGTAGCATTAAGTATTGCAAATGAAAAAAACACAGAAGTTGAAATCGCGATGGGCATTCACGCAGGGGATCATGCAATTTATCCGGATTGCCGTAAGGAGTTTCGAGATATTGATTACGATGCTTTTTGTGCTGGTAACTGGGATGCTGATCGTGTCAAGTATTATACTCCTTATATTAATGATGATAAAGCTGGTATTTTAAAAGATGGTTTGAGATGTTGTGAATTTTTACACTTGAATTTTGATAAAGTGTACTCAAGAACAAATACATCTTACAAACCAATTCAACATACTGTTTATTGGGAAGATAAAAGTGGTGAAACTTTGTCATCTACAGAATGGTTTAGTGATTATAAATCAGCATCATCTGTAGAACGTGTTGAAGCTTTTATGAAGTTAGGCCGTAAAGATCCTGTTAACTATGCAGATGAATTTGGTCCTGTAGGTTGGGATTATGTTGTAGAATATGTAAAACAAATTTTAGACGAACATGAAACATCCAGATCCTAAAAAACACCAGCAGATTAGTTTTATTAAATCTACTATTCGAATTCTTGGTTATGTATTTTTATTTTGGGACGTTGAAGTAGCAGCACTCACATTGATTGCAAGTGAAGCAATTGGTGTTTATGAAGAACTAGTATGAAAACTTTACTTACTCCCTACCAAATACGAGCTGGTGTATTAAAAATAGCTGAAAAGCTTATGACTCGTCATTCTACTCAAGAACCTTTAGTAATGATTGGAGTAATGAGAGGTGGATTTATGTTTTATACTGATTTACTTGAAGAACTTCAAAACATGAATATAATTTGTGACTTTGTAAATTGTAAGTCTTACACAGGCACAGAAAATACAGGTTTTAAAATGTTGTTAGACAGTAGAGTAGACGTAAAAGATCGTCATGTTTACTTAATTGATGACATTTTAGACACAGGTATTACTTATGAATACTTAAAAGTTCACTATGAATATAAAAGTGCAAAATCAGTAGAAGGTATTTTTGCTTTGAAAAAATACAATGAAAAATACAAAGACGAAATGTGTGTCATGACTGTATCTAATGAAGATTATTGGTACATAGGTTATGGGATGGATGACGAGAATGGGGGTAACAGACATCAAAAAGCAATTTATTACAAATAATTGGTTTTTTAAATCACTTTTTTTATATTATTATTATGGAAAAATATCAATCTACAAAAATATTTGACGGTTATTCAACAGTATTTCGTCAATGGAAAGCTAAAGATACTCATTGTCAGTTTCTTCATGGTTATGGAGTAAGTTTAAAAGTATGGTTTGAAGGTAAACTTGATGAAAAAAATTGGGTTTGGGATTTTGGAGGTATGAAACGTGCTAAAGGTACTATTGATGGTATGAATCCTAAAGCATGGTTAGATTACATGCTTGATCATACAACTATTATAGCAGAAGATGACCCATATTTAGAACAATTTAAACAAATGTGGAACGATGGTATTATTCAACTTAGAATAATTCCTGCAACAGGAGCAGAACGTTTTGCAGAGTATTTTTATAATAAATTAAATAATTTTATCAAAGAGGAAACTAATGGACGTGTAAAAGTAGTTCAAGTTGAATTCCGTGAACATGAAAAAAACACAGCATTTTATAAAGAAGATGTTAAACCTTTATCTAAAAAAGATATGGAAAATTATTTAAATGAATATCGATCAAACTCAAAATACGAATTCTAATGACAAAAGAAGATAAAAAACCAGGACGTATTCTTGACTATAATAAAAAATTACCTGTACTTGAGGTTTATACTTGTGTACAATCCGAAGGTTCAAGACAAGGTCGCCCAACAGTAGCAATTAGAACAACAGGTTGTACTCACAGATGTTGGTTTGGTGCTGGTGGTTGGTGTGATAGTTGGTACACAAGTATTCACCCTGAAAAAGGCATTTATACATTTAATGACATTATTAAAATTTATGATGAAAACCCTGAAATTACAGAAATGATGTTGACTGGTGGTTCACCTACTATGCAACCTGATCTTTGTAATGAATTAACTCACTTTGCTCATGAACGTGGTATATGCATAACCATTGAAACAGAAGGTAGCCACTTTGTTGAAACCGATTACCCGTTTGGATTGGTATCTTTATCTCCAAAGTTTGCTAATTCTGTTCCTGCTCTTAATGTTGAAACACCAATGGGTAAACTCGTAGATCAGAAAATGATTGATCAACACAACAAACTTCGTTTAAATAAAGAGGCAATTCGTAAAACTTTAGATTACCACACAGACTATCATTATAAACCAGTTTATGATGGTACTGAAGAAAATATTCAAGAAATTGAGGCATTTAGGATTGAAATGAATATTTCTAAAAACAAAACATGGTTAATGCCTGCAGGTGATACTAGAGAAGAATTGATTAAGCAATATCCAATTTCATTAGAAAAAGCATTTGAAATGGGTTATAATTGGACAGGTAGGGACCATATTATTTCATATGACACTAAGAGGGCAGTATGATGGATTTACTTGTAACACACCCAGTTAAAAAATCAGATTTAGGCTTTCACGGTAATCTATTCGGCGGCAAATTGCTTAGCTGGGTAGATGCCGCTTTAGCCGCTTATGCAATGGAAAAATGCCGTTCACAAAATATGATTACAATTGCTCTTGATCAGTGTGTATTTAAAAAACCTGCTAAAGAAAAACAATTAGTAAAAATATATGCTAAAATGATAAAAGTAGGAAACACATCAGCAACCTTTAATGTTGAAGCAAGAGCATATAACGTATTTAGAGGAGATGAAAGTGTGTTGCTCGCTACTAATATGACTTTTGTTAGAGTAGATGAGGAAGGTATACCCATTCCAATTTCAGAACAAGTAAAAAGAATGTTTAAAATACCTGAATCAAAATTATGATAGAAGAAATTTTAGTGTTAATAGGAATTATTTTACTTGGTTCAATAGCTTATCTTCATTATATTATGAATAAGGTTCAAGATGAAATAAAATCACTTTGGCTACAAATAGCAGTTGTTGCAGCTGCAACAGCAAGACAATTTACAAAATTAGAAGAAGAAAAAAATAAAGACAATGATAAATAAAGAAGGTTTACGATTAAATTTAGAAGTTGTAAAACAAGGTTATGCCAATGGAGTTGCTCCAGGTTATCCATTTACTGAAAAAGAAAAATGGTCAATGGTAGATGAAGCAGCAGAAGCGTATGGTAAGTTTCTTGACGCTTTAAAATGTGATTGGCGTAATGATCCAAATTCACAAGACACACCTCGTCGTGTAGCTAAAGCTTACGTGTTTGACTTGTGGAAAGGACGTTACGATAGCATGACAGATATTACAGCTTTCCCCAGTGATGGTTATGATGGAATTGTTATTGAACGCAACATTCCTCTTACTTCAATGTGTTCACATCACCACCAAACAATTGGAGGTGTAGTTCATATTGGTTATGTAGTAGGTGAAGGTGGAAGTGTTATTGGTTTGAGTAAATTGAACCGTATTGTAGAACATTTCGGACGTAGAGGTGCTATTCAAGAACAACTCACTGCAGCAATTCACCAAGCAGTAGATAAAATTTGTGAAGGTAATCGTGGTGTTATTGTAACAATTGTTGCGAGCCATAACTGTGTATCTTGTAGAGGTGTAAAACACCAAGGCGCTTCAATGGTTACTACTAAAGCAAGTGGAGTATTTATGGACAATGCTAATCAAGCACGTAAAGAGTTCTTCGATTCAATTAAAATTAACAACGGAGGACACCAAATTTAAGAATATGTTGCTTACAGGAAAACAAATAGAACCACACCTAAAACTGACAACTGATTATCACAAAATTAATCAGGTAGGTGTAGATTTGTCAGTCGCTAAAGTTGAGCGAATCTTTGGAGGAGTTGTAGTTTACAAAGACAAAACTGTTGTAGACCCTATGAACTTCGAAGAAGTAAAAACAACTAAAATTGATGGTAAGGACTTTTATCGCCTCCCCAAAGGCGTTTATGCCCTTACTTTCAATGAGGGAGTAAAAATTCCAGAAAATGCTACTGGATTTATTACCTCTCGTTCCTCGATTTATCGAGGTGGAGCCAAAATTAATAGCCCCATCTGGGACCCAGGATTCGAAACCGATGTAATGGGAACTACCATGTTCGTGGAAACAGACATGATTCTTATCGAACAAAATGCTCGAGTTGGTCAATTTTACATGATCAAAAACCCCATCCCAGATGAGCTGTACAACGGTCAGTTCCAAGGTGTGACAAATTATTGATATTTATCACTAAATGGAACGGTACAAACCAGATCAAAAGTTAGAAGGTTTAGGTGATTTTATTGCTATGATTACTTTTTACACTAAACTAGACCTTCTAACGAACTGGTTTTTTACTAAAATTTTAAAACGTGATTGTGGGTGTACACGTAGAAAAAAGAACCTTAACAAAAAATTCAAATTTAAATGAAGTTAAGTAAATACTTTAAACTAAAAAATCAACTAGAAATTCAGCCTTTTCAAAGTAGTTTTAACACCTTAAAAGAGGTATTGTATTATTTTAGTTTTTTAGGCAACATTTTCCTTATTTTATTCGGGTTTTTCTTTATTAAAAATGTAACAGACTCAATTCCTCCATTATTTACAAATCAAGCTGTATTTTTTGGGGTTTTTGTTGCATTATTTTTAACAGGATACGAATTATTTAAACGATATGCTTTAGAACAGTTGGTAATTGCTGTGTTAAAAGCTAAAAAACCAACAGTAAATACATTTTTAGGTGCTTTAGTTTGTGTAGGTTTAATAGCAGGTAGTTTTTACTTAAGTTTAAATGGAGCTCATCGATTGATAGACAACACAGAATCAATCACATCTACTACTGAAACAAAACAGTCATCAACATTAGACTCAATTTCTCAACCATACAATAAAAAAATAGTGGTTTACCAATCACAGTTAGATAAGGTATTAACAAAATCAGACACTAATGGTACTTATAATAGAGCACAAAGAAAACTTATCAGTAAGTATGAATTGCAAATCAAACAGTTAGAAAACGAAAGAGACCAAAAAATAAAACTAGTTGATAGCTCATTACAAATTAAATTAGGAGCTAAACAAGACACTCAATTAAGTAAAAATAAAGAAAATGACATAGCTTTTGTGTTTATGACATTTTTCTTAGAATTTATTATTTTAATTGGTGTAGGTTTTCATGGGTATTTTATTATAGGCAGTTACATGGAAATGAAGTATCTTTTACACGATAAACCTCAAATAGAAGTCAGATATAAACTATTAGATTTTATTTATAATAATCGTAAAAAAGGAAGCACGATACCTCATAAGAATCAAATATTATCTTTAATAAAAATTAATAACATTAGTATTAATGAAGAACAAGTTGATGAATTTTATGAATTCTGTATTGCCACAGGAATTGTTGAAGAAACAATAATTAAAACAACAAAACAACAAGCTATAAAAGAAGTAGAGAAACTACTAATAGTGTAATATTTATACTATATTATGTCAGTTTCTTTCCCAAATACAGCAAGTTTACTTTTTAGACAAGAAATAAGTCCTTGGTATAATGGCTTTAATGCACCCGGTAGTGGTTCTGATGGCCAATTAACATTCACCAACATGGATTATAACTGGTATTACCTCAATTCTGCCAGTTATCAAACTATAGCCGTAATAAAAGGAGCAGCTTACACGGGTTCATCAAATACTTTTACAGAACCCCAAACTTTTACATCTAATGTAGGAATTTCTGGTAGTTTAACAGGAAGTATGGCCAATTTTAGTGGTCAAGTAATATCAAGTTATCCTGGAGTAGGATTTTTAGGAACTGCTTCTTGGGCAGCTAACGCTATTACGTCTTCTATTTTTGTTACTACTAGTTCTATTTCAGCTAGTTATGCTTCATCATCAACTTCTGCTAGTATAATTTACATAACTGCTTCTCAAACAAATGCTGATTACAATTTAATATTTAAAAATTCAACAGGTGCTTTACCTAATTTTTATCAATTAGCAGCAGATAATTTAAATGGTCCATACTATAATCCATCTACTAATATACTACATGGAGATAGTTTAACAGTGTCTGCTTCAAAAGGAGTATTTACCTCTATTACAGGTTCATTATCTGGTAGTGTAAATGGAACAGCTTCATATGCTATATCAGCTAGTCATGCGTTAACAGCATCTTATGCAAGTAATGGAGTAAATAGTTTATCTGTTGGAGCCTTTTATGATACAACAACCCAAACGTTAGTATCAAACGCCTCAGCTTCTATGACATTTAATAGTATAACTATTTCAGATGGAATATCAGTAGTTGCTAATTCTAGATTAACAGTAACCCAACCAGGAACATATAATATTCAATTTTCTTCACAATTTATCCCTGCTGGACCTGGAAGTAGTGTTTATATTTGGTTAAGAAAAAATGGCACTAATGTTGCCTATTCAAATACAGAAGTACACATGCAAAATTCAAGTCAAGCTGTAGTAGCTGCTTGGAATTTTATAGAAACTTTAACAGCAGGACAATATGTAGAATTAATATGGCATCCTGTAGGAGGGACAGTAGATATGGCTACAGAAGTACCAACTCCAAGTCCTGGAGGAAATGGAAATGTAGGAGTACCTTCTGTTATAGTAACAATGACACAAATTAAATAACTTTTTTATTTTTTAAAAAATATCACATATTTATTACTGATAAAAACTTAATAAAATGCCTACTTTTCCATCGAACCCCACAATCACATCTAGGTTATCTACTGGTTCAGCGTTAACCTATACCCAAATGGACACTAACTTTGGTAATTTAACTGCCTCAATTGACAGTGTTATTAACGTAATTAAAGAAGCTGCTTACACAGGGTCAAGTAATGTGTATATGTCTGGAACTTCACAGTCATTCTGGTCAGCCAGTATTTCAAGTTCTACTATTGGTACTGCTACTGTTAGTACAATTAATGTAACTAATTTGACTGCCGCAGGAACAGTTTTATTGAACGGTGGATTAACTATTGGAGCAGGCACTATTACAGGAAATGTTACTGGATCTGTATTCGGAACTGCTTCTTGGGCTACTCAAGCTAGTACAGCTTCGTATGTAGTTACAGCTCAAACAGCTTCATATGTTGCAACAGCTCAAACAGCTTCCTCTGTTAGTCCGTTAATTCAAACTGTTATTATTTCTGGTTCACTTTTCATAACTGGATCTCCAGTTAGATTAGTAGGATTACCTACAACAGAACCTTTAATAACAGGATCTTTATGGTTATCTGGAAGTGGTGAAGGTGCTGCAACCGGTTCAAAATACTTAATGGTATTTAACGGTTAATTTTAAAAAAATATAAAAGTAAAAGGGCTTGGTATTTACCAAGCCTTTTTTTATATTATTAATATGTACCAAGTTATAGATTATAATTATTATACAAAAAAGGTTATTATTAGAGATGATGAGTTAGGATGGCAAGAAATAGACTACAAACCAACATATTATAAATTAGATGATAATGGGGAATTTTTTACTTTAGATGGTAAGAGAGTAAGTCCAACTCACGAAATGGACAAGACCCAACCAACTAAGTTTTATGAAATAGACATTCCAACAGAAACTAATGCTTTAGTAGACATTTATAAAGAAAGTGACGACACACCAAAATGGCATAATGTAGTATTTTTAGACATTGAGTGTGAAATTGGTGGAGCATTGACCATAGAATACATTAAGAGAGCACCAATGAAAATCACTTCAGTTGCTCTTTATGATTCAACTTTGAAGAAATACTATTGTTTAATTCTTGATGAAAAAAAACAACTCAACAAAGTAGAAGAAGAAGGTAAAGAAATCATTCCCTATAACACAGAAAAAGACTTACTAAAAGGATTCTTAAGTAAATGGGAAGAATGTGATCCAACAATCATAAGTGGATGGAATAGTGAGTTTTTCGATATTCCTTACTTGTACTATAGAATGTGTAATGTATTAGGAGACCAACACGCCAACAGATTAAGTCCACTAAAACGTTGTAAGCCAACAGGATATGGCGATGAAGAAACAATCAAAATTAGTGGAATTAATCACCTCGATTATATGTTACTTCATAAGAAGTTTATTATGTCTCAAGAACCAAGTTATGCACTTGCTGCTATTGGAGAAAAATACGTAAAGTTAGGTAAGATAGAATATGAAGGATCATTAGACAGATTGTTTCAAGAAGACGTAAACAAGTTTATTGAATATAACTTACGAGACGTTGAAATTCTAATTGCTTTAGACAACAAGCTTCAGTTTATTGAACTAACAAAAAATATTTGTCACTTGTGTCATACATCTTACGAGAACATATATTATTCAACTGCGTTAAATGAGGGCGCTATTCTTACATATTTGCGCCGTAAAGACATCGTTTCACCGAATAAGCCGACTACAATGAATCCCGCATTAAAAGGCGCAAATGAAGAATATGCTGGTGGTTATTTAAAAGATCCAGTTCCTGGATTATATGAGTGGGTTAGTGACTTAGATTTTACTTCTTTATATCCTTCAATTATTCGTAATTTAAATATGGGAATTGAAACTTTAGTTTGTAGAATCAAAAACAGAGACAAGTATGACAACCAATGGGGTTTAGCTGACTTGAAAAAATTACCACCCCAACAAGTAC
>Ga0315900_10005398_pt1 | contig 17573 bp, 35 predicted proteins | sample LakEriMetagenome_FD_203521 | JGI IMG/M metagenome (GOLD analysis project Ga0315900, IMG submission 203521) | Freshwater fungal communities from buoy surface, Lake Erie, Ohio, United States - Buoy 12 MA114 | ecosystem: Environmental > Aquatic > Freshwater > Lake > Lake biofilm | place: USA: Lake... | reverse complement strand
TGATTCATTGCTCTCTGCCACAACATCTAAAATCTTAGTCCTTCAAGAACTTGGTAAAATCAAATGAAACGATTAATTGCGATACTATTTATTTCATCATGTGCAACACCTATCAAGGAGGATAAAGTTCTTCTTGATGGTGTTGACACAATCCTAATGCAATCAAAGGAACATATTGACACAGTTGTGAAGTTCCTCCCCAAAGTTGACAAGCATATTGAAAATGCAGAGAAGGAAGTCTTGAGCAATGTGCAAAGCATCAAGATGCAAAATGCTAAGTTAAAAGAGGATGCCAAAATAGTCAAGACAATTACCATAAGGGATACCATTATCATCAAGGAAAAGACTAATTTTTGGGGTAGGAAAAGAACCTCTACTGATTCAATATCAACAATAGATTCAACTGAACAACAATGAAACAATTCTTTTGTGAAGAAAACGGCAGACTATCAATGAAAAGGTTATGTGGATTTATCTGTGTGATTATTATCTGCGTTACAATGTACCACAATTCATTCTACGAAACTGAACCATCAGAAGCATTGGTTTACTCTGTGTCTGCTCTTGCATTTGGTTGCTTGGGTTTAACTTCAGCAGAGAAAATATTCAAGAAAGATGAAACCAAAGATTAGTCTTTTATTGGTTTTGTTAATTGGGTGCAACCCAGTTAAGCAGGTTTTGCGTGACCAAGATAAACTTGAAGAAGTCGCAAAGGTTGTGGTTAAAGGTGGGTGGTGTGCTTCAGACACTACCTTTATTGTCAAGTCTGATACCTTGATTGAGTTTGACACTTTAGTGAACATAGATATTCAAGTTGATACACAAAAAGTAAACGAATTTGTTTATATCACTAATTGGAAAACAAGGGACATAATCAAATCTATAACCATCCATGACACAGTTAAGTCCTTTATTGTTGATAATGCCCGTGTGAGGTTATTACAGGCAGATTCAGCACGTTTAGGTGGAGAGGTAATAGAATGGAAAGCAAAGGCAAAGAAAAGGCAAATTTGGTTGTTTGCAATCGTTGCAATGATATTTGGTGCATTATACATTAAATCTAAAATATGAAACTTAGCGAACACCTTGACCTTTCAGAAGTAACAAGAAGCGAATCAGCAAAGCGTAAAGGGATTAGCAATATGCCAACCGAGGCACACATTGCCAATTTTAAGTTATTAGCGGAAAAGATATTTGAACCAATAAGGAATCATTTTAGATGCCCAATAATTATATCATCGGGATATAGAAGCAAGGAGTTGAACGCTGCCATAGGTGGTTCTTTGACCTCACAACATTGCCAAGGCGAAGCGATTGATATAGATATGGATGGCACACCAAACGGAGTTACCAATAGGATGGTTTTTGATTACATTAAGGACAACTTAAACTTTGACCAACTTATCTACGAGTTCGGAGATTCCAACAATCCTGATTGGGTACACGTTTCTTATGAATCAACTGGTAAACAAAGAAAGCAAATACTAAGGGCAACCAGGTCAAATGGTAAAACGGTATACAGTAATTATTAAAAGTGTTTTATATCAGAAGAATTACGCTTTTCTCTTTTTATTTTATCATAATTTGATCTACATTTTTTACATTTATTTTCCCTGTGATCATTCATCATAATGTTCACAGGGAAATCATTTTTACTTTTTGTTTCTTTACAGTACTTACACTTTTTCAATTGTATAGTATTTGACATCGTGTTTTTTTAAGTTTTTAAGTAAATAAAGTTCAGCTTCTTCTATTTGTTTAAAGTTATAAAATAAGGCAATACTAGATGATACAGTAAATGAAACTTGTATTTCTCCCATTATTTTTTGATAGTTAAAATACGCGGGTATAGATCCATAAATAAAATTGCACTTAATTGCGTAATATTTACTGTATGTACGTTCCATCAGGGTTTTCATTAGGATTTTTTTTATATTCGTATTGAGGAAAAAATCTATCAAAAGATTGTTCATGTTGCCAAAAACCTGGAAACAATTCAAAGAACCATTTGCCATCATGAATCTTCCATCTTACCATTTTGCGTACATTATTTTTTTCAATGTATTCTTTTATTGAATGTGTTGTTATCATAATTTTCTTTTTATTAACCACATAATTTCATTAGCCAAATACAATGTAATCATTATAGGTAATGAAATAAATATAAAATAAATAATTTTAAAAATTAAGTAAATGTTTTTCATTCGTTTAATAAGTTTAATTCATTTTGTGGTAATATGACAGATCTAACATAACCCATTAATTTAAATTGTTCTACTGTTATCTTAAGGTGCTGAACAGCTTCTCCAGAATAAATCATACTGTCAATCAGTTCACCAAGTAGTTTGTGTCGTTCGTAGGTATTAAGGTCACCCCATTTAGGCAAAGGCATCTTGGACATGTGCTTTGTATTTTAGTTGTTATTGTATATTTGTGTTTGCAACATCTGCATTTGATCCATATCGGATTTAGGCTCAGGATCTTTTTCTTTGTAGAAATTTCCATACTTTTCATACTGCCAAATCTCATAAGGTGTTATCGGCAGAATTGATCTTGGATCTGACCAACTATCCAAAGCATTGTAATAATAATTCCCCATGTAATAATTGTTTTAGGTTTCACTGTATTTGATTTATTATAATTAGTTAAATATTTCTACTTGAGAAGGAAGAAAAGTTACAGTAATAAAATCATCTAAAAATGGAATATTTATAAAATAAAAACCATCTTCAACTTTTATAACCTTATGCATTGTTCCTTTAAGATTCATAAAATTTATTTTGATAATTGCTTTCATGATTTGTTGAGGTGTAGGATGCCTCTCCCCTTATTTATTATTTTATTTTATCTACCAAGATTTGCTATATTAATTACAGCTTTCTCAAGATGTTCAATTATTAAATCGTGATGCACTCCAACAGGATAAAAGCATCTAACTTTTATACCAAGATCTTTATTTGATACAGTAGCTTTAATGTAACTTTTGCTAGATTCATCGATCTTAAAAACGTTGTCTAGTTTTTTAATTGTTTTCATTTTAAATGTTTTATGGTTTACTATTAGATGTGTTTTTGGATCTTACAGTTATAAAAGTTAGCCAATCTTTGAGCTTCATTCTCTGTATCAAAATACATGGCTATAGATAAAGAATCAGTAAACCAGAACTTAAAACCATGATTAGTTAAATACTTACCGTCATTGTTAACCAAAATAAAATTCATAAAAAGTGTGTTTAGTTGTTATTGATAGAGCTAAAGTAGATAAACAGATCTAAACAAAAAAATATTTTTTAAAATAAATATATTTTTTTTTATGAAATATTAATTGTAGGTTTGCAATAATAAAAAAACATACAAAATGGAGAAACAAAAACCAGGTAGAAAAAAGATACCAGATGATCAAAAGGTCAAAATGGTAAGCGCTTACATTAATGACAAGGATAAAAAAGCTATACTTAAAAAGTATGGTAGTTTAACCGCGGCGATAAAAGAAGTAATATTATCTAAATTAAAAAAAGTGACAAATGAACAACTTACAACTAAAGAAAGCAACTAGAAAAAAAGTAAAACTAAGATTAAACCTATCAGCACCATCTGGAGCAGGTAAAACCTATGGAGCACTACTGTTAGCAAAAGGACTAGTAGGATCATGGGACAAAATTGCTGTAATAGATACCGAAAATGGTTCTGCATCACTGTATGAACATTTAGGTGATTTTAATGTCATAGATCTTACACCTCCATTTTCACCTGAAAGATACATAGACGCAATTGATGCATGTGTTTCTGCTGGTATGGAAGCAATTATAATAGACTCTTCTTCTCATGAATGGTCTGGTCCTGGAGGTTGTTTAGAGATAAATGAGAAACTTGCTCAAGCAAGATACCGTGGAAACACTTGGTCCGCATGGAACGAAACGACTCCAAGGCATGATTCTTTTGTACAAAAAGTATTACACTGTGATTCACACATCATAACATGTACTAGATCTAAGATGGAAACTATTATGGGTGAAGATAAGAAGATCAAGAAGGTTGGTATGAAAGACATACAAAGAGATGGTTGGGAATACGAACTAACGGTATCTCTTAGTATAGACAGAGACACTCACATGACTGTTGCATCAAAAGATCGTACAGAACTGTTTGAAGGAAAGGAACCTTTTAAGATAACAGAGAAAACAGGTATGATGATAAAAGACTGGTGTGACAAAGGTATTATGCCTGAAAAACCTAAAGAAGTTGATTACATTGCAATGTTAGATGATTGCAAGAGTAAAGAAGAACTAACAGAAACATGGAAGTCGCTTCCAGTTAACGTTAGAGCCTCACAGGACGTAATTGATTTTAGTAAAGTAAAAGCATCTAGTTTCAATAAAATAGTTGATCTATGAACCTCAGAGAAGTAAATATAATTGAAAGACCATTATCTAAGGAAGAAATATCAAAGATAGTTGATCATATATCTGACCTTGTTAATGAAGGATTTTACAACAGTATACATGTTGCAATAATCATGAACAGTCTAGAACATTTAACTAAAATGGTTAAAGAAAAAATACAGTCAGATGTTTTAGATGAACTGTATAAATATCCTAAAAACAAAGCTGAAATCCATGGCGCTACTGTATCAATAATGGATTTAGTTAAGTATGACTATTCAAATTTACCAGGCTGGTCAGAACTAGAAGAGCAAATAATTGCTTTAAAGTTAAAACAAAAAGAAATTGAAGACGTAGAAAAAAAATATCATAGAGGTGATTTGCCTATAAAATCTTCAACTTCAACATTTAAAATACAACTAAGTAAAATCTAAACCGCTGGTTGACGGGTAAAATTAACCAAAACAATTATGGCAACAAACATTTCAGTAAAACTCGACGTCATGAAGATTGACAAGAAAAAACTTTATCAAGGTGAAAAAGGCACCTATCTAGACGCTGTTATTATTATGAAAGATGAACCAGATCAATATGGTAATATTGGAATGATAGTACAAAGTAGCACTAAAGAAGAAAGAGAACAAGGAATAAAAGGTGCTATACTTGGAAATGTCAGGTATATTCAAAAGCAAGTTCAAGAACAACCTAAGGTTGATTTTGATGATCTTCCATTTTAAAATAAAGCAAGATGAATATATTAGAAAAAGCAAACAAGATAGTATATGAACGTGCTGAAGAAAAAGAAAGACAGTATGGACCATTTATAGAAGGCATGAAAAGAGCAGCTAGTATTTATTCTGGAATGACTGGTAAAGAAGCTACAGCTGATGATATGTATAAAGCTTTGATTGCTTTAAAATTGTCTAGGCAATCTTATAACCATAAAGAAGATAATCTACTAGATGCTATTGCATACCTCGCGTCGTTAAATGATTTCTTAAATTCAAAATAATAAAATGAAGAATTACAACACAACGGATCTAGATCCACAAACAACATTTGAAAGGCATGTCTTTCACAGAGATCAATTTGCTCATTATTTAAGATGGACACATATACTTAAAGAATCTAAAATAAATGATACAGTAGTTGATTTTGGTTGTGGAAAAGGAAACTTGCTAGAAGTACTGTATAGAAATAGGTTTAAATGCAAAAGATTTATAGGTCTTGATATTCGTAAGAAAACAATAGAACAAGCAAAAGAAAAGTTTCAAGTAGTAGATTGGGCTGAGTTCTATGATCAAGATTTAATTTATCCTACAATTGATCTAAACTTCAATGCTGATAAAGTATGTTCATTTGAAGTAGCAGAACATATAGGTAAACAGAATATTGAAAGCTTTTTGATTAATTTTAAAGCATGTGGACACAGTGAAGCTAAATACTATTTGTCAACACCTAATTATGATGAAAAAGTAGGTGCAGCTGGTAATCATACTTATGATTCTGGAGATGGTAGAGGAGTTGCAATACATGAATTTGCACACAGTGAATTACAAGAGCATATAGAAAAACATTTTGCTGTAGTCAAAAAATTTGGAACATTTGCGTCAGTTAGAGATTATAAACCAAGACTATCAGATTGGCAAGTTAAAATGTATAATGCTTTAAATGAGTATTATGACAGCAATCTATTGTCTAATTTAATGGCACCTATGTTCCCTGAACATTCTAGAAACACTCTTTGGGTTTTAAAACAAAAATAAAAAAACAAAACATGGAAAATTTAACTTTTACCGTTGATCAGAAAGTATCATTTATAAACAAGAAAAAAGAAATTCAAGTTGGAACTTATGTAAAAGACTACCTGTATAAAAAAACAGGTCAAACTTTTTGCGTAATAAATTTAAATGGCAAAAAAAGATTAATAACAAAAAAACAAATATGCAATGAGATTATTTAATGAATTTGAATCTATTAGAGAGTGGGCAAAAGAAAGAGGAATATATGAAAAAGGAGATCCTAAAACTCAAACATTAAAGTTACAAGAAGAAGTAGGAGAATTAGCAAAAGCTGTTTTATCAAATGACAAATTTGAAATAAGCGACGCTATTGGAGATTGCGTAGTTGTTTTAACAAACTTAGCAGAGTTGTCTGGATTAAAATTAGAGTCATGTGTTAATTCTGCTTACAATGTTATTGCTAAAAGAAAAGGATCAATGATCAATGGAACATTTGTCAAAGATTAAATTTTACTTATCAATAGCAAAAGAAGTTAGTAAAGCTTCTTATTGTGAAAGATCTAAGGTTGGTGCTATTATAGTCAAGGAAGATAATATTATTTCTTTTGGTTATAATGGCACCCCTTCTGGGTTTGAAAATATTTGTGAAATCAATGGACAAACAAAAAGAGAAGTTTTACACGCTGAATCTAACGCTATTACAAAGTGTGCTAAAAGTTTCTACAGTTCAAATAATTCACAAATGTATCTAACTCTTTCACCATGCTTTGACTGTGCAAAACTTATCATTCAATCTGGAATAAAAGAAGTATATTATATTCAACAATATAGAGACACTTCTGGTATTGAACTTCTAAAACAAACAAATGTACACGTTCAACAAATTTGATAACGCAGAAAAGGCATTTGAATACTACTACTTTTTAATAAATCATTTAGGTTTAGAAGTAGGTAATACAAAAATGCTACACAATATAGGATTTGAAATATCTAACCCCGTAGATAATGACATCAAAACTCCTTGGAGAAAATTTAACAAGCAATATGCGGACTATGAATTTAACTGGTACCTGTCAAAAAACAGATCAGTTGAAAACATAAAACAAAAAGCAAAGATCTGGGACACAATGCACAATGGTGACAACATCGTGAACAGTAACTATGGTTGGCAGTGGAGTAGAAACAATCAACTAGATTATGTCATATCAGAACTAGAAAGAGACAATAACTCTAGAAGAGCAGTACTTACAATATACGATGGCAAAGAACATGACCAGTATAAGTATGATACACCTTGTACATTATCCATTGTTTTTTGTATACAAGACAATAAACTATGTATGACTGTAACAATGAGAAGCAATGATCTAGTATTTGGATTTTGTAATGATCAATATTGTTTTTCAAATTTACAAAAAATGGTTGCACTTCGTCTAAAGAAAGAAGTTGGTTGGTATTATCATTTTGCTCAAAATCTACACATATATGAAAAACACTTTAAGTTACACGAAAGATAGATACTGCAAAGCTCATGAAAGTTGGTTTAAAGAATCATATCCCAATGCATATAAAGATGGATTTTATTTAGATCCTAAACTTCCTAAAGTAGATACATCAAATGGTCTAACTACTTTTATTTGTAACTTTTTGTCGTGGTCTGGACATAGAGCAACAAGAATTAATGTATCTGGTAGATTAGTTGATGGAGTTGAAAAACAAGCATCAGGAGCAAAGATAGGAGTAAAAAAATGGATTCCATCATCTACTAGAAGAGGTACAGCAGATATTTCAGCAACAATAAAAGGAAGATCTGTTATGATTGAAATAAAAGTTGGTTTAGATAGACCTAGAGAAGATCAATTAAAAGAACAAGTAAGAGAAAGAAAAGCTGGAGGCATTTATGAATTTATAAAAGATGCAGAACAGTTTTTTTATCTCTATGATAATTTGTAATTTAGCAACTATTAACGCTTGTAGCATAAGCGTATTAACTTTTTGGCCTCATTAACCCGATTGAGATGCTACCTTGATCGTGTGTTTTTGGGGCCATTTTTTTTAACAATGAAAGAGTCATTTTACTTTTCACACGATAGTAATGCTAGAAACGACGTTAAAATACTAAAGCTTAGAAGAAACCTTGGTTTTGAAGGTTATGGTTTATACTGGTGTTTAATTGAAATGCTTAGAGAAGCACCTGAATATAAACTATCAATAAACTGTATTGATGATATTGCATTTTCATTTAACATTGATCAAAAGATAATAAAATCAATAATAAATGATTTTAATTTATTTTTAACAGAAGATGAATCATTTTATTCTGAAAGACTTGTAAGAAGTATGGAGCAATACAAACTTCTTAAAGAAAGAAAATCTATATCAGGAAAAGAAGGAATGAAAAAAAGATGGGAAAAAACTAACAAACAAAATAAAATGATTTTATGATCAGCCATGAATCAATTATAAAATTAAAAGAAATATGTAAACTAACTGATATTGTAGATAAATATGTTAAAACAAAAAGATCTGGATCAGACTATGTAGCATGTTGTCCATTTCATAATGAGAAAACACCATCATTTAAAATACCTACATCAAATAACTTTTACAAATGTTTTGGTTGTGGTAAATCAGGAGATGTATTCTCATTTGTATCTGAAATAGAAAACTGTACATTTGCTGAATCAGTTGAAATAGTTGCTAGACACTATAATTTTGAGTTAGATACTTATACAAAAGAATATGTTAAACCAATTAAAAGACTTGAAAAAATTAATCCAAGATACATAGATTGGTTTGAAAATAGATTAATATCAAATAATACTCTTCTAAGATTTAAGATCACACAAGCGACGGAGTGGATGCCTAAATCAAAAGCTGAGGTACCTGTAGTATGTTTTAACTATTTTAAAGATGATGAACTAGTAAACATAAAGTTTAGAGGACCGGGCAAAGACTTTAAACTGGCAAAAGACGCCGAATTAATATTTTACAACATAGACTCAATTAAAGGTACAGATGAAGTAATTATAGTAGAAGGTGAAATAGACTGTCTAAGTATGTATGAATCAGGTATTTATAATTGTATATCTGTACCAAATGGAACAACACCAAATGGTAAGATGCAATTAAAATACCTTGATAATTGCTACGAGTATTTTATAGATAAAAAGAAAATCATAATTGCAACAGACAATGATGAGGTAGGTAAAAAACTAAAAGAAGAATTATCTAGAAGACTTGGTAAAGAAAGATGCTATCAAGTTGAATTTCCCAATGACTGTAAAGATGCAAATGATGTTCTAAATAAATATGGAAAGGATGAAGTAAAAAAACTTGTATTTTATGCTAAGCAATTTCCTATTGAAGGCATAGTATCAAATGATGAAATAGAAATTGATATATGGGATTACTACAATAATGGATATCCTAAAGGAGTTCAAGTAGGTATTCAAGGTTTTGATGATCATGTTAGACTAATGGATGGCCAAATAACTGTTATAACAGGTATCCCAGGTTCAGGTAAAAGTGAATTCACAGACTACATAATATGTAGAACTTCAATAAATCATGGATGGAAATGGGCAATATGTTCATTTGAAAATACTCCACCTGTGTTCCATGCTACAAAACTAATCGAGAAACTATCTGGACGCGCATTCGATCACAGAATTGATCAAAACAATAGAGTATCAGAGTTTGAACTTGAGATGGTTATTGATCACCTAAAGAGTAATTTTAGTTTTATAAACACGAGTGAAACAGACATAACAATAGATGGTATATTAAATAAAACATCTGAGTTGGTTTTAAGAAAAGGAATTAAAGGTTTATTAATAGATCCATGGAATTATATTGAACACAATATACCAAATGGATATTCTGAAACACAATATGTAAGTGAATGCCTTACTAAAATAAAAAAAACAGCTTTAAAACTAGGTATACATATTATAGTAATTGCTCATCCTACTAAACTCCAAAAAGATAAAACAACAGGTAAATATGAGGTTCCTACACTATATTCAATATCAGGATCAGCTCATTTTTTTAATAAAACAGATAATGGAATTACAGTTTATAGGGATTTTCAAACAAACGACGTGACAGTATATGTGCAAAAAGTAAGATATTCTTGGCTAGGGAAAATAGGTTTTATCACCTATAAATATAACACACTCACTAGACAATATGAGTTTATTGAGTAGTTTTGTTATAACACTGTTATAACAGATACATAACACTGTTATAACAAAACCATAACAGACTCATAACAAAACAAAAACAATAAAAATACCAATATTAATTAATTTTATAATAAATAAATTAATGATAATCAATGTATTAATAACACTGTTATAACACTGCTATAACACTGCTATAACAGTGTTATAACTATAAATAAAATATATACATACGTGTTGTTCGCTAAAGCAAACAACACATGTTAAAAAAGTTTAAATTTGAACTTAGTAAGTAAATAAAGCTATTAAATTAAAAATTAAAATAAAAGCATGCTTAAAATAAAATAATGTGTTTGACTAAAAACGATATAATAGAAAGTTTATACAAGGACAAGGATATAAACAATGCCATCAAGAAGATGCAACCATTAGAGTTGCAGGATGATCTTAGGCAAGAGATGTTTATGGTACTTTGTGAGATGGATGAGGTAAAGTTTATGTCAATGCACAACGGGGGATTCTTAAAGTTCTACTTGGTACGAACAATGCTTACAATGATAAAGTCTGATAGGTCAACATTTTTTAATAAGTTTAGAAAAGTATTTACTGAATGGAATGAAAAATATGATGCACCTGATGTAAGCGATACCATTCAAACAGATGAAATAACTGTCAAACTAAATAATTCTTTAAAAATATTACATTGGTATGAACTTGAAATCTTTAGACTTTATTCAGAAAATGGGCAAAAAATAATGTCCTTATCACGGGACACTGGTATTCCTTATCGTTCACTGATGAAGACAATTAAGAAGACCAAGACATTACTTAAATATAAAATCAAAAACCATGCACTTACTTAAAATCGTTATCGCATCACTTTTCTTTGTTTTCTACTTTATAGAAATGGCAAGACTTCCTGAGAAGTGTAAACTCAATTTTAAACCATTTAACTGCAATATGTGCCTAAGTGTATATGTTGCCATTGCTTTGTACTTCCTGCCTGTAATAGTCGTCAATTGCGTTTTAGTGGCATTTGTTGCAGGGGTATCTGCTCCACTATTTAGAAACTTAATGAATAACATATTCTTTAAAAAATAACACAATGACACAGGAAGATGAAAAGTTTATTCAAGACAATATCTACAACTTTGAATGCGTAAAGATTGGGTTCATGAAGAACCTTCCTTTGCACATCCTTGTAGGGTATGAGCAGATTTACAGAAGATACCTTGACCCTGGGTTTATCCTGACAAGTTGGTGTGCTAACTGTGTAGCGGATATGATGAAGCGGTTGAGTAACTATTGGGATTCATACGAAGCATCTAAGTTGCTTGATGCTGAAGTTGTACAAGAACCTGTACAAGTACCAAAGAAGAAAGGCAGACCATTTAAAAATAAGCAATGAGAATCATAACAGTCGGTCAAAGGAACTCAGGGGTATCATTTCATAGGTTATTTAATCCTTTAATCTACTTGCCAAAGGATTACGCAATGATGACTGATGTACTTACGGAGGAAGAACTTGAGAAAGGTTATGACATACTTTTTATCAATCGGTACATAGCAGGTATGGAGGTTGATGAAGTGGTAAGGTTACGGGATAAGTACGGATTCAAGTTAGTAGTTGATGTGGATGATTATTGGAACTTAGATGCTTGGCATATACTTTACGGCAAATATCCAACGCAAAAGGTCATAGATCATATCAAGGTAGCAGACTTGGTAACTTGCTCAAATAATGATTTAGCGGTTCACATTGATGAACTTAATCAGAATTGGATAGTAATACCAAACGCATTACCTTATGGTGAGGACCAGTTCACAGATGTAAAGACTGAATCAGAGAAGATACGCTTTGTTTACGCAGGTTCAGTAACTCACGAGAAGGACATTGCAATCCTCAAAAACCCAATGAAAAGGGTTGCAGGAGATTCAATGGTAAAGAATAACTCAACCTTCATCCTTTGCGGTTACTCAGAAGACAAGCAAGTAGCAGAACCTTGGGGTAGGATGATTAATGACTATATGTGTGGGTTCAAGGTTGATGGGTACATACGTTCTGCCTTACCAGTGGACCAATACATGAACTTTTACAATGAAGCAGATGCTTGTCTTGTACCTTTGGTAGATTCAAGGTTTAACTCAATGAAGTCTAACCTAAAGGTATTGGAGGCAGCGACTAAGAATGCACCTGTCATTTGTTCCAATGTAAAACCTTATGCAGACTGTAAGCATATTATACGAGTAAACAATCAATCAGATTGGTTTACAAATATTAAAAAAGTTATTAAAGATGCTATTTATAGACAAGAGATGGGGATTGCTAATGGTGAATGGTGCAGGGAGAACTTTGACTTGGTTAAGGTAAATAAATTAAGAACACAAATATTCAACGCATTATGCCAGTAATTAAGTGCAGTAACGGAAAGTATCGCATCGGTTCAGGTCAGTGCATCTATGATACAAAAGAGAAAGCAACTGAGGTATGGACCGCAATCCTTGCAGGAGGTAAATATTCAGATAAGAAACCAAATGCAAAGAAAACAAAAAATAAACGCAATGGATAAAGTCTTAATAGCAATGGCAGTGCATGACACTGAAGAGAATAAGAGGTCAGAACTTACAGACAAAGTTTTAAAATCATTATATCTTCAATATGTATTTGATAAGCATGATGTTTGGGTGATAGATAATAATTCATGCAATGAAACTAAAGAAATACTGAATTCTTGGGCAAAAGTTGGTTTAATAAACCTAATCACAAATGAACAGAACATTGGAACTGCTGAAGCGGTTAACCTTGCTTGGAAGAATCGTAAAGCAGGTCAGCATTGCATCAAGATGGATAACGATGTTACCATTAATTATCTTGATTGGGTTAAGGAAATGGTTGAGGCAATTGAGCGTGAACCTAAGATAGGTATTGTAGGTCTGAAGCGAAAGGATTGTTGGGAAGAACCGAATCACGCATTACCTGACTGGAGAAGTGAGTTAATAATGCTACCACACTTCGCAGGTCAGAGGTGGATAATAGTTGAGAAGTGCCATCACATTATAGGAACTTGTCAGATGTATTCATCCGCTTTGCTTGACAAAATAGGGTATCTTTGTCAACCTAACCTCTATGGTTATGATGATGTTCTTGCATCTCATAGGTCAACAGTTGCAGGGATGTGGAACGTGTTCTTACCTCACATTGAGATAGAGCATATTGACAAAGGGGAAACGGAATACCAAACGTGGAAGGAGAAGCATAGTTCTGAAGTTACACAACAGGTAATCAAGATGACCCATGAATATTATCATGGCACAAGACCAATATACTACAATCCTTTTCAATGAAAGTAATAATATCACTTGACAATCCGAATCACCCAGGTTGGTTAAAGTTGGAGGAATCCCTTAAACGGCATGGGTGGTCCTATCATCCAATTGTCAGAGAGTGGAAAGGGTTCGGTACTAAGATAATCGGACTTTATGAGTACCTATGTGCAACTGATATGGATGAGTTCATTTACCTTGATGCCTACGATAATTACTGCATTGCAAATCCTGAAGAGTTCAAGTTTAAAAAGAAAGACTACCAAATGATTGTATCAAGTGAGAAAGGATGCTATCCCGATACGCATAAAATGGGAATGTTTCCTGTGGTGAATCATGAATGGAAGTTTCTTAATAGTGGGCAGATATACGGCAATAAGGAACACTTCATAAATGTTTACAACACCAATCCTCCGAGGTTTGAGGATGATGACCAAAGATGGTACACAGAACGCTTCCTTGCAATGCCTGACAAGATAGGACTTGACTATTGCAACATCTTCCAATCAGTTGCTTTTGAGGTTGAAGGTGACTTTACGCTAACGTACAATAGATTATATAACAATAAGACACATACCTTCCCAATGTTCATTCACGGGAATGGCAAGACTGACATGAGCAAATTTTACTTATTATGATGGAATGGATAGTTAAGGAATATACAGACAAGGTCAATGCAGACCAAGAACTTAAAGAGTATCGGGACTGGATTGAAGCAAACGCATTCGGATTCGGTGAAAGATGTTTCCTTTGGATGTGGAACGATATCATCAAGAGAATGCCTGAAGAGTTTACCTTTATGGAGATAGGAGTTTTCAGAGGGCAGATACTTGGACTTGTTGCTCTCCTTGCAGAAAGACATGGCAAGAAGGTTAGGCGAATCGGAATTACTCCTCTTGACACATCCGATGGACATTGGGAATCTGACTATAAAGCAGACATCATAAGACTTCACGATGAGTTTGATATTACGGCAGACTATGAGTTAATCCGATTGGATTCTACCAATCCAAATGCGGTGAATCTTGCCGCACAGAATCCTCCTGATGTCCTATACATAGATGGAGGACATACTTATGAGGTAGTGATGGCAGACCTTAAGAACTATCTCCCAATCCTCAAGGTAGGGGGTACACTGGTAATTGATGATTGCAATAATGCAATCCCGATGCCTTGGGGTTACTTCGCAGGGATTCAATCTGTATCAAACGCAGTAGACCAATTCCTACCAAAGGAAGGACAGACAGAACAATGGAAGCATGAACTAAACTTAGTACACAATAGGGTACTTACAAAACTAAAGTAATGGAAAAGAATAAAGTTGGTAGACCTAAAGCAATAGAATCACCCGAAGTGATGTATAAACTATTCCAAGAGTATTGCGAACATACCAAAGCAAATCCAATCAAGGTTAAAGATTGGGTCGGAGGTATGGCAAAACCAGTAGTAAGGGAAAAGGAAGTTCCCTTGACTATGGAAGGGTTTGAGATTTACGGATTTAGACAAGGATTCGCAATAGGATTAGACCAATATTTTGCCAATCGGGAAGGCAGATACGAAGAATTTGTATCTATCTGCTCTAATATTAAGCGAATAATTAGAGATGACCAAATAAAGGGAGGCATGGCAGGTATCTACAATCCATCCATAACCCAAAGATTAAACAACCTGGTAGAGAAAACAGAAAATAAACATGAGGTAAACGAAATAAAAATCACCCGTGATCGCTAACGTAAAACTTTACAATCCACACGATGCCCAAAAGAAGGTCATAGATTGCGATAAAAGGTTTATCGTAATGATGGCAGGGCGAAGGTTTGGTAAGTCGCTTATCAGTCAGACAATCGCCTTAGAGAGTAGTATAGAGGGTAAGAGGGTGGCATACATCACACCAACCTACCAACTCGGTAAGATATTCTTCCAAGAGTTACTTGAGATGCTACCAAATGAAATCTACAAAAAGAATGAGGCAGACTTGGTTATCACCTTCATAACTGGTGGCACAATCCGATTTTTTACGGGCGAGAGGTTGGACAATCTCCGAGGTCTGAAGTTTCACCTTTGCATTATTGATGAGGCATCCTTCATACCCAACCTTGAAGATGGTTGGTTAAACTCAATCAGACCTACCTTGACAGACTACAAGGGTAAGGCATTGTTTCTCTCTACCCCAAAGGGGAAGAACTACTTTTACTCATTATTTATGAAAGGTAACGGAGGGGAGGAAGATTGGCAAAGTTTCAAGTTTAGCACTTACGATAACCCGTACATAGATAAGTCAGAGGTTGATTCTGCAAGGATGCAACTGCCTGAGGTAGTCTTTGAGCAGGAGTACATGGCAAACCCTGCTGAGAATGCTGCCAATCCTTTTGGGTCTGCTTACATTCGCCAGTGCATATTCCCGATGTCCACCAATCCTGTCGCTTGTTATGGGATTGACCTTGCCAAAGCGGTTGACTGGACTGTGGTGATAGGTTTGGATAAGAATGGGTCTGTATGCCATTATGAACGATTCCAAAGGGATTGGAGGCAAACTAAGGAGTATATTGTCAATCTACCTAAAGCACCTATCCTGATGGATAGCACGGGGGTAGGCGACCCAATCTTTGAGGATATGCAACGGGAGGGTCTTGATGTGCAAGGGTATAAGTTTAGCAGTACCTCAAAGCAGATGCTCATGGAGGGTCTTGCCTCCGCTATTCACCAAAGGAAGATAACCTTTCCAAGCGGTCCTATCGTTGATGAACTTGAAATCTTTGAATATCAGTACACCTCATTCGGGGTAAAGTATTCCGCACCTCAAGGATTCCATGATGACTGCGTTGTTAGTCTGTCCCTTGCTTGGCAACACCTCCAAAAGAATGTGGGCAGTGGAAGATATTCATTTGCTTAGGAAGTTCCATTTTCACATTTAAACTATTTAAAGATATGACTTGGAATAATGTAACAGTATTTCAGTATCAGCAAATCAATGAACTCTATGCAAATAGCAAGGACTTAACTGACCTTGACATAAGCGTAAAGGTTGCCTCAATACTGACTAACCAAACCGAGAATCAGATTGATTCATTACCCGTTAAGGAACTTGCACCATTGTTGGAATCAATCGCATTCATCAATGATGAGATTAAACCTGAAGCGGTAAAGGTGTTAAATATTAACGGAAAGAGGTATAAGTGCGTTTATGATGTGCGTAATATTCCTGCATCCAGGTACATTGAATCTAAGCACTTCAGTAACGATGTAATGGGCAACTTACATAAGATAATGGCGTGTATGGTCATACCACAAAAGAGGGGATGGTTTGGGTGGAAGGATGACAAGTACGATGCAGGTAAACATAGTGACTATGCTCAAGATATGCTTGAAGCACCTATCGTTTCCGTTCTTGGTTCGGTGGTTTTTTTTTATCAAGTATTCAGGCTTTGGATAAAGAATTCAAGGGATTATATGGTCCAACAGATGATGGAGCAGGGAGTGGAGAGGATGAAGGCGGAAGAAGTGCATCAGGTTTTATGCACCATTATGGATGGATTTACCAAACCAAACTGGTTGCCGACTTTGAAGGAATCACACTTGACCAAGCATTTAACTTACCTGTCATAAACTTTCTCAATGACCTTGCCTACCTCAAAGCGAAGATGGAACACGATAATGAACTAATACGGAAGAGTTATGGCAAAAGTTGATACAGTTGTAGTAGTAGATGATGCGATAATTGAATCGGAAGCATTAAAAAATACAGACTATGCCTCATTAAAGGAATTGCCATTCGTTGAGAAGGTAATGATTGCTTATGCTGCAAGGTTTATCATTCAGGTACAGAAGAACTTGATTAATGATAATAAGACCGATACTGGTAGACTTGAAAGGGATATTCAGCAAGGGGACATCATAAAGGCAAACGGGTCTTATCTTATAGACATAGGTTATCCTAAAAGT
>Ga0315900_10005395_pt1 | contig 17579 bp, 14 predicted proteins | sample LakEriMetagenome_FD_203521 | JGI IMG/M metagenome (GOLD analysis project Ga0315900, IMG submission 203521) | Freshwater fungal communities from buoy surface, Lake Erie, Ohio, United States - Buoy 12 MA114 | ecosystem: Environmental > Aquatic > Freshwater > Lake > Lake biofilm | place: USA: Lake... | reverse complement strand
TTTATTTTCTCTTCCAAAACGTATAATGCCTTTTTCATCCCAGTGATTAATTACTCTATAATTAATACCTGTGTCTTTTGCACTTAAGCGTTCTTCATTAATTACCTCATACAACTCCGCCAGTTTATCAAAGCTTCGTGTATCTACAAACTCATCTAATTTTAATGAAAACATCTTTTTCCTCCTTCTTTTATAGTTAAACTGTATCTTTAAATTTATTATACACAAATGTAAGACAATTAAAACCAAACTTCCAAGTCAAAAATTGTAAATAATCGACCATAAAAGCTAAAATTGCTAAAATCAGAGAGTTAAATAATTATATTGATAATCAATATAATAAGTCAATAAAAGTAAAGAAATAACCACGGGAGGATAAAAAACAGTCGGAAACTATTGTGGGATTAATTGGGGATGACTACATTTGTATTAAGAACAGTATAAGAACAAATAAAGAACACTAAAAGACAAACGTAAGAACTCTGTTAACTGAAATAAAGAACTCTATGAGAACGGATTATGGAGCGGTTGGAATAGGATTGGTTAAAACGTGTTTTGATTGAAATAACAGCTAATTTGATAGGAAAATGAAGGAATTATTGATGAATTACTTAAACCAAGTGGTGTTGGAACAACTCAGCAAGGCTGAATTGATTAAAAAAGTAATGGAATTGCAGGAACGTGATAAAATTTTGACGGATAAGCTGACAGAGTTTTATAATTCAAAACGTGAAGCGGATAAAAATCACAAGGAAGACATTAAAGAATACAAGAAGCGCATGGAGGAACTGATTAAGGAGTTAACTCAATACCAAGTTGAATCGGAACACTACAAACGTATTGCTGATTTAAAGCTTGGCAACTCTTACAACTTAAATGCTACTTGGATTGATAAAATTGTTTTTGTTTTAAAAGAAGCCGGAAGGCCACTACGTTCTTCTGAAATCATTGACATCTTAAGACGAAATGATATTAAGTTTCGGGTGCTTACTGATCATCAAAAGGGTTTATCTGCCCACTTAACGAAGGCTATGAAGTATGGAAGGATAATAGGCATAAAACAGAAAGGGCAGAATGGGTATGTGTTTGAATTGCCGAAATAAGTTACACTCGATCAACAATTTGAACTACGGAGTTTCTTTTCTTTTTATTAGTGGAATTACTAGGAATCTTGTGGCTAGGCCTCCAAGAATAAATCCTATGCCTAATAATTTTAATAATGTTGTAAGTTTAACCTCACAGTGGCCGTTCTCACCTACACCATGAGCGCCAAAAGCGCCAAAATTTTTATCAAGAAAAAAGAACATTAATAAAAATATTACATTTACAATTGTTAGTATTATCAAAAGTATTAAGAATAATTTCTGTTGTGTCCAATCATCTCCTAAGGTACGATTCATATAAATAGAATAAGCCCCAACCAATGCAAGTAATAAAATCCCAATTACAACTATTACAAAAATATAATCATCTGCTTTGAGCAAATCTCTCTTTCGTATTTGCTTTCCATCTAAATATTCTACACTTGTTTCAAAATCACAAGGATGTTGAAATAACTCTCGATAGAGCCGAAACTCCATTTTGATTTTTTGCCAAAATGTAAGTTGTGCCTGTACTTGAGGAACGTGTTTTATTTCTTTTATATCAGTAGTGTCAATTATAATTAATTTATTCAACAAGGCATCCCATAACTCAGTTTTAAACCCGTCGTCTCCTAGTGCCCACACACCCACACCTGCTAAGTTTTTATCTAGAACATAATCATATTTATCTGACAAGGTTTTGGCATCGTCAAACCACAATTGTTCCAAGGTATCCACCTTATCAAATACCACATCAGTCCTTGCTGTATTATTATCATAACTGTATCCATAATCTTTAGTATATTTTTCTTCAATATCAGAATATGCAATATAATTTAAAAACTCACCCGTTGATTCAGCATCCCAAACTACGCCATGGTAAGGAAAACACGCAATGAATTTTTCGGGTGGCACGTTGAATGAAAGGTAACGAGATAAACCAGCCTCCAAACTGTAATCACTACCTGTAATAGGAACAATAGGCCCGCGAATGTTCTTCTTTGTGAAATCTAAAATAAAATACTCGATATCACTTTCAAGGCCTTTAATATCATAGAAAAAGTTTTGATCAATTATGGGTATTGTTAGTGTGATTTTATAATTACTATTGGCAGATATCAACTTGTTCCTAAAGGCTTTTACGAATTTTAAAAATTTCAATCTGTTTTTACCATCAGGAGAGCCAAATATTAAATTTACACCATCTGCATTTTTTAATTTTAACTGCTCTATGATAGAATTAAAAAACAACTCCTGATTATTTTCGTTTCCAAGAAGAGTCTTTACCCCTCGTTCACTTTCGCAAAATACTCCTAAATAAACTTTACATTTCTCTTTTTTTGCAAAATCAGTAACCTTTTGCTTATCCCAGTCATGAATATCTTTACATAATCCTGTTTTGGGGTCTAACTCATAACCATAATAAACCAGTGAGCTTAATACAGAGAAATTATAATTTCTGTAGTAATCAATATTTCTCCAATATGGGTGAAAACCAAATACTTCTTTCTTTTTTAATTTTAAAGTAAATGTTTTAGATATTGAATCATTAATTTGCAATGTATCAGACAAGCCTTGCGGATGGGCAATTATCTCCCTGATTATTTTTATTTTTTTGTCTTTCAGCTCTTTAATTTCTTCTTCTTTTGCCTTTTCTTTAATCAAGGGAATAAGTTTATCAGCAAGTTTATCCATTTCAATTTCTTCTGCTGATTCAGGCATGTTTTCAGAAAGAGACTCAATATCTTTTTTAAGATTGTTTACTAATTGGGATAAACTTTTATTTTCATTACTTATTGAGGAAATTAATTTGCCAATTGAATCTAGTTTTAAATTAGTTATTTTAGCAAGTGAATCATTTACTTTTTTCACATCTGCTCCTGAAAGAAGATTAGCATCTTGAACGTATTTTTTTATTACTGCATCAATACGTTTTTTTTCTTTGGCTTTTATATTGGAAATAAAGCTTAGTTTCTTTTTAAGCTTTTTTAAAAACTTCTCTGTTTTTACAAGTTCTTTAGCTTCCTCCTTTTTTATTTCTTTTTTAATAGAGTCTCTATAGTTAGGTAACTGTTTTTTTTCATCATAAGATTTAGGGATGTTTTGACAAAACGCAGAACTATATTGAATTAAAAAAAACAATAATAATAAAACAATATTTATCCTCCTAAAAATCACCTTCGTCTTAAATCCTAACAATATAAAATACAGCATAAAAATAACTGATTTTTTTTCTTAGTATTAAAAAATCCCTATAATTGTGTTGAAATAATTATAAATTTTCAAAATTTATCTTTTGTTTAGAAAATTTTACGCAAACTTGAAATATTAAAAAAAACTGCACTAATGATTTATGAGGCTCTAAACTGTTTGGTTGATGAAATGAACGAACATTTCCGAAGCCGACTAAAACTAAATGAACAAAAAGTAATTCTCTCATCCTTGATAAGTCAAGATGGCACTGTGGCTATTCAGGGTGAAAATAAAATAGTTGTGACTCTTGTTAATATCGAAAAAGAATCTGCAATGAGTATATCACAAAAAGGAGCAATGTCTTTTTCAAATTCTGCTCAGTCAGTTAATATTAATCTTTATGTTCTGTTTTCAACATACTTTAGTCAAGGAAACTATGCCGAATCATTGCGTTTTCTTTCTTTTGTGATTGGCTATTTTGTAAACAAACCTGTTTTTAACCATTCCAATACACCTGCATTGGATAATAAAATTGACAAGCTAACATTTGAAATAGTTGATATGAATCCTGATACAGTTAGTAACCTATGGTCAAGTCTCGGCGCAAAGTATATGCCTTCAGTAGTGTATAAGGTTAGAATGATAACTTTTGACGAGACTTTTGCACGTGAGTTTAGACCTTCAATTTCAGGTATTTTAGATGAAAAATTGTTAAAAAACGAATAAAATGAATTTTGGTTTTGATATTTTGACTCATGTAAATTTTCGTCACTCCTATTTTGATAACGAAATGACGAATTGTTTTCTAGTTGAGCCTACAGCAGAAACCTCATTGGTTCTAAGAAATTATTCCATTATTTTCAAAAATAAAAAAAGTGGTTTCATGCTTGCTTATGAAGCATACAATAATCAAAACATTAGAACAAAAGACTCTATAATTTCACTTACCGATAAGTTAAAATTTACCGTTACATTAAAAGATTATTTGTTTTTCAATTATACTTCCGTTGATTCAATCAATATTGCAAATAGAGTTTTCTATTTTCATAATAGTTTTGAAAATGATAATCTATTACATTTAAACAATTATGTAACTGAAGAAAATTTGTTTCCTACAGAAGAAATTTCCCCTGAGTTATTCGTGAAGCCATTTGCAATTATCGAATTGCAACTAAATAAAGTAAAAACTGATCAATATTATATCAATTTTCAAGAAAAATCATCTTATTGGCGTTATTTATTAGTTAGTGATCATTTTAAAACATTAACGAATCCAGCTGTTTTAAACCCTTTAATAAATTTTAGCGGCCCAAAAGAAGTAACTTTACCTGACAACTCCAAAGCCTTATCGTTCGAGTCAGATGTCCCGATCTCTATTAAACAAAAAAGTGACAAACAGTTTCAATTGGTTGAAAACTATGATAACATTAACGGCAAAGGGAAAGTGATTATTAAAAACTTACCACACCCAAATGTTAATATAATTTCAAAACTTAACACCACTCAAGATAGGGTATATTCAGAAATAATTATTTAATTAGATAAATATATATAACCACAAAAAATCCATCTATGCCATCAAAATTAATGACACCCGGCGTTTACATCGAAGAGAAGAACGCCTTTCCGAGTTCGGCAGTTGCAGTTGAAACAGCCGTTCCGGTATTCATCGGTTATACCGACAAAGCTGAGTGGAATGGTAAATCACTTCTAAACAAACCAACTCGTATTACTTCATTTGCAGAGTATACTGAGCGTTTTGGAGGTGCATTTCATTCAAAGTTTAAATTAGCAGATCCTGATCCAGCGATAAAGCAGGAAACTTTTTCGTTAGGGGGCAAACAAATGATTGTTGAACATAATAAGAACAACATTGCTTATATGTTTAATTCTATTCGTATGTTTTACGCCAATGGCGGAGGTCCGGCTTATATATTAAGTGTAGAGACATATGGAGGTAAAGATGAATTAGAAATTAAGCAAGATGATTTTGGAGATTCTGTTTTCGAAACATTAAAAAAAGAATTTGAGCCTACACTTGTTGTTATCCCAGATGCAATTGCATTAAATGATGTATGTTACAAAAACATCTACACTAAAGTTTTACAACACTGTGCAGAAATGCAAAGTCGTTTTGGGATTTTTGATGTTAGAAATCATAAAGCAGGTGAAGATACCAATACATTAATCACTGAGTTCAGAGAAGGAATTGGTTCTGCCTATCTAAACTACGGAGCTGCTTATTATCCATGGGTAAAATCAAGCATTGTATCTCCTACTGAGGTAAGTTATGAGAATTTAGATGCATCCGTTGACCTAGCAGCTATTCTACCGGAAGCTGAGGCAAAACTGGTGATTGAAAAATTAAAACCAGAGGTGGATAAATATGCAGCAATGAGTGATGCTGATAAATCTGTTGATGATAAGAAAGCTGAAGCAAATGCGAAACGAAATTATCACCAGGGATTAAAAGCTACAAGCCCTACATATGGCCATATTCTTGATGAGGTAAGAGCAAAATTAAATGAACTTCCTCCTTCTGGCGCTATGGCAGGACTATACACTGCTGTGGATAACAGCCGCGGTGTTTGGAAGTCTCCTGCAAATGTTTCTGTTAGTGCTGTAAATGCACCTGCTGTAAACATTTCACATGAAGGACAAGAAACTTTAAATGTTGATGCTATTAGCGGTAAATCTATCAATGTAATTCGCACGTTTCCTGGTGTAGGTACCATGGTTTGGGGAGGTAGAACCCTAGATGGAAATAGTCAAGATTGGAGATATATCAATGTAAGAAGAACTCTAATAATGATCGAACAGTCATTAAAACTTGCTACACGTGCATATGTTTTTGAACCTAATGATGCGAATACATGGATTACTGTTAAGGGTATGATGATTAACTTTTTAACGAACCTATGGAAACAAGGCGCTCTTGCAGGTTCTGCTCCTGAGCAAGCTTTTGATGTACAAGTTGGTTTAGGTGCAACTATGACACCAACTGATATCCTTGATGGAAAAATGTTGATTACTGTCAAAGTAGCAATTGTTCGTCCAGCAGAATTTATCGTAATTACATTCCAGCAAAAAATGCAAGAATCATAATATTAATATAGTAATTTATTAAAAAAATTGTAAAAACATAGAATATGGCAGACGACGGATCAACGCAATCAGCGGCCACATGGCCTTTAGTGAAATTCGCATTCCAAGTTAAATGGGATGACGCTGAATTTATTTTTCAGGAGGTAACAGGTTTATCTGCGGAGACACAGGTAATCGAGTACCGTGGAGGAAGCAGCCCAGTTTTTTCTACTGTAAAAATGCCCGGTTTGAAAAAATATGGTAATGTTACCCTTAAAAAAGGCATGTTTAAAGGTGATAGTAATTTATGGCAAAAATATATGCTATCTAAAATGAACACAAATAAACGTGCGACTATTACTATTAGTTTATTGGATGAGGCTCAGGCAGTAGCAATGAGTTGGACATTAACTAATGCATTTGCAGCAAAAATTACAGTTACAGATATGAAATCTGATGGTAATGAGATTGCTGTAGAAAGTATAGAGTTAGCACATGAAGGACTAAAAATAATCAATCCTTCAGTGAGTTAAAAAAATAACTAATGCCTAAGCAAGCTGTCCCTCCTATTTATCCGGCTGCCTTCTCTTTCAAAGTGGAGGTAACCGGAGTTAAGGGGCCTTATGAGGGCAGTTTTCAAGAAGTTTCAGGTATTTCTGTAAAATTAAATACTGAGCCATTGAAAGAAGGTGGTGAAAATACATTTATTCGACGTTTACCACTTCCTCCTCAATACGAAAACCTTATTTTGAAAAGAGGAGTAGTTTTGAATTCAGGATTAATAGGTTGGGCAAGAGATGCTGTTGAGAAATTCATGATAAAACCTGCAACAGTAGATGTTAGCTTGCTTGACGCAACTCAATTACCAATAGCTACTTGGTCCTTCTTAAATGCTTATCCTGTGGCATTAAAAATAAGTGAGCTAAAGGCTCAGGAAAATGCAATCGCTTGCGAAATTCTTGAACTTGCCTATGATAGTTTTAAACGTATAAAGTAATTATTTTTTTATGTTTTAACGGTTAATAACCGTTTTTTCTTTATTAGCATTATGCCAGTTGAAATTAGAGAACTAGTTATCAAAATTAATATAGAGGAGTCTAATTCTAAAAAAGGAATTAGCGCTGAAGAATTGCTGGAGTTAAAAAGAAATATTGTTAAAGAGTGTATTGAAAAAATAAAAGTTAAACTTGACAATCAAATTCAACGCTAAAAATGGGATTAGTTAAGCTTAAAATTGAAGCATATAAAGACGCAGCCTGTACAGTTAAATATGGGCAGCCTTTTGAAGTTATGTTTAATCCAGAAAACTATGAGCGTCATTATACTGTAAAATATAATGACTCTAAAGTTATTGGCGAAAACAATAATACACTACTATTTAGGGGATTAAAAGGAAGTGATATGACTTTGAAACTAGTTGCAGATGGAACCGGTGTAGCCCCAATGCCGAAAGGTATAGCTACCGTTGATGGTTATATACAAAGAATAAAAGAACTTGTTTATTCTTACATTGGTGAAAAACATCGCCCAAGTTTTTTGAAAATCGTTTGGGGTAGTCTATCTATTATATGTGTATGTAAATCTTTAAAAATAACACATAAACTTTTTAAATCAGATGGTAAAACTCTCAGAGCTGAAATAATTCTTATGCTTTCTGAGTCAGTTGATTTCAAAACTAAAGCTAAAGAGGCTAAAAAAAATTCACCTGACTTAACTCATATACGGACAGTAAATGCAGGAGACACTCTTCCATTAATGACCTACAAAATTTATGGTGATTCTTCATATTATATGCATATTGCAAGAATAAACGGATTGAAAAGTGTGATGGATATAAAACCAGGAGATCAACTATATTTTCCGCCAATCAAGAAATAATTTTATATGGCAGCAAAGTCACCAATAGATATATCTGATGCAACATTAAGATTTACTGTGAAAGCAGAAGGTAATGCTATTAAAGATTATTATCCTGTTGTGTCGGTTTTTATTTCGCATGAGTTAAATAAAGTTTCTTATGCAGAAGTAGTTTTAGTGGATGGCACAGTTGAAACTGGAGATTTCCCTATCAGTGACAGCAATGATTTGATTCCCGGTAATACGATAGAAATTACAGCTGGATATGGTGATGATGCAGAAACAAGTATTTTTAAAGGTTATATTGTAAAACAAAGTATTCGAATTGAACAGGATGATGCTTTTCACCTTGTACTTACCTGTAAGCATAAGGCAGTATCGATGACTTACAATAAAACTGAGGCTCAATTTTCAAAGAAAACAGATAGCGATATCATCAAAAGTATTATTGGTAATTATGGATTGAGCTGTACAGTTGATGCAACATCTTCACAACAGGATATTGTTTTTCAAAAAATGGCTACTGACTGGGATTTTATTCTGACGCGAGCAGAATATTATGGATATGTAATTTCGTTTGATGATGACAAAGTAGTTGTAGGTAAGCCCGCAACAAGTGGAACAGCTATATTACGTGTTGCATTTGGAGACTCGTTGCTTAATTTCAATGCTGAAATAAATGCTGAAAGACAACCTACCGGAATACAAGTAAGTGGTTGGGACATAAAAAACCAAGCATTACAAAATTCTACTGCATCTGAACCATCTTTGAGTTCACAGGGCAATATGACAGGTAAATCTATGAGTGCTAAATTAGGTCAAAAACAACTTAAGTTAACTGTTAATACCCCGTTGGCAAAAGATGATCTAAAATCATGGGCGGACGGAAGTCTCATGAGGATGAGAATGAGTGCTATTAAAGGAGAAGTTAGTTTTATTGGAAATGCCAATGCTAAACCAAATACACTATTAGAGTTGGCTGGAGTTGGAGAGCGATTTAATGGTAGTGCATTCGTTACAGGAGTTACGCATTCTATTTCTGATGGACAATGGACAACAACCGCCAAATTTGGATTAGATAATAGAACAGTTACCGAACAACCAGATTTCGGATACAAAGAAGCAGCTGGACATTTGCCACCAATCAGAGGATTGCAAGTAGCAACAGTGAAACAACTCAACAGCGACCCTGATTCCATGTTCAGGATACTTGTTACACTTCCTTCAAATGCTGCAAGCCAAGATGGTATATGGGCAAGAATGGCTAATTTTTACGCTACAGATGGCGCTGGTTTAGCATTTTTACCAGAAGTTGGAGATGAAGTAATTATTGGTTTCCTTGAAAGTGACCCGCGGTTTCCGATAATTCTTGGCTCTATGTATAGTAGTGCAAAGAAGGCAGCATCAACGCCATCTGATAACAATAATTATATAAAAGCGCTTACTACAAAAAGCAAACTGAAAATTAGTTTTGATGATCAGAATAAAATAACAAAATTGGAAACACCAGGCGGTAATTCAATTACTATTAGCGACAAGGATAAGTCTATTGAATTAGTTGATCAAAACAGTAATTCAATAAAAATGACTTCCTCAGGTGTTAATATAACAAGCCAGAAAGACATTGTATTAAAGGCTACCGGCAATATTACATTAGATGCTACAGGTAAAGTAAATGTTACTGCACAACAAGATGTGGCAGTTGCCGGTATGAATGTAAATAATACTGCTCAGGTTGGTTTTACAGCAAAAGGAAATGCCACAGCTGAAGTTTCTGCTTCAGGCCAAACAACAATAAAAGGCGGAATAGTAATGATTAATTAAAAGTTATGGGAGCACCAGCAGCAAGATTAACAGATATGCATGTTTGCCCAATGCAAACCCCTGCAATACCACCGATTCCACATGTAGGTGGGCCAATTACTGGCCCTGGAGCACCTACAGTGCTTATTTGTAATATGCCAGCTGCAGTTGTGGGGGATATGTGTGTATGCGTTGGTCCACCTGACTCTATTGTTAAAGGTTCTGCAACCGTTATGATTGGTGGAAAGCCAGCTGCTAGGATGGGAGATACTACTGCTCATGGTGGGAGTATTGTTTTAGGTGCACCAACAGTATTAATAGGAGGCTAGTAAAATGGAGTTGAAATCGTTTTTAGGTACTGGCTGGAGTTTTCCTCCTTCTTTTTCTCAGGATGGAAAGCAAGCACAACTATCCACCGAGCAAGAAGACATTGAGCAAAGTATTAAGATAATTCTAAGTACTCTACCTGGTGAGCGTTTAATGCGTCCTGAGTTTGGTTGTGGCATAAATAATTTTGTTTATGAAAAGCATGATTCTGCGTTTATAAATGGATTGAATCACATAATTGACAAGGCACTTTTGAATTTTGAGCCTAGAATTAATTTTATTGAGGCTGTGGTTTTAGAAAGAGAGGACCTTGACGGTGTTTTACATATTGAAGTTAGTTATGATATAATTATAACTAACACTAGACATAATTTAGTTTTCCCTTTTTATTTATTAGAAGGAACAAATTTATAATAAGGAGATGAATAAAGATCAATTTGCAATAACACGGGATGGCATTAGTCAGGCAGAAAGATGGCTTGATACTCTAGTGCCGTCCTATTTACAAATTGATTCTAGAGAGATTCCAGACTTTGTAGCTTTTTTATATGAACTTTCAAAAACTGTAAAGTATTACAATGAACGTGATCAGGTAGCAGGTAATTGGGAAGATTTTTTCACTTCAGATACTAACTTAATTATAATTTTACTAAGTAAGTTAGATATTTCAGAAGTTGACCAGAAATACACTTTAAAGAAACAGAATATAATATCCTCAAAGACAATTGAAGACGCTGAATCGAAACTAAGGGAGTATATGATTTTCATTTTTGAATTATATTCAAAAATGAATGTCGCATTAAATCAGTTTAAAAATTCTTCTGATACCTCAGAAACAGAAACTATGATTTATTTATTATCTGGTATTGAGGAGATTGGAAAAACATTGATTTCTTATTATTCATATTCACTACAAATATTTCCAGGTACACGTTCTAAACAGATGGATGAAGCTCTTGCTTCATATAAAGGAACACTCCATCCCAACATTTCCTATTTTAATTATGATCAAAAAAATAGTTTACAGGTTCTTACAGCATCAATAATCCATCTTAACAATGCTTTTGAGCAATTAATTTCGAAGCTTGCTCGAGTAGTTAGAGTAGCAAAGGAATTTGCAAAGGAAAATAAATTTATGGATAAACAATATCAACCTCAGGTTGGTTTGTTTCTTACTTTCCTTGACCTCTATAAATATGTAAAAAAACGGCTTAATGGTCTAGTTGGAAAACACTTAGATTTTTATTACCAAGATGTTCTTGGTATAAATCATGGTGGACGTTCGCCGGATTCAGTTCATATAGCTGCAGAGCTAGATGATCAAGCATCAAATGTTTTTATTGGTCCTAATAATTTATTATTAGCTGAGAATGGTGGAAATCAGATTTTGTTTAAACCTGAAGCAGCTCAAGTTTTATCTAATGCAAAAATAAAAAGTTTAAGAACGATCTTCCTTAGTAATTATAAACAAATAGAATCAACGTCTTCAGAATTTAAAGATGTAAGAGAAATTCAGCTATTTAAGGCAGAGCACCCTTTATTTTTACCTGATGAATACATGAAAAAGCCTGAAGGTTCAAGGCCTTGGGCTGTAATGGGGGAAGATCAACACGATTTTCCAAAAGGTGAACAGACAATGATTCCTTCAAATCCTGGGATTGCAATTGTTTCCTCACTTTTTTTTCAAGTTGAAGGAAAGAGGATTTATTCCTTAACAATGGAGTTGAAATCCTCAGAATCTCCATCTTTAAATGAGTACATTATTAATTATGTTAATGTCCGGAAAAATGTTAGTCGCGAAACTGTAGAGTATAAACTGTTTTCTAACATTTTTAATCTTTGGTTTACTTCAAAAGATGGTTGGGAGGAAATTGAAAATTATAACATTAAAATTTTAGATGCCGACAAGCCAATATTTAAACTTAATATTTCTTTTACACTTGAAAATGACAACAAGCCTTTTGATTGTTATGATGAAGGAATTCATCAGGAAAAAATTGATACCGAGTTACCAATATTAAAATTATTACTTAATCCTAATGTAGAGCATTATGGATATAGTTTTTTGCATTCCATACAATTAAATCGAATAACAATAAATGTTCGCGTTCAAGGTTCAAGAGCTGTAAAATTGCAAAATAATGTTGGACCATTAAGTACTTCGGGTCCTTTTCAACCTTTTGGTCCTCAACCAAGTATAGGTTCATTTTTAGATATTAAGAATACGAATGTGTTTAATCGATACCTTAAAGATTTCTCGATTCGTATTAATTGGCTAGAACTTCCAAGAGGAAAAGGAGGCTTTGGTTCATATTATAACGGGTATGGTATAAAATTAGAGAATGATACTTTTAAAATAAATTTGAGTTCATTGTCTGGAGGTACATATTTGCCTGCCTCTCCTATTCGACAGCAATTCTCTTTGTTTAAAGGCGACCCGCAAACAAAAGAATTGATTGAAGAGAATGTTATTAAAGGTATAGATTTTAAAAAAATTACATTTCAAAATGAGCCTAAGCTTAGAGACGAAGTAAGGATAAATGAACAGTATTTTAAGGAAGGTGCAATCAGAATTGAATTATGTGCTCCCGATGAGGCTTTTGGGCATAGGCTGTTTACTCAAGTTTTCCCTGATGTTATTCTTAATAACAGTAAAAAATTTAGAAAAAAGCTACCGGTGCCAAATCAACCTTATATACCAATTATAAAGGCAATTGAATTGGATTATGAGTTAGAATATTCTGAAGGATTTAAAGAGGAACATGTAAGGGATCAGAATTTTCAATTGTTTCACATTTTCCCATTTGGAATTCAGAAGATTTTCCCACAAGGTGACAAAAGGAATTATAGCATACTTCCTAATTTTAATTATTCATCTAATTTGTTTATTGGATTAGAGAATGTTGCCCCTAGCTCAGAACTACCATTGTTTTTTCAAATGGAAGAGAGAAGTTTTCATCATACACTTCATGAGCCACAACCGATTGTTTGGTCTTATTTAGATTCGAATAATTGGATTGAGTTTAACCCACGTAACCTGAAATCTAATACAACAAATAATTTTGTTAGCTCAGGAATAGTATCTTTAAAAATGCCTTCTGAGATTGATGAAAACAATACCATTCTACCCGCAGGCCTTTTTTGGATTAGAGCTTCATCGCGCGAAAACCATCATGCTTCAGGAAGAATTAAATCAATAATAGTGAATGGTATTCTAGCACATAGAGTGTTAGATAAAAATAATGAAAATCAATTTAAGATGCTTGAATCTAATGAAATAATTGGGTTTGAAAAAAATGTTAAGGGGATAAAAAATATATTCCAACTCTATCCCTCTTTTGGTGGAAATACAGCAGAATCTGATGACAATTACTATGTGAGGGTAAGTGAACGTTTACGTCATAAGAATCGTTTTGTTCAAATAAGAGATATAGCACAAGCTATTTTGCAAGAGTTCCCACAAATTTTAATAACTAAATTATTTAATAGTAAACGTGAAAAGTTTTCAATTACTCCAGGAGTTGATATACATATAGTACTTATACCAAGAGAATTAGAAGGGGGTAAGTTTAGTTCTGAAAACCCTAAAGTTAGTTTGCCAGAATTATATAAAGTGAAAACTTTTGTCTTATCTATTATTTCGCCATTTGTGAAAATTGAAGTAGGTAATGCTATTTATGAAAGGGTAAAGGTGATAGGGAAAGTAATGTTCCATGAAGATAGTGATACAGATTTAAATAGTTTAAGGTTTCGGTTAATTTCTGACATCAACAAATTTATAGCGCCGTGGTTGTTTGGAGAAAATTCAAATTTAGTAATAGGATCTAAAATATATAAGGCTGAATTCTTAATTTTCATAAAGAATTTGGCTTATGTAAAATATATAAGTGGTTTTTCTTTGGTTCATTTTTCAAATGAAACAAATTCAAACAATGAAGATTTTACAAATAACATAGAAGATACAGCTACAAGTAATATTGATTTTATCGTTGGTTCTACACCAGCTTCGGTACTAATACCTTCGCCATTTCATATAATTGAAGTTTTAAGTGAAATGGCCCCTAACATGCCCAAAAGTTCAGGAATTGGAAACTTTATCGTAGGGGAGGAGTTTTTGGTAGCCACAAATTCAAGAGAAAAAGTAAATGGAAATACACTCACAGATAATGATGAAAGTTTTGACATCATTATTTCAAATAATATAGGATAGCATGGAAAAAGACATAAGAAAAAAAACTTTTGGCAGAGAAGAGTTGAAAAAATATTTCAAGAATGGAAATATTCCGACAGAAACTCACTTTGCGTATTTTATTGATTCAGTAATTGTAAAACAAGATGATGGAATTTCTAAAGATGAAAATAACGGATATATTATTTCCCCATTAGGTGCCTCTAGTAGATTGATTACTTTCTATAACGGAATGGATCAACTGGAGCCATTTTTTTACGTTGATCGGGACAATTATCAATCCTCAAGCCTGAGATTCACTTCTGGAAGTGCGGGATTTAATGAAAAGAATAAAGAAGAACTGTCAACATTTTTACATCAGGATGGTAGACTTGGAATCGGAAAACGCTGTAGTGAAGATTTAAAGACGGAGATAAATGGATTTGCCGGAATGGAAGGCAGGAAAGGTACTTATAGACAAGGTTCAATTCCCGCTGATGGTAAGTGGCATAAAATTGTTGAGGGATTAGATAATTGTCAAGGCTTTGAGGTAATGGCAAGAACAGGAAAAAAAGGTAGTGGTAAATTCTCAATTATGCATGCAATTGCATTAAGTGCCTTTGGAAAATCAAAAGGACGCATTCGGAAAACAAGATCATATTTTGGTTTTTTTTGGAACAAGTTAGACATTAGATGGGGAGGAACCACACATAATTATTGGTTAGAATTAAGAACTAATCGAAATTATGGAGCTGGTGTAAATATTTTTTACAATGTTGGAAAATTGTGGGATGACGAATTGTTTTTACCGCAGGAAGAGTACTATAAGCAACAAACGTCATAATAGGAATTTAATTAATTATGAACCCCAATACCCCTAATTATATTGAAAAGTCTGACTTTTCTGATCCGTCCGAAGATTTTGATGCGCTTGTTGCTAAGGGAATTGAATTGCTCCAGAAATTAACTGGACATACATGGACTGATTATAATTTACATGATCCTGGTATTACAATATTAGAGCAATTATGTTTCGCATTTACTGATTTATCATATAGAACGGGGTTTGATATTAAAGATATTTTGAGTGATGAAAACGGTAAAATTTCCAGAGCAAAAAATTCTTTCTTTGATAAAAAGCAGATACTCTCAACAAGCCCAATTACAATTAATGATTTTAAAAAATTAATTATAGATGAAATTGATGAAGTAGATAATGTTGATATAATTCCTGTTCAATCAAAGTTTTCTTCATCTTTTGTAAAAGGTTTTTATAAAATTATTGTAAAACTCAAAGATTATCTTGCAGAAGAACAGAAGCTAAATCCAAATATTATTGAATTAGTTGAGGAAAAAATAAAAAAAGTATTTATTGCAAATAGAAATTTAGGTGAGAATACGACACAAAAAATTTATGTGTTGAATCCGCAACCGATTGGATTTAGCGCTGAAATACAAGTAAAGGAATTCGTTCATCCAGAACAAGTATTAACTGATATTTTCCTTAAAATTCAAGAATATTTCTCACCTCAAGTTCACTTCTACTCGGAGAGGGAAATGGTAGAAAAGGATTATCCAATTGAGGATATTTATGATGGACCACTTCTTAAAAATGGTATTTTACCTGATTCAGAATTAAGGCAGATGACTACTGAAGTAGATCAGTACCGCTTAATAGACGCTATTACTTCTGCAACACATGTGTTACAAGTTAAAAAATTATCTATTCATGGACAAAAAGAAGGTGCTCATTCAATTAAATTAAATAGCAATTCCTACCCCACTCTTGACCCAATTTCCTTGTTTAATTCAATTAAATTATATGTTGGTGAATATAAATTAACTGTATCTAAAAATGAATTTCTTGAATTACTCAACAAATCATTAATGTTGAAAAAATTTAAAACGCACAAAACCAGACATACTGAGGATTCAAAATATATATCAGGAGGAGGCTTTAAAGAGTTAGGGGAATATACTTCAATTCAAGAAAATTTCCCACATATCTATGGCCTAGGTAAATATGGGGTTTTTGCTAATGAATCAACTGATAAGAAAGCCAAAGTAAAACAATTAAGAGCCTATGTGTTTTTCTATGAACAAATTTTGGCGAATTTTTTGGCGCAACTTGCAAATGTTAGTAATTACTTTTCATTAGATCTCGATAATGAAGCTAAACATACATTTTACCATAAGGCATTGTATGATAATCGAGGAGCAAACGAAATTATTGGTGGTACTGTAGATAATGATGAGTGGAAAAAATATAAAGACAATTTTAAGAATCCATATTTGAGTTCATTATTAAATGGTCAAGAAACAGATTCTGTTTATAGACAAAGAAAACATAAAGTTTTTGAGCATATATATGCTCGATTCAATGAATTATTTGTGAATTATCCTATTAATGCATTTATTAATACTTATGGGGAATTAGATGAAAGTAGAACTGGATTGTCATTAAAATGGAAAGCTGATATACTTAAAAATTTAATTGAGACTGAATACAATCGTATAAAAGGTTCTAATTATTTAGATGAATCAACTAGTCTTGGCGGATTTGAAAAAAAAATAATGAGATTACTTTATATTAAAGATGAAAGAAAAAAATCTTTATTGAGTAGTTTCAATGCTGATAAAATATCCTTGAAAAAAAACATAATAGACAATTCAGCCACACATGAGACTATCAAATTAAATTTTGAAGGAGAGGAATTAGAAATTCTAAAAGATAACTATTTTCAAAAATCAGGACGTATAGCAACTGAGAATCAAAATGAATTATTCCTATTTAAGAAAGAAGGAATATCTGTTTTGAAATATGGAATTAATAGTGATAATTACAGAATCATTACTATTCCTGAAAACCAGAATGAAATTCTACTGATATATAAAATGCCCGTAAAACGAGTATGGAAATTGGTTTCAAAATTTAAGTCACATGCTGAAGCCAGTAAGGGATTGGAAAATTTAATAAACTACCTGAAGGAATTGTCTATTAATTCGGAAGGCTTTCATGTAGTTGAGCACATGTTACTTTGTCCTCCATTAAATGCTGAATCATT
>Ga0315900_10005394_pt1 | contig 17580 bp, 12 predicted proteins | sample LakEriMetagenome_FD_203521 | JGI IMG/M metagenome (GOLD analysis project Ga0315900, IMG submission 203521) | Freshwater fungal communities from buoy surface, Lake Erie, Ohio, United States - Buoy 12 MA114 | ecosystem: Environmental > Aquatic > Freshwater > Lake > Lake biofilm | place: USA: Lake... | reverse complement strand
CAGGCCCATCTCGTCGGTCGGAACCCCGGCCTTTGCCGGCTCGCCGTAATACCAGGCACTGACCACGACCCATTCCCCCCGCTTCTTCAGCGCCGAGGCCGCGCCGTCCTCGAAGACGAGGTCGATTGCCACCTCGGCCCGCGCCGCCCCTGCCGCCGCCGCAACCAGCAAGGCCAGCGCCAGCCCGCCCCCGCGCCGCCTGATCCGCCGTCCTGTCGCCGCCATCGCATCCTCCTCTGCCTGCCCCCGTGCCAGAACCTGCGCCCGCGCCCCCGACCGGTCAAGCCCGCGCCGGCCGCGTGCCCGCTCCTTCCGCTCCCCAGCCCTGAGGAGCGATGACACTCACGCCCGGCCCCCCTTCCCTCGTCCCTCTCCTCCTGCACCAGACCGCCCGCGGCCATGCCGTTCTCCCCGCCACGCAGCGGCCGGTCCTTCGGTCAGTCGGGACCGGCCGCGGCCTCGCACCCCGTCCGCCCCATGCGCTCCGGCCCCGTAGCGTGGGTGAAATCCAAACGCCGTCACCCCCGCCACCCCACACCCGGCGGAGGGCCCGTGGCACCCCGTGCGGGCCGCTCGCCGAAGGCACAAGCCGCACGCGACAGGGCTCTCCGCCAGACTGACGCTGCCACATCCCGGCCCGCCCCAGCCGCCGCCCTGGCGCCCCCCTCCGGCACACGACCCTGCCGGTCGCCTTTCCGATCAGCCCCCGCGCGGCGCGACGATCACGCGCGCCTCCTCGGCCACGGCCGTCAGCAGCGCGGCCAGATCGGCCCGCAGCCTCTCCCGCGTGGCCTCGTCCAGCCGGCGCGGCACCTCCCCCTCCCACCGGCGGAACACCGCCGCCCCGCGCGCGAATGGCCGGGCAAGCAGCATGCGGTCCCAGCTCTTCGCCCGCGGCATCCCCGCGATCGCCCAGCCATAGACAAAGACCGGCAGGCCCGCCGCCCGCGCCCAGTCGATCGGGGGGTCCTTCAGCACCCGGCACGGCCCGCGCGGCCCGTCTCCGGTGACGGCAAGCGACGCCCCCGCCCGGACCAGCCCCAGCACGTCGCGCGTCACCGCAAGATCGGACTTCCCCGTCGCCACGACAAACGGCGTCGCCCCCATCCGCGCCTGCGCCGCCGCCGCCGACCGTCCCGCCGGAGACGCCTCGTGCAGCGTGACAAGCCGGCCCCATTCCGGCCGCCAATGCGCGCTCCCGAGCATCACCATCTCGTGCCAGAGCAGCATCAGGACGGGTCCCTCGGATGTCGCGGCCGTCACCGCGTCGGCCCCCCGCACGTCCCAGCGCGTTGTCGCATGGCAGAACCGCGTCCAGCCCGCCACCGCCGCGCCGCTCGTCTGCGCCAGCAGGGCCGAGCGTTCGGCACGCCGGCGCAGGGCATCGAAGGGTCGCGGCATCAGAGGGCTCCGCCTGAAGAAGGTGCCGCCATTGACCCCGGCCTGCGGCGCTTGGCAAGACCTGCCCCGCCCCTTGCACCGGCGCCGGTCCCGGATTATTCACTCCCCCGGCCACAGGGGTATAGCTCAGTCGGTAGAGCGACGGTCTCCAAAACCGTAGGTCGCGGGTTCGAGCCCTGCTGCCCCTGCCAGCCCTTCCCCTCCCCTGCAACGCCGGACGCAAGTTCATGGTTGCCAGCGCGCGCCATGTCGGTCACCCTCTGCCCGACACTGGCAGGAAAGAACGCGCCCATGTGCTGGAGCCTCGGCGTGACGGTGGCGATGGTCGCGGCAGGGACTGCCGCGACAGGGGTATCGCTCGCCCGGCGCGATCCGGTCGCCATCCCCGTGACGCTCGGCTACTTCACCCTGATGGAGGCGATCCAGGTCGCCGGCTACAGCGTGATCGACCAGTGCGGCGCGCCCGCCAACGAAATCGCGACCTACCTCGCGATCCTGCACATCGTCTTCCAGCCCATCGTCATCAATGCCTTCATCATGACGCTCGTGCCCCCCGCGCCCTGGGTGCGGGCCGGGGTCTTCATCCTCGCCGGCCTCGCCTCGCTCGTGATGCTGCTCCAGCTCTACCCCTTCGCCTGGGCCGGCGCCTGCGAGGCGGGCTCCAACCTCTGCGCTGCCCGGCTCTGCACCATCTCGGGCGACTGGCACCTCGCCTGGGACGTGCCCTATAACGGGCTTCTGAACGGCATCGACGGCCGCTTCGGCCTGACGCTCGGCTTTCCTGCCTACATGCTCGCGGTCTTCGTCCTGCCCGTCCTCTACGGCGCCTGGCGCTTCGCGCTCTTCCATCTCCTCGTCGGGCCGGTGCTGGCCGGCCAGCTGACCGACAACCCCAACGAAGTGCCGGCGATCTGGTGCCTCACCGCGATCGCCATCATCGCCATCGCGCTGCTCCCACCGGTCCGCCGCGTCTTCAGCGCGCGCCCCGCCCCCGCCTGAGGCGACCCGCGCGAGAGCGGCCACCCGGCGTTCGCGCCTTGCATTCGGCCCCCGCGCGACGTATCCCGCTCGCGTCTGCAGCAAGGAAATCCGATGTCCCGCCCCAGCCCTGCGCAATTCGTCTCCCAGGTCCGCGCCGAAATCGGCAAGATCGTCTGGCCGACCCGGCGCGAAGTCGCGCTGACCTCCTTCATGGTCCTGCTTCTGACGCTGTTTGCCGCCGTCTTCTTCCAGCTTGTCGACCTCGCAATCCGCTACGCCCTGACCTCCTCGCTCAGCTTCTTCGGCTCCTGACCGGAATGTACCGGCGCGCCCTTGCCAAGGGGCCGGGGCCGGTGTAACCCCGCCCGCAGTCTTCAGCGGCGCGCGGGGAATCGCGATGCGCGCCGTGTTGCTTTTTCCGGCACCCGCTCTGCCGCCCGCCATCCGGGCCGGCTGACGCGGGCGGAACCTGCGGCAGGGGCGATCTGCGGCCCTGTGGGGCCGGCGACGGCAAGGGTGTGGCAGATATGGCAAAACGCTGGTATTCGGTCTCGGTCCTCTCGAACTTCGAGAAGAAGATCGCCGAACAGATCCGTGCCAAGGTCGCCGAACAGGGCCTGCACGACCAGATCGACGAGGTCCTCGTGCCGACCGAAGAGGTGATCGAGATCCGCCGCGGCAAGAAGGTGCAATCCGAACGCCGCTTCATGCCGGGCTATGTGCTCGTGCACATGGAAATGTCCGACGAGGGCTATCACCTGATCTCCTCGATCAACCGCGTGACCGGGTTCCTCGGCCCCCAGGGCCGCCCGATGCCGATGCGCGACGCCGAGGTGAACGCGATCCTCAACCGCGTCCAGGAAGGCGAGGAAAGCCCCCGCACGCTCATCCATTTCGAGATCGGCGAACGGGTCCGCGTCAAGGACGGCCCCTTCGAGGATTTCGACGGCATGGTCGAGGAAATCGACGAGGACACCCAGAAGCTCAAGGTCTCGGTGTCGATCTTCGGGCGCGCGACGCCCGTGGAACTGGATTTCGCACAGGTCGCCAAGCAGGGCTGACCTGTGCGGGAACGGCCGCTGCGGCAGCGCAGCGGTCCGTGGGAGGCGAGACGGCCGCGGCCGCCGGACCGGACCACGCAACAAAGACCCGGGGGGCGCGCCTCCCGGTGGGTTGGCAGGGCGGGTCCACCCCGTCCACTGAACACGAAGGAGGCCAAGATGGCCAAGAAAGTCATGGGGTCGCTCAAGCTGCAGGTGAAAGCCGGGCAGGCGAATCCCTCTCCGCCCGTCGGCCCCGCACTCGGCCAGCGCGGGCTCAACATCATGGAATTCTGCAAGGCGTTCAACGCCAAGACCGCCGACATGGAACCCGGCGCGCCGACGCCCGTGGTGATCACCTACTACCAGGACAAGTCCTTCTCGCTCGAGATCAAGACCCCGCCCGCCTCCTACTATCTCAAGAAGGCCGCGGGTCTGAAGCCGCAGGGCAAGCGCAACCGGCCCAAGGCCGCGGTCAAGCCCGGCAAGGACGTGGCCGGCAGCGTGACGCTCGCCCAGGTGCGCGAGATCGCGACCGCGAAGATGAAGGACCTCAACGCGGTCACCGTCGAAGGCGCGATGCAGACGATCATCGGTTCGGCGAAATCCATGGGCATCGAGGTGAAGGGCTGATCATGGCGAGAACAGGAAAAAGAACCCGCGCCGCCCGCGCCGCCTTCGATGGCAAGGCGCTCCTGCCCGTGTCCGAGGCCGTGGCGCTCGTCAAGGCCAATGCCTCGGCCAAATTCGACGAGACGGTGGAGGTCGCCGTGAACCTCGGCGTCGATCCGCGCCATGCCGACCAGATGGTGCGCGGCTCGGTCAACCTGCCCAACGGCACCGGCAAGACCGTGCGCGTGGCCGTCTTCGCCCGCGGCGACAAGGCCGAACAGGCCCGCAAGGCGGGCGCCGACATCGTCGGCGCCGAGGACCTGATGGAGCGTATCCAGCAGGGCCACATCGACTTTGACCGCTGCATCGCGACCCCCGACATGATGCCCATCGTCGGGCGCCTGGGCAAGATTCTGGGCCCCCGCAACCTGATGCCCAACCCCAAGATCGGCACCGTCACGCCCGACGTGGCCGAGGCGGTGACCGCGGCCAAGGGCGGCCAGGTGACTTTCAAGGTTGAAAAGGCCGGCGTCGTGCATGCCGGCGTGGGCAAGGTCTCATTCGCGCCCGACAAGCTCGAGGAGAATATCCGCGCCTTTGTCGAGGCCGTGCAGCGCGCCAAGCCGCCCGGGGCCAAGGGCACTTACATGAAGAAGGTCTCTCTCTCCTCCACCATGGGGCCGGGCGTGTCGGTCGACATCGCCAGCGCGACCGGCAACTGACAGGGGCCGCCCGTAGGGTGCGCTTCAGCGCACCTTCCGACCGCCCTGGAAAGGTGCGCTGAAGCGCACCCTACGTCATTCCCGGCCGGGTTCGCCCGGACGGGGTGGCGGAGCCGGGGGGCGTCTCCGGGGCCCTGCCCGTCCGCGACGGAGGGCAAGACAAGAAACGTCTGCCAGGGCCTTCCCCGGATGGGCAACGCGATGGGTCGGGATTTCCGCGTCCGGACGGACAAACAGACGACGGACTGTATCGCGGGCTTCGGTCCGCCGCCGCAAAAGCCGGGACCGGGGGTCCGCGAGTGCCTGAACAGCCTGCCGTCCTTTCATCCCGATACCTGACCCCGACGGGCATGGAGTCCGGATCATGTGTCGGCCGCGTCACGCGCAGCCGCCATGAACGGCCCTGGCCCTGCGGCTATCGCGGTGCAACTGCGGATCCTGTCGGAGCCCGGCTTCCGACTGCTGCCGGTGGCCGCCGCCCTGGAATCCGCCAGGCCTTACACGACGTCGATCCGGATGCCGCAGGCACCGCCGATTTCGTCCATGCGGCCTCGCGGGATCATCGCCGCGATCCTGAACCGGACTTTGCCTCCTGCGCCTCCTGTCCGGGCAGCGGCGTCACGCGCCTCAGCCGAACTATGCCAGTCTTTGCCGGAATCTGGCCGGGAGCGCCCGACTGAGAAAACCGGACAGAAACTGTCCTGCCAAGGGGGCGTTGATGGCGTCGGGCAAACTGAACGATGCGGACGAAGTCCGGCAAGCGGGTGGCCTTCTGCCCCAGAGGTCCCGGATTGCCGTCTATTCCTGCTACTTCGGCAGCTATGAACCCTATCATGCCGGAGCCCTCGGCCCCGACGGGGAATGGGACCATATCCTGTTTACCGATCGCACCGGGCTGCCGCAGGACGGCCGGCGGTTTGTCGTCATGCCGCCGGGCTTTGACGGATTGACCGCGCGCCAGCTGTCCCGCTTGCCGAAGCTCTGCCCCGAGGTCTTTCTGTCCCGGTATGACTGGGTCATCTATGTCGACAACCGCGCCCGGCTGCGTCTGGCCCCCGATGTGCTCATCGACCGGATCGAACGGCAGATGGGCGGAGCGGACAGGACGCCGGCAGGGCGCTATCTGGCCCGCCATTCCCAACGGAACTGCGCCTGGCGCGAAAGCCGGATCTGCCTGCGGAAGGGGTTTTTCACCCAAGCCGAATTCGACGCGATCCGGAACCGCTTCGAATCCGCCGGTTTCCCGCGTGACGCAGGGCTGTTCGTCAATACCGGCCTGATCCAGAAGATGGGGTCAGAGACGACCGCCCGGCTGAACCGTGCCTGGATGGAGGCCTTTTGCCGGATCGCCGGGCGGGATCAGCCGCTCTTGCCCTTTGTCCTGTGGCAAAGCGGGCAGACCCAGCATGAACTTGGTTTTCCCCTGACCGACATCATCGACTGGCCGATGTTCGGCAGGAAGGGGCGGATCCGGTTTCAGGAAAGCGGCATCGTGCCCGAAGGATGGGACGCGCCGTCACGCCGCATGCAACCCGGGGACGGTGCCGATTAGTGCCGCTCACCCTGAACCGGAGAAGGGGCTTGGATTGCCGGCGATAAGGCACTATCCACCGCTCACGCCGCCTTCCGTGATTCGTCCCGGGGGAAGGCCAGCTTTGTCCGAGACGGTGGGTGGCGCGCACGTGCCTTAATCTCCTGCCCGAGATGGGGTTCAAAAGAGGTCGCCGGTTGCTCCGGTGAAGGCTCTGGGACTGCATCGTGGACCCGAACGCATGGGACGCAAGCCCCAGGCGAAACATGAGCCGGGGGGAACTCCCCCCACACTTGGAGTGAAACTGTGGATAGAGCCCAGAAAGAGAAATTGGTCGAGGAACTCGGCCAGATCTTCGAAAGCTCTGGCGTCGTGGTGGTTGCCCGCTACGAAGGCATGACGGTTGCCCAGATGCAGGACCTGCGCGCAAAGATGCGTGACGCGGGCGGGTCCGTGCGCGTCGCCAAGAACAAGCTCGCCAAGATCGCCCTCGAGGGCAAGCCCTGCGCAAGCATCGGCGCGCTCCTCACGGGCATGACCGTGATTTCCTATTCCGAAGATCCCGTGGCAGCCGCCAAGGTGATCGACGCCTACGCCAGGACGAACGACAAGCTCGTCGTTCTGGGTGGGGCGATGGGGAACGCGGCACTCGACCCGGCCGGGGTCAAGGCTGTTGCATCCATGCCGTCGCGCGAGGAGCTCATCGCTTCCGTCGTGGCCTGCATCGGTGCGCCCGCCGCAAACCTGGCCGGAGCGATCGGCGCGCCGGCGGCGAATATCGCGTCCATCCTTTCGACCATCGAAGAGAAGGCCGCATAACGCACCTCATCCCCTCGTAGGGCGCCCGACACGTGATCGGACCCCGACGTTGGAAACACCCTAACCCTACGGAAAGAAAACCGAAATGGCTGACCTGAACAAACTCGCCGAAGAGATCGTGGGCCTCACCCTGCTGCAGGCCCAGGAACTCAAGACCATCCTCAAGGACAAGTACGGCATCGAGCCCGCCGCCGGCGGCGCGGTGATGATGGCCGGCCCTGTCGGCGGCGGTGCCGCCGCCCCGGCCGAAGAAGAGAAGACCGAATTCGACGTGGTGCTGAAGGATGCCGGCGCCAAGAAGATCGAGGTCATCAAGGAAGTCCGCGCCATCACCGGGCTGGGCCTCAAGGAAGCCAAGGACCTCGTCGAGGCCGGCGGCAAGGTCAAGGAAGGCGCCTCCAAGGCCGATGCCGAGGCGATCAAGAAGAAGCTCGAGGACGCCGGCGCCAAGGTCGAACTGGCCTGAGGCGCGCTGTGCACCCGTCCGCCCGGGCGGCGTGCGCTGCGGACAGGCCGGCGCGCGCCGGCACCTGCCCGCAAGGCTGCAACAAGGCTGGACCCGCCCCCCCGGCGGGTCCGGCCTTCCCTGTCTCAGAGGGCCGCTCCCCGGTGGGGCGGCCGTCTCGGGCAGGAGCCCGTGATGGTCGGGGGGCCGCCGGCGGGACGGCGGCCCGGATGGACCAGGGCGACCCCGTTCTCATGGGCCCCGCGCCGATGCCCCGGCGGCGCGCGCGGCCCGCAGAGATGATGGAAAGGTGACAGACCCAATGGCGCAGTCCTTCCTCGGCCAGAAACGTCTTCGCAAGTACTACGGCAAGATCCGCGAAGTGCTGGACATGCCGAACCTCATCGAGGTGCAGAAGTCCTCCTATGACCTGTTCCTCAATTCCGGGGACGGCCCCGTGCCCGCCGACGGCGAAGGCATCAAGGGCGTCTTCCAGTCCGTCTTCCCGATCAAGGACTTCAACGAAACCGCCGTGCTCGAATTCGTGAAATACGAACTCGAAAGGCCCAAGTACGACGTCGAGGAATGCCAGCAGCGCGACATGACCTACAGCGCGCCGCTCAAGGTCACGCTGCGCCTCATCGTCTTCGATGTCGACGAGGATACCGGCGCCCGCTCGGTCAAGGACATCAAGGAACAGGACGTCTTCATGGGCGACATGCCGCTCATGACGCAGAACGGCACCTTCATCGTCAACGGCACCGAACGCGTGATCGTGAGCCAGATGCACCGCTCGCCCGGCGTCTTCTTCGACCACGACAAGGGCAAGACCCATTCCTCGGGCAAGCTGCTCTTCGCCTGCCGGATCATCCCTTACCGCGGCTCCTGGCTCGACTTCGAATTCGATGCCAAGGACCTCGTCTTCGCCCGCATCGACCGCCGCCGCAAGCTGCCGGTCACGACGCTGCTTTACGCGCTCGGCATGGACCAGGAAGGGATCATGTCGGCCTATTACGACACGGTCGACTATACCCACGACAGGAAGGCCAATGCCTGGGTCACCCGCTTCTTCCCTGACCGCGTGCGCGGCACCCGCCCGCCCTTCGACCTCGTCGATGCCGCCACCGGCGAGGTGATCTGCAAGGCCGGCGACAAGGTCACCCCCCGCATGGCCAAGAAGCTGATCGATGACGGCCGCGTGAAGGACCTTCTCGTCCCCTTCCGCACCATCGCCGGCAAGTTCGCCGCCCGCGACATCATCAACGAAGAGACCGGCGCGATCTATGTCGAGGCCGGCGACGAGCTCACGCTCGAGACCGACCGCGACGGCCAGGTCATCGGCGGCACCCTCAAGGCGCTGATGGATGCCGGGCTCACCACGATCCCCGTGCTCGACATCGACAACGTCAATGTCGGCCCCTACATCCGCAACACCATGGCCTCGGACAAGAACATGAGCCGCGAGACCGCGCTCATGGACATCTACCGCGTCATGCGCCCGGGCGAACCCCCCACCGTCGAAGCCGCCTCCACGCTCTTCGACACGCTCTTCTTCGACGCCGAGCGGTATGACCTCTCGGCCGTCGGCCGGGTCAAGATGAACATGCGCCTCGACCTCGACGCGCCCGACACGATGCGCACCCTGCGCCGCGAGGACATCATCGCCTGCATCAAGGCGCTGGTCGAACTGCGCGACGGCAAGGGCGACATCGACGACATCGACCATCTGGGCAACCGCCGTGTCCGCTCGGTGGGCGAACTGATGGAAAACCAGTACCGCGTCGGCCTTCTGCGGATGGAGCGTGCGATCAAGGAACGCATGTCCAGCGTCGAGATCGATACCGTCATGCCGCAGGACCTGATCAACGCCAAGCCCGCGGCCGCCGCGGTGCGCGAATTCTTCGGCTCCTCGCAGCTGTCGCAATTCATGGACCAGACCAACCCGCTCTCCGAGGTCACCCACAAGCGCCGCCTCTCGGCGCTGGGCCCGGGCGGTCTCACCCGCGAACGCGCGGGCTTCGAGGTGCGCGACGTCCACCCCACCCATTACGGCCGGATGTGCCCGATCGAGACGCCGGAAGGCCCGAATATCGGCCTCATCAACAGCCTCGCGACCTTCGCCCGCGTCAACAAGTACGGCTTCATCGAGACGCCCTACCGCAAGGTGCAGGACGGCAAGGTCACCGACGACGTCCAGTACATGTCCGCGACCGAGGAGATGCGCCACACCGTCGCCCAGGCCAATGCCGAGCTTGACGGCCAGGGCCGGCTCGTCGCCGACCTGATCTCGACCCGCCAGTCGGGCGAATACGTGCTCGCGCCCCGCGAACAGGTCGACCTGATCGACGTCTCGCCCAAGCAGCTCGTCTCCGTCGCGGCCTCGCTCATCCCCTTCCTCGAGAATGACGACGCCAACCGCGCACTCATGGGCTCCAACATGCAGCGCCAGGCCGTGCCGCTTCTGCAGGCCGAGGCGCCGCTCGTCGGCACAGGGATCGAGGAAGTCGTCGCCCGTGATTCCGGCGCCTCGATCATGGCCCGCCGCGGCGGCGTGATCGACCAGGTCGACGCCACCCGCATCGTCGTGCGCGCGACCGAGGACCTGACGCTCGGCGATGCCGGCGTCGACATCTACCGCATGCGCAAGTTCCAGCGTTCCAACCAGAATACCTGCATCAACCAGCGCCCGCTGGTGAAGGTGGGCGACGTGGTGAAAAAGGGCGAGGTCATCGCCGACGGCCCCTCGACCGATGCCGGGGAACTGGCGCTCGGCAAGAACGTGGTCGTCGCCTTCATGCCCTGGAACGGCTACAACTACGAAGATTCGATCCTGATCTCCGAACGTATCGTGCGCGACGACGTCTTCACCTCGATCCATATCGAGGAATTCGAAGTCGCCGCCCGCGACACCAAACTCGGCCCCGAGGAAATCACTCGCGACATTCCCAACGTGGGTGAAGAGGCGCTGCGCAACCTCGACGAGGCGGGCATCGTCTATATCGGTGCCGAGGTCGGCCCCGGCGACATCCTCGTGGGCAAGATCACGCCCAAGGGCGAAAGCCCGATGACGCCCGAGGAAAAGCTGCTTCGCGCCATCTTCGGCGAAAAGGCCTCCGACGTGCGCGACACCTCGCTGCGCCTGCCGCCCGGCGACTACGGTACCGTGGTCGAGGTCCGCGTCTTCAACCGCCATGGCGTGGACAAGGACGAACGCGCCCTCCAGATCGAACGCGAGGAGGTCGAACGCCTCGCGCGCGACCGCGACGACGAACTCGCCATCCTCGACCGCAACATCTATGCCCGCCTGCGCTCGATGATTCTGGGCAAGCAGGCGGTCCGCGGACCCAAGGGCTTCAAGGCCAACACGACCGTCACCGACGAGGTTCTCGGCGAATACTCGCGCGGCCTCTGGTGGCATTTCGTGCTGGCCGACGAAGACGATGTGAAGATCGTCGAGGCGCTGAACGAACAGTACGAAATCCAGAAGCGCACGCTCGATGCCCGCTTCGAGGACAAGGTCGAAAAGGTCCGCCGCGGCGACGACCTGCCCCCCGGCGTGATGAAGATGGTCAAGGTCTTCGTCGCGGTGAAGCGCAAGCTCCAGCCCGGCGACAAGATGGCCGGCCGGCACGGCAACAAGGGCGTCATCTCCAAGGTCGTCCCGATCGAGGACATGCCCTTCCTCGCAGACGGCACGCCCGTCGACTTCTGCCTCAACCCGCTTGGCGTGCCCTCGCGGATGAACGTGGGGCAGATCCTCGAAACGCACATGGGCTGGGCCGCCCGCGGCCTCGGCATCAGGATCGACGACGCGCTCGCCGCCTACCGCCATTCGGGCGATCTCACCCCGGTGAAGGAGGCGCTGAGAATCGCCTATGGCGAGGATGTCTATCAGGATGCGCTGGCCGCGATGGATGACGAAGGCCTGATCGAAAAGGCCGAGGGCGTCACCCGCGGCGTGCCGATCGCGACGCCCGTCTTCGACGGTGCCAAGGAGGCCGATGTCGACGACGCGCTGCGCCGCGCGGGCTTTGACACCTCGGGCCAGTCGATCCTCTTCGACGGGCGCTCGGGCGAACAGTTCGCCCGGCCGGTGACGGTGGGGGTGAAGTATCTGCTCAAGCTGCACCACCTGGTCGACGACAAGATCCATGCCCGGTCGACCGGACCTTACAGCCTCGTCACCCAGCAGCCTCTCGGCGGCAAGGCCCAGTTCGGCGGCCAGCGCTTCGGCGAGATGGAAGTCTGGGCGCTCGAAGCCTATGGCGCGGCCTACACGCTGCAGGAAATGCTCACCGTCAAATCCGACGACGTGGCCGGCCGCACCAAGGTCTACGAAAGCATCGTCAAGGGCGAAGACAACTTCGAGGCCGGCATCCCCGAGAGCTTCAACGTGCTCGTCAAGGAAGTCCGCGGCCTCGGGCTCAACATGGAACTCCTGGATGCGGAGGCCGAGGAATGATGCCCCGGTAGGGTGCGCTTAAGCGCACCCTACGCCGTGCGCGTAGGGTGCGCATCCTGCGCACACCCGGTCGCTTCGCCCTCGCCCCCCGCCGCCCCTTTAGGATTTGGACATGAACCAGGAACTGACCAACAACCCGTTCAACCCGATCACGCCCGCCAAGGCCTTCGACGAAATCCGCGTCTCGCTCGCCAGCCCCGAGCGGATCCTCTCGTGGTCCTTCGGCGAGATCAAGAAGCCCGAAACGATCAACTACCGCACCTTCAAGCCCGAACGTGACGGCCTTTTCTGCGCCCGCATCTTCGGGCCGATCAAGGATTACGAATGCCTCTGCGGCAAGTACAAGCGCATGAAGTACCGCGGCGTCGTCTGCGAGAAATGCGGCGTCGAGGTGACTCTGCAGAAGGTGCGCCGCGAACGCATGGGCCATATCGAACTGGCCGCCCCCGTCGCGCATATCTGGTTTCTGAAATCGCTGCCCTCGCGCATCGGCCTGATGCTTGACATGACCCTGCGCGACCTCGAACGCATCCTCTATTTCGAGAACTATGTCGTCATCGAACCCGGCCTCACCGACCTCACCTATGGCCAGCTCCTGAACGAGGAGGAATTCCTCGACGCCCAGGACCAGTTCGGCACCGACGCCTTCCAGGCCAACATCGGCGCCGAGGCGATCCGCGAGATGCTCGCCGCCATCGACCTCGAATCCGAGGCCGAGACGCTGCGCGCCGAACTCAAGGAGGCGACCGGCGAACTCAAGCCCAAGAAGATCATCAAGCGGCTGAAGATCGTCGAAAGCTTCCTCGAATCCGGCAACCGACCGGAATGGATGATCATGACCGTCATCCCCGTGATCCCGCCCGAACTGCGCCCGCTCGTCCCCCTCGACGGCGGCCGCTTCGCGACCTCCGACCTCAACGACCTCTACCGCCGCGTCATCAACCGCAACAACCGCCTCAAGCGTCTGATCGAACTGCGCGCCCCCGACATCATCGTGCGCAACGAAAAGCGCATGCTGCAGGAATCCGTCGACGCGCTCTTTGACAACGGCCGCCGCGGCCGCGTCATCACCGGCGCCAACAAGCGTCCGCTGAAGTCGCTCTCCGACATGCTCAAGGGCAAGCAGGGCCGCTTCCGCCAGAACCTGCTCGGCAAGCGCGTCGACTTCTCGGGCCGCTCGGTCATCGTCACCGGCCCCGAACTCAAGCTGCACCAGTGCGGCCTGCCCAAGAAGATGGCGCTCGAGCTTTTCAAGCCCTTCATCTACTCCCGGCTCGAGGCCAAGGGCCTCTCCTCCACCGTCAAGCAGGCCAAGAAGCTTGTCGAGAAGGAACGCCCCGAAGTCTGGGACATCCTCGACGAGGTGATCCGCGAGCATCCCGTCATGCTCAACCGCGCGCCCACGCTGCACCGGCTCGGCATCCAGGCCTTTGAACCGATCCTGATCGAGGGCAAGGCGATCCAGCTCCATCCGCTTGTCTGCTCGGCCTTCAACGCCGACTTCGACGGCGACCAGATGGCCGTCCACGTGCCCCTCTCGCTCGAGGCGCAGCTCGAGGCGCGCGTGCTGATGATGTCCACCAACAACGTGCTCTCGCCCGCCAACGGCTCGCCCATCATCGTGCCCTCGCAGGACATGGTGCTCGGCCTCTACTACGCGACCATCGAACGCAAGGGCATGAAGGGCGAAGGCATGTCCTTCGCCTCGATCGAGGAGGTGGAGCACGCGCTGACCGCCGGCGAGGTGCATCTGCACGCCAAGATCCTCGCCCGCATCAAGCAGATCGACAACGAAGGCAATGAGGTCTGGAAGCGGTACGAGACGACGCCCGGCCGCCTGCGGCTCGGCAACCTCCTGCCGCTCAACGCCAAGGCGCCCTTCGAACTGGTCAACCGCCTCCTGCGCAAGAAAGAGGTGCAGCAGGTCATCGACACCGTCTACCGCTACTGCGGCCAGAAGGAATCGGTCATCTTCTGCGACCAGATCATGACCGCGGGCTTCCGCGAGGCCTTCCGTGCCGGCATCTCCTTCGGCAAGGATGATATGGTCGTCCCCGACCGCAAATGGGACCTCGTCGAAGAGACGCGCGACCTCGTCAAGGACTTCGAACAGCAGTACATGGACGGCCTGATCACCCAGGGCGAAAAGTACAACAAGGTCGTGGATGCCTGGTCGAAGTGCAACGACAAGGTCACCGCCGCGATGATGGAAACCATCTCGACCACCCGCCGCGACGCGACCGGGGGCGAACGCGAACCGAATTCCGTCTACATGATGGCCCATTCCGGCGCGCGCGGCTCGGTCACGCAGATGAAGCAGCTCGGCGGCATGCGCGGCCTCATGGCCAAACCCTCCGGAGAGATCATCGAGACGCCGATCATCTCTAACTTCAAGGAAGGCCTCACCGTGCTCGAGTACTTCAACTCGACCCACGGCGCCCGCAAGGGCCTCTCGGACACCGCGCTCAAGACGGCGAACTCGGGCTACCTGACCCGCCGTCTGGTCGACGTGGCGCAGGACTGCATCGTCCGGCTCAAGGATTGCGGCACCACCCGCGCCATCACCGCCGAAGCCGCGGTCAACGCGGGCGAAATCGTGGCCTCGCTCGCCGAACGCGTGCTTGGCCGCGTCTCGGCCGATGACGTCCTCAAGCCCGGCACCGACGAGGTCGTCGTGCGCGCCGGCGAACTGATCGACGAACGCCGCGCCGACATGATCGAGGGCGCGGGCATTGCCAAGATGCGCATCCGCTCGCCGCTGACCTGCGAATCCGAAGATGGGGTCTGCGCCATGTGCTACGGGCGCGACCTGGCCCGCGGCACCATGGTCAACATCGGCGAGGCGGTAGGCATCATCGCCGCGCAGTCGATCGGCGAACCCGGCACCCAGCTCACGATGCGGACCTTCCACATCGGCGGCGTGGCGCAGGGCGGCCAGCAGTCCTTCCTCGAATCCTCGCAGGAAGGCGCGGTCGAATTCCGCAATGCCGCGATCCTCGTCAACGCCGCCGGCGAACAGATCGTCACCGGGCGCAACATGGTCATCGCGATCATGGACGACGCGGGCGAAGAACGCGCCTCCCACAAGGTGGGCTACGGCTCCAAGGTCTTCGTGCGCGCCGGCACGCGCGTCGTGCGGGGCGAAAAGCTCTTCGAATGGGACCCGTTCAACCTGCCCATCATCGCCGAAAAGGGCGGCACGGTGCGCCATCTCGACCTCATCCCCGGCCTCTCCGTGCGCGAGGAAACCGACGAGGCGACCGGCATGACCCAGCGCATCGTGTCGGACTGGCGCTCGGTCCCCAAGGGCAACGAACTCAAGCCCGAGGTCGTGATCGTCGGCCCGGACGGAGAGCTTCTGCGCAACGACGCGGGCAACCCGATCACCTATGCCATGTCGGTCGATGCCATCCTCTCGGTCGAGGATGGTGAAACCGTCGCGGCGGGCGACGTGGTCGCGCGCATCCCGCGCGAAGGCGCCAAGACCAAGGACATCACCGGCGGTCTGCCCCGCGTGGCCGAACTCTTCGAAGCGCGCCGTCCCAAGGATCACGCCATCATCGCCGAGGTCGATGGCTATGTCCGCTTCGGCAAGGACTACAAGAACAAGCGCCGCATCACCATCGAACCCGCTGACGGTTCCGTGGACCGCAAGGAATACATGATCCCCAAGGGCAAGCACATTCCTGTCCAGGAGGGCGACTTCGTCCAGAAGGGCGACTTCATCATGGATGGCAACCCTGCGCCCCATGACATCCTTGCCATCCTCGGGATCGAGAAGCTGGCCGAATACATGATCGACGAGGTCCAGGAGGTCTATCGCCTGCAAGGCGTGAAGATCAACGACAAGCATATCGAGGTCATCGTCCGCCAGATGCTCCAGAAATGGGAAATCGCGGATTCGGGCGACACGACGCTGCTCAAGGGCGAGACGGTGGACAAGGCCGAATTCGACGAGGCCAACGACAAGGCCATCGCCCGCGGCGGTCGTCCCGCTTCGGGGGCGCCGATCCTCCTTGGCATCACCAAGGCGAGCCTGCAGACCCGCAGCTTCATCTCGGCCGCCTCCTTCCAGGAAACGACCCGCGTGCTGACCGAAGCCGCCGTCCAGGGCAAGCGCGACAAGCTCGTCGGGCTCAAGGAGAACGTCATCGTCGGCCGCCTGATCCCGGCGGGTACCGGCGGCGCGATGAGCCGCTTCCGCCGTCTGGCCGCCGAACGCGACGACCGCGTGATCGAGGAAAAGCGCGAAGCCGCCCAGGCCGCCGCCGCGCTCGCCGTTCCGGTGATGGACCTCTCCGGCGAAGACGACACCGGCCCGCTCATGGTCGACACGCCCGAAAGCCAGGATTGATCTCGGCCCTGGCTGGCCCCGGCGCCCGCCGGGTCTGACCTCACACGGCAAAGGGGCCCCCGCGCGGGGCCCCTTCTGCTGTCCGGCCCTTGGGCCCTTCCGGCAGGACCACCCCCCGCACCGCACGGCGCGGCGCGTCGCATGACCGGCCCGCCTTTCTCCCGGACCCGTGCCGGGGGCCGTTGCCTGGCCGCTGGCGGCCGCGCGGTGGCGGAACACTCCGGTTTCCGCCCGAACCGCACCGACGCGATACCGACGCGATACCGACGTGATACCGACGTGATAGAAACCGTTAATCCTGCGCCGTTAACCGCCACGCGGGCCGGTCAGGCGGCGGCGGCAATCTGCATGTGTCTTTGCCATCGGGGATCGGTCTCTGGATCAATTCCGCGCATGGCGCAGATTGCCGCAATTCGGTCCGCACAGCACAGGTGATGCAATCGCCTGACACCCGGAAGTGCCAAAATGTCGGCCTGCACGGCATCGAAACGCTCTGCATAAGCCAGCGCCGAAAGATCGGAACTCCCGTTGGAATTCCTGAGCCGGAAGAACTTCTCCGTATAGCGATCCTTCAATGACGATGCGCTTGGCGTTCCGCGCTTGAGGTCGAAATCCTCTTCCGACCTCAGCACATAATGGTTCAATTGCGCCGATCCATGGGTGATATCGGCGGGATCGGTGAATCGCACCGGATATGGCCCGTTCAGGAAACGGGTCAGCGGCCGGCCGTCGCCGTCCACGATGCAATCAGGCAGCGGGCCCCAGGTGCCGGCATATCCCACCGGGCTGTGGTCAGAAAACCTGTTGAAACGCAATGGCTTGTGGATCATGGTCTTGATCCAGGCATTCTGCGGCCGGATACGCGGTCCGGTCCGGGTGAACCTGCGATGGACCGGGATATCCTCAAAGCTTTTCTGCCCCGACGTCCCGAAACACTGCGCATGAAAGGCCACGCCCAGATGATCGCGTCCGATCACGTCCAGATAGGATGCGATCGTGCCGCCGCCCGCCTGCAGGACAAGAAACTCGTCCACATCGCAGATCAGCAGCCAATCACAGTCCGCAACCTCCTGCCGCTTTCGCAGCCCACGATAGGCTGAGTGCTTGGGTGCCAATCCCGGCGCCGGCCGGTGGGAAAATTGCGACACAACGCCTTCCTCGGCCAGCCGCGTCAGCAATTCGGGTGACCGGTCGGTGCAATCGTTGAAGCCGA
>Ga0315900_10005389_pt1 | contig 17589 bp, 14 predicted proteins | sample LakEriMetagenome_FD_203521 | JGI IMG/M metagenome (GOLD analysis project Ga0315900, IMG submission 203521) | Freshwater fungal communities from buoy surface, Lake Erie, Ohio, United States - Buoy 12 MA114 | ecosystem: Environmental > Aquatic > Freshwater > Lake > Lake biofilm | place: USA: Lake... | reverse complement strand
GGGCACGGTCGGCATGGTCTGGATCGAACGCTACCGCGAAGTCCTGGGGGCGTTCAGTTAGATGGCCGACGAATCCGCCGCCAAGACAGAAGAACCGACACCCAAGAAACTTGCCGACGCCCGCAAGTAGGGCGACGTCGCCAAGTCGATGGACGTTCCGCAGCTGGCGTCGCTGGCGGCGGCGTTCGGGGTGCTGGCCATCGGCGGCGCCTGGTTCATGCGCGACATGACCATGAAGTTGCTGCCGTTCGTGTCGCATCCCGAGGACATCGACCTGTCCGGACCCGGCGCGATGCAGGTGGCGGTCGAGGCCGGGATTGCCGCGGCGCCCATGACGCTCACCGTCCTGGCCGCCGCAGGCGTCGCGGGCGGCATAGGCTACCTGATGCAGACCGGCTTCATGCTGACTGGCGAGAAGCTCAAGCCTGAAGCCAAGAAGATCTCGCCGCTCGAGGGCTTCAAGCGCCTTTTCGGACCGGAGGGGCTCTTCCAGTTTCTGAAGTCGGTGCTGAAGATTCTTGTCACGGGCTGGATCGCCTGGATCGTGCTCAGTCCCCGGGCAGCCGAGCTGAGCGCGCTCGCCAGCATGGAGCCGGTCGCCATGCTGCCGCTCAGCGCTGATCTGACAAAGGCGCTGTTCTACGCCGTGCTCGCCTTCCTGGTCCTGACGTCCGGCGTGGACTGGTTATGGCAGAAGCAGCGCTTCACGGCGCGCATGCGCATGTCCCGAGAGGAGCTCAAGGATGAGTTCAAGCAGTCGGACGGCGACCCGCACGTGAAGGCCAAGCAGCGGCAGATTCGGTTCGAGCGTTCGCGTCGCCGGATGATGCAGAACGTGCCCAACGCCACCGTCGTGATCATGAACCCGACCCACTACGCCGTGGCGCTGCGCTACGAAGCCGGCGAGACCGCCGCGCCGGAGTGTGTCGCCAAGGGCGTCGACGACCTCGCGTTGCGCATCCGGGCCCTGGCCGAGGATAGCGGTGTGGCGGTGATCGAGGACCCGCCGCTGGCCCGCGCGCTGTACGCCGCTGTCGAAGTCGACCAGCAGATTCCGGAGGCCCACTTCGAGGCGGTGGCCAGGATCATCGGCTTTGTCATGAGCGCCGCCCAACGACGCGCGAGCGCACCGCGCGCCAGACCGCTTTAGCGAGTACCATCCATGCGTGATTCGTCCGGAAACCCGGCTGAGCTGATGGCGGAACCTGCGCCGACCGAGCCGCCTGAGCGGCGTTTTGACCCGCTCGTCTGGGCGGCGGGAGTACTGTTTCTGCTCGCCATCGCCTTCGGCAGCGCGCCCGCCTGGCGGGCCGGACCCGACACCCTGGCGGGGCTGCTGCTGCTGGTGGGCCTGGCCGGGGTCGCCCTGCTGGGTCTGATGGCGTTCCGCGGCGCGGTCGCACCGGTCGAGGTCGAGGACGAGGGCGCGGAAACCTTTATCGAGGCGCTGCCCGAGGCCGCAGCCGTCGCGGGCCCCGACGGCCGCGTCCTGGCGGCTAACGCCCAGTGGCGGGCCGCCTTCGGCGCCATGCGCCGTCTGCCCCGCAACGGCCACGTCGCGCCCGGCCTGTTCGCCGCGCTCGCCAGGGCCCGGAAGGGCGAGATCGCCCGGGCCTCGATGAAGGTCGCGCTCGAGGAGCGGCCGGTGACGGTCGCCCTGCTCGGCTCCGGCCGCTTCCTGCTCCGGCTGGACGTGGCCGGACAGGAGCCGCTGCGCCTCACGGCGGAGGCGGCGCCGGTCCTTCCGGCGCTCGCGCCGACGCCGCACCGGTCGCGCGGGCCGATGGGCCTGGACCCCATGGCCGCGGCCTCGCCATTCGGCGCGGCCATGCTGGAGGGCGAAGAGGTCTTCGGCGCCCGCATTGTCGAGGCCAACCCCGCCCTCGCCGAGATGACCTCGGACAAGGCCGTCGCCGGCGCGACCTTCGGCGACCTGATCGATCCGGCCTCGCGTATCGACGCGGGCCTTGGCGCGGCGGAGGGGCGGTCGGGTCCGATCGAGGTCCGGCTGGCCCACGATCCGTCACGCATCGCTCACCTCTACCTGGCCCGCGTCGAGGACCGCCTCACGGCCTACCTCGTCGATGTCACCGAGCAGAAGCAGATCGAGCTGCAACTGGCCCAGAGCCAGAAGATGCAGGCCATCGGTCAGCTTGCGGCCGGCATCGCCCATGACTTCAACAACCTGCTGACCGCGATCCAGCTGCGTCTGGACGAGCTCCTGGAGCGTCACCCGCTGGGCGATCCCAGCTACGGCGACCTGTCGTCGATCAAGGGGACGGCCGCGCGGGCCGCCGACCTGGTGCGCAAGCTCAAGACCTACAGCCGACAGGAAACCCTGCAGCGCGAGATCCTCGACCTGGGCGAGACGATCAGCGACTTCGAGGTCCTGCTGCGCCGCCTGCTGCGTGAGAATGTCAGGCTGGATACCGACTACGGCCGCAACCTGCCGCTGGTTAAGGTCGACAAGGGCCAGCTCGAGATCGCGGTGATGAACCTGACGCTGAACGCGCAGGACGCCCTGATCGCCGCCAAGGGCGGCGGGCAGATCCGCCTGCGGACAGCTCGCGTGACCAGCGCCGAAGCCGCCACCCTGGGCTACGCCGGCGTGCCGGTGGGCGACATGGCGATGATCGAGGTCTGCGACGACGGCCCCGGCATTCCCGCCGACGTCCTGAGCAAGATCTTCGATCCGTTCTTCACCACCAAGCCGGTGGGCGAGGGTACGGGCCTGGGCCTCGCCCAGGTCTACGGCATCGTCAAACAGTCCGACGGCTGGATCCATGTGGAGAGCCCGCCGGGCGAAGGCGCCACCTTCCGCATCTTCCTGCCGATCCAGTCGGCGGCGGCGGTGAAGGCGCCGGTCGCGCCGGTGGCCACCCTGGCCCGCCCGCGCGCGGCGCGGGACCTGTCGGGCGTCGGCCGCATCCTTTTCGTCGAGGACGAGGAGGCGGTGCGCGGCATCGCCGCCAGCCTGCTGCGCAAGCGGGGTTACGAGGTGCTCGAGGCCGGTGATGGCGATGAGGCGCTGGTCCTCTGCGAGCAGTACGCGGGAAAGATCGACCTGCTGATCAGCGATGTGATGATGCCCGGCATGGATGGGCCGACGCTGCTGAAGAAGGCGCGCCACCACCTCGGCGATGCGCCGGTGATGTTCATCAGCGGCTATGCCGAGGCGGAGTTCTCCGACCTGCTGGAGGGCGAGACCGGCGTCACCTTCCTGCCCAAGCCGCTGGACATCAAGACGCTCGCCGAACGGGTGAAGCAGCAGCTTCAGGCCTCCGCCGCCGCCTGAGGCGTTTCCGTCCGCATCGGCATTACCCGGAATTAACTGCCCGCTCCGGCCCATGCGGCATACCCGTTGGGACAAACGCCAATCCCCGGGAGGGCCTTCCCTTGCAAAACCGTCGCGAATTCCTGTTTGCCGCCTCCGCAGCCGCCACCATGGCGGCGGCTTCAGCGCCGAGGGGCGCCTTCGCCGCCTCGCTGACCAGCGACCCGGCCGAGGCCGCGAAACAGAACGCCCTGTTCGAGCTTCTCGTCGACCGTCAGCTGCGTCGCTCGCCGGAGACCGCGACCAGCCTGGGCGTCGACAAGGGCGACCGGGCCTGGACCAAGTCGGCCCTGTCGGACTTCTCGCTCACCGCCATCCGGGAGAACGGCGACCTGAGCGCCCTGGCCCTGGCCGACCTGCGCAGGATTGACCGCAGCAAGCTGGCCGGCCTCGACGCGGTGAACTACGACACCGTCGAGTTCGTGCTCACCATCGGCGACGCCTTCACCCGCAGGTTCGAGTTTAACGGCGCCTACGGCGGCGCCCCCTATGTGATCAGCCAGCTCACCGGCGCCTACCAGCAGCTGCCGGACTTCCTCGACAGCCAGCATGTGATCGAGACCAGGGCCGACGCCGACGCCTACATGGCCCGGATGGAAGCCTTCGGCCGGGTGCTGGACCAGGAGGTCGAGGTCGGTCGTCGCGACGCCAGCCTTGGCGTCATCCCGGCGGACTTCACCATCGACAAGGCCCTCATTCAGTTCAAGGCGATGCTCGGCGTTGCTCCGGACGCGGCGCCGCTGGTGACGTCGGTCGCCCGCAGGGCCAGGGAGAAGGGCATCGAGGGCGACTACGCCGGCGAGACGGCCAAACTCTACGCCGAGAAGGTCCGCCCCGCGCTCGAACGCCAGGCCGCGCTGCTGACCGAATGGCGCGCCAAAGCGGGGCATGACGCCGGCGTCTGGCGTCTGCCCAGAGGCGAGGAATACTACCGCACGGCCCTGGAGAGCTACACGACCTCGAAGATCACCCCGGCCGAAGTTCACCAGACAGGCCTCGACATGGTCGCCAGCCTGGGCGCCCAGGCCGACAGGCTGATGCGCAAGGCCGGCTACACGTCGGGCACCGTCGGCGAGCGGTTCCGGCAGATGTACGCTGACCCCCGACAGCACTATCCCAACACCGACGAGGGCAAGGTCGAGCTGATCAAGGACCTGAACAGGAAGGTCGCCGAGATCATGCCCAAACTGCCGAAGTACTTCGGCCAGATCCCCAGGGCCCCCCTCGAGATCCGGCGCGTCCCCAAGGCCATCGAGGCCGGCGCCCCGGGCGGCTACTACAATTCCCCGACGCTCGATGGGTCGCGCCCCGGCATCTACTGGATCAATCTGCGCGACAGCGCCGAGCAGCCGCGCTTCACGCTGCCGACCCTGACCTTCCACGAGGCGATCCCGGGCCACCACCTGCAGCTGGCGTTGAACAACGAGGCCGGCGATCTGCCGCTGATCCGCAAGATGATCGGCTTCTCCGGCTACAGCGAAGGCTGGGCCCTCTACGCCGAGGAACTGGCGGTCGAGATGGGCATGTACGAGGACGATGTGGAGGGCCAGATCGGCATGATCCATGACGCCATGTTCCGGGCCGTCCGCCTCGTCGTCGACAGCGGCATGCACGACAGGAAGTGGAGCCGCGAGCAGGCGGTGAAGTACTACGTCGACACCATCGGCGACCAGGAAGCCTCGGCGATCACCGAGATCGAGCGCTACGTGGTATGGCCGGGCCAGGCCTGCAGCTACATGGTGGGCAAGATCGAGTGGATGCGTCTGCGCGCCAAGGCCCGCAAGGCGCTGGGCCGCAAGTTCGACCTCCGTAAGTTCCACGACGTCGGCCTGCTGTCGGGCGGCGTGCCGCTGACAGTCCTGGAGACGGTCATCGACGGCTACATCGCCGGCGCGAAGTAGGCGGCCGGACGGGGCGTGGCGGCGAGCCGCCGCGCCTCTACCGCCAGTCGTCGCGGGTTCCGGTGCGCCGCGCGGCCATCGGTGGAGCGACGGTCGGAACGAGCGCTGCGTGCACCTCGGGCGCCTCGGGCCGATCAGAAGGCCGGCCGTAGTACCAGCCCTGGCCGAAGTCGACGCCGGCGGCGCGGACGGCGGCCTCGACCTCGGGGGTCTCGACCATCTCGGCGACCGTCCTCACGCCCAGCTCGCGGCACAGGTTGACCACGTGCGAGACCACGGCGGCGTCGCGGCCGCCGGCCACCAGTTCGCGCACATAGCGGCCATCGATCTTGACGATGTCGACCGACAGCCGCTGCAGATAGGTCAGAGACGTGGCGCCCGAGCCGAAGTCGTCCAGGCAGACCATGGAGCCCAGGGCGCGAAGCCGCTGGATGTGCCGGTCGGCCACCGCCAGGTCGTCTATGGCCGCGCTTTCGGTGATTTCGAACAGCAGCCTGCCGCGCAGCCGGTCATCGTTGCGGATCAGCGACTCGACCTCGGACACGAACCGCTGGCTGGTTATGGTCAGGCCGGAGACATTCACCGCCAGACGCTCGGCCCCGCCGCGATCGGCCTTCAGCCGGCGCACGGTCTGTTCGACGACGGCGTGGTCGAGCTCTTCGATCAGGTCGAACTCTTCCGCCATCCGCACCAGGGCGAAGGGGCTGTGGGCATTCTCGAACCGAACCAGAACCTCGTGGTGGTGCAGGGCGCCGCTCGCAAGAGACACCACCGGCTGGAACGCCAGGGTGAAGCGGCGCTGGCTGACCGCCGCGCCCAGCTCGCCCGCACGCGCCAGGGTGCGGCGGACCGAGCGGTTCATCGCCTCCGCCAGGGTGCCCGGCGCTGTATCCTTGAGTCCCTCGGCGACGAAGTCGTCCAGGACGAGGCCGAGCGCCCGGCCAAGCCGCGCCGGAGAGGTCCCGTCCATCGACACCGTATGGGCGGCGACGCCGACCTCGCCGTGGTCCCCGTCACGGACGATCGTCCGCGTCAGCCGCCGAACCAGCGAGCCTGCGTCCTCGCCCTGTCGCCGCAGCAGCGCGAAGCGGGCGGGCGAAAGGCGGGCGGCGGCTGCGGCGCCCTCGGACTCCAGCCGCACCGCCCCGGCGGCCCGGCGCGCCAGCTCAGGATGGGCGGAGTCCAGGCCCGCAAGGTCGATCATGGCGAGCTCGAGCTGCGCGCCGGTCGCCCGGGCCGCCTCGGTAAGGTCTCGGGCCAGCTGCTCGAAATCCGGACGATGATGCAGGCCGTCCGCGGTCATGGGCAGGGGCGGCATCGGGCAGGCGGTAAGGGCGCAGGAGACCCGGCCGTCGTTCTCCGGCAGGCCGCGCGCGCTCAGCGATACAGCGCGGTCAACGCCTGCCAGGCGCACGGGCGCATAGGCCCGTCGGACGCCGTCGGCTACGCAGATGATCATCGCCTCGACCAGGGCCTGGTCGTCGTCATGAATCAGTCCTCGCCAGTCCTTACCGACGGGGTCGCCGACGCTCGGCCCGAGAACGGACTGGCCCGCGCCGAGCATGAGCGACACGCGTTCGTCGGTGTCGATCTCGACAAGAAGGTCGGCGCTCGCGAAGGCCAGGCCCAGAAGTCGGCGAGGATCGATGGACAAGGCAGTTCTCCCGTGAGGATCGACAGTGTCGCCGGCGCCGCTTAAGGGGGCGTTTCCCTGATCTGCGTCAGTTTGCCGCGACAATTCGGGTAGGCAGCGGGATGCGCCCGTTACGCGAGAGGCCTTGCACCGGGTGGCGCCTTCCGGTCTTGATGGTTCCCCATCGTTAACGGGCCGGTCCCATGCGTCTCGACCTCTTCAAGATCTTCCTGGTGTCCGTCCTGGCCTTCGCCCTGGCCTTCGCGGCGGCGCCGTGGCTGGCGTTCCGGGCGCTGCAGGACGCGACCGCCGCCGAGGACATCCAGGCGACCGCCGATCTCGTCGACTTCCCGGCGGTTCGCAAGAGTCTGTCCAGCCAGCTCGTGCCGCAGGCGCCGGTCTCCGCGGAGGCCCCGTCGATCTGGACCGACCCCATCGGCGCCCTGAAGAAGGTGATCGAGCCCATCGCCCCGCCGCCGCCCAAGGTGGACCGGTATCTGACCCTGCAGGGCCTGTCGGCCCTGAGCCGCGGCTATCGCCCCGGCGAGGCTCCCGGCGTCGCCCGGGGCAAGCCGACCCTGAGCGACCGCGTCGATAAGGTGATGAAGGGCCCGCACCCGACCTATGCCTATTTCGGCGTCGACCGCACGCGGATCGCGATCAAGCGCGCCGGCCGGCCCGAGACAGTGACGACCTTCACCTTTGAACGTCGCGCGCTGTTCACCTGGAAGCTGACGCACATCCAGCTGCCGCCGGACGAACGGTAGGACCAGGGGCCTGCGCCGCGCCTGTCGGCGGGTGCGAGCCTGTTCTTGATTTGTTCCGTGACATGGCATAGCGTCGGTCTCCGAAAGCAGGAGGCCTGGATGGCGGTCGACATCAGCGACATCACCCTCGGCGCGGCGGACGTCGACGCCGGCCTGGCGTTCCATGAAGAAGGCGCGCCGGGCTTGCGTCCGCGATACACGCCCGACTGGTGCGCCGCCTATCTGGGCCCCCCCACTGACAACACGCTGGCGATCGTCTGCACCGCCAGACAGGAGACACCGGCATGAAGACGATGATCAGCTACATCACTATCGGCGCCAACGATATCGACCAGGCGGTCGCCTTCTACGACGCGGTGCTCGGCGCGCTGGGGAACCAGCGCGTCTGGCAGCAGGGAACCTGGGCCGGCTATGGCCCGGAGGGGGACGACCACGGGACGATCCTGCTCTGCGCTCCGTTCAATGAGGAAGCGGCCAGGCCCGGCAACGGCATCATGGTCGGACTGCATGCCGACAGCGCGGCCCAGGTCGACGCCTTCCACGCCGCCGCCCTGGCGAACGGTGGAACCTGCGAGGGGCCCCCGGGCCCGCGTGAGACCTATGGCGAGGGCTACTATCTGGCCTATGTCCGGGACCCGACCGGCAACAAGCTGTCGGCCTTCCACCGGCCCGGGTGAGCGTCGGCTGTTGCGGTCCGCCGGCAGGCCTGAACCCGTTTCAGGCCGGTGACGTCCGCGCAGCCCGGTCCGGACAGGTTCATCCGCGCCTGACCGGCCCTAGGCCAGCAACCCCTTGACGGCGGCCACGCCTTCGGCAGCCTTGCTGTCGTCCGGCGCGCCGCCCTGGGCGAAGTCGGGCTTGCCGCCGGCGCCCTGGCCGCCCATGGCGATCACGGCGGCCTTCGCCAGCTCGGCGGCGCTGAAGCGGCCGGTCAGGTCGGGGGCCACGGCCACGGCGACGGCGGCCTTGCCCTCGGACGTTCCGACCAGGGCGACGACACCGGCCTGCTTGCGGAACTCCTCGATCAGGCCGCGCAGGTCCTTGCCGCCGACGCCGTCCATGACCCGCCCGATGAAGGCCACATCGCCGATCTGCTCCGGGCCGGCCTGGGCCGCGCCGCCGCCGCCCAGCGCCAGGGCCTTCTTTGCCTCGGCCAGCTGCTTCTCGAGCGTCCGGCGCTGGGCGTCGAGCGCCTCGACGCGGGCGGCGACCTCGGCCACGGGGACCTTGAACCGGTCGGCCAGATCCTTCGCCACCCCGGCCTGGTCGAGCAGGAAGCGCCGCGCCGCCTCGCCGGTCAGGGCCTCGATGCGGCGGATCCCGGCGGCGATGCCGCTCTCCGACACGATCTTGAACAGCGCGATATCGCCGGTGCGGCCCACGTGGGTGCCGCCGCACAGTTCGACCGAATAGGCCTTGTCCTCGTCGGTCAACGACCGGCCCAGCGTCAGGACCCGGACCTCCTCGCCGTACTTCTCGCCGAACAGCGCCACGGCGCCGGCGTCGATGGCTTCCTGCGGCTTCATCAGTTTCGTTTCGGCCGGCAGGTTCTGGCGGATCACCGCGTTGACCTCGGCCTCGATGCGCTCGAGCTCGTCGGCGGTCAGCGGGCCGCCGTGACTGAAGTCGAAGCGCATGCGCTCGCCGTCGACCATCTGGCCCTTCTGGGCGACGTGGGCGCCCAGCACATGGTGCAGGGCGGCGTGCACCAGGTGGGCGGCGGAGTGGTTGGACCGGGTCGTCAGCCGCCGCTCGGGGTCGACATGCAGGGCGGCGCGGTCGCCGACCGTCAGCGCGCCCGCGAGAATCTCAAGCGTGTGGACGACGAGGTCGCCGGCCTGCTTCTGGGTGTCCAGCACCCTGGCCGAACCGCCGTCCCACTCGACCACGCCGGTGTCGCCGGCCTGGCCGCCGCTCTCGGCGTAGAAGGGGGTGACGTCGAACACCGCCTGGACGGTCTGGCCGGCGGCGGCGGACGGCGCCTCGACGCCGTCGACCAGCAGGGCGACCAGGGCGCCGGTGGCGTCCACCCCGTCATAGCCGGTGAAGGTCGTGGCGCCGAGACGCTCGCGGATCGGGAACCAGGCGGTGGCCGAGGCCTGCTGGCCCGAGCCCGACCAGTTGGCGCGCGCCATCTCGCGCTGCTTTTCCATGGCCGCGTCGAAGCCGTCCGTGTCGACCGTCAGCCCCTTGGCCCGCACGGCGTCCTGGGTCAGGTCGAGCGGGAAGCCGTAGGTGTCGTAGAGCTTGAAAGCGACGTCGCCGCTGAGCACCGCGCCGGCCGCCAGACCCTCGGTGGCCTCGTCGAGCAGGCCCATGCCGCGACCCAGCGTCGTGCGGAAGCGTTCCTCCTCCTGGCGCAGGGTCTCGACGATCGTCGCCTGGGCGCGCTTCAGCTCCGGATAGGCGCCGCTCATCTCGCCCACCAGGGTGGGAACCAGGCGGTGCATAAGCGGGTCGGCGGCGCCCAGCAGGTGGGCGTGGCGCATGGCCCGGCGCATGATCCGGCGCAGCACATAGCCGCGGCCTTCGTTGCTCGGCGTCACGCCGTCGGCGATCAGGAAGGCCGAGGTGCGCAGATGGTCGGCGATGACCCGGTGAGACGGCGCGCGGTCACCGACGGCTTTGACGCCGGTCGCCTCTTCGCTGGCCGCGATCAGGGTGCGGAACAGGTCGACGTCATAGTTGTCGTGCTGCCCCTGCAGCACGGCGGCGATGCGCTCCAGCCCCATGCCGGTGTCGATCGAGGGCTTGGGCAGGCTGGTGCGCGACCCGTCGGCATGCTGCTCGAACTGCATGAAGACCAGGTTCCAGATCTCGATGAACCGGTCGCCGTCCTCGTCCGGGCTGCCCGGAGGCCCGCCGGCGATGCTGTCGCCATGGTCGAAGAAGATCTCCGAGCAGGGACCGCAGGGGCCGGTGTCGCCCATGGACCAGAAGTTGTCGCTGGTCGGGATGCGGATGATGCGGTCGTCGGAGAGGCCGGCGATCTTCGTCCACAGGGCCGCCGCCTCGTCGTCGGTGTGGTAGACGGTGACCAGCAGCTTCTCCTTCGGCAGGGCGAAGTCGCGCGTCAGCAGGGTCCAGGCATGCTCGATCGCCTGTTCCTTGAAGTAGTCGCCGAAGCTGAAATTGCCCAGCATCTCGAAGAAGGTGTGGTGGCGGGCGGTGTAGCCGACGTTGTCCAGGTCGTTGTGCTTGCCGCCGGCGCGGACGCACTTCTGCGACGACACCGCGCGCGGCGAGGCCGGGGTCTCGGCGCCGGTGAAGGCGTTCTTGAACGGCACCATGCCCGCGTTGACGAACAGCAGGGTCGGATCGTTCTGCGGCACCAGCGGGGCCGAGGGCGTCACCGCGTGGCCGGCCTTGCCGAAGTAGTCGAGAAAGGCGCCGCGGATATCGTTGAGACTCTTCATGGTCCGGTCAGATCGTCACTGTCAGGGCCGGGCGCGTGGCCCTTTGCCGGTTGATGCTTTGATGCCGGTTCCATAGCCGCGCCCCGGCCAAATCCCAAAGGAAAAGGCTCGCCCGCCACGCGAGAGGCCCCGGCTGCACCGACGCCGGACAGGGTCGGGGGAGGGCCCGCGCCGGACGCCGCCCGCCCGGGCGCCGCCGCTGAACGCAGAAAGGACGCCCGGCTCCGTGGGAAGCCGGACGTCCTTGCCGTCGGGCGCCGTGCGGGGTTCGCGCGGGCTTCATGGGCGGGTGGGCCGGCGCGAGGCGGGGCCCGACGGTGTCCTGTGAGGGCGCGGGGGCGGGCGTCGAAGGCCGGGGACACGAACCGCTGCGCGGATCATGTCCCCGTCAGGAGCCTGTCCCCGCTTGGGGGCTAGGGTTCGCCCTCGTCGGCCTCGTCGCCTTCGGGGCCGCCGACCAGCAGCTCTTCCTCGATCTTCTCGGACTTGGCGCGGACGGCCTTCTCGATGCTGCCGGCGATGTCCGGGTTGCCCTTAAGGAACTCGCGGACATTGTCGCGGCCCTGGCCGATGCGCTGGTCGCCGTAGGAGAACCAGGAGCCGGCCTTGTCGATCACCCCGGCCTTGACGCCCAGGTCGATGATCTCGCCAAGCTTGGAGATGCCCTCGCCGTACATGATGTCGAACTCGACCTCGCGGAACGGCGGGGCGACCTTGTTCTTGACCACCTTCACCCGGACGTTGTTGCCGAGGATCTCGTCGCGCACCTTGATCGAGCCGGTGCGGCGGATGTCGAGGCGGACCGAGGCGTAGAACTTCAGCGCGTTGCCGCCGGTGGTGGTCTCCGGGCTGCCGTACATCACGCCGATCTTCATGCGGATCTGGTTGATGAAGATCACCAGGGTGCCGGCCTTGGAGATCGAGGCGGTCAGCTTGCGCAGCGCCTGGCTCATCAGACGGGCCTGAAGCCCGGGCAGGCTGTCGCCCATCTCGCCCTCGATCTCGGCGCGCGGCGTCAGGGCGGCCACCGAGTCGATGACGATGATGTCGACGGCGTTGGAGCGCACCAGGGTGTCGGTGATCTCCAGCGCCTGCTCGCCGGTGTCCGGCTGCGAGACCAGCAGCTCGTCCAGGTTCACCCCCAGCTTGCGGGCGTACTGCGGATCGAGCGCATGTTCGGCGTCGACGAAGGCGGCGGTGCCGCCGGCCTTCTGCACCTCGGCCACCACATGCAGGGCCAGCGTCGTCTTGCCCGAGCTTTCCGGACCGTAGATCTCGACGATCCGCCCCTTGGGCAGGCCGCCGATGCCCAGCGCGATGTCCAGCCCGAGCGATCCGGTCGAGACCGCCTCGACCTCGATCTTGCTCTTGGAGCCGAGCCGCATCACCGAGCCCTTGCCGAAGGCGCGGTCAATCTGGGAGAGCGCCGCTTCAAGCGCGCGCTGCTTGTCACCTTCGTCGCGTGTCACGAGTCTCAAAGCCGCCTGGTTCATGGGAGTGCGCATCCTTATTCCGATTCTGGTTCCGCCCGCGTGCTCCCGCCGGATTGCGGAAGCGGCCCTCGCCGACCGCAGGCATGATGTGCACGGTTTGTTCCAGTTCGCAATATGTTCTCTTTCGCCGCCCGCAACTTTTTTCGCGATCAGGTTGTCCCGGGCGTCTTCATCGCCGGCGCGGGCGGCGTGCGCGCCGCGCCGAACGCCGCCGCCCTTGGCGCGGGCCGCCGCTGACGCTGACGCTGACGCCGGCCTAGCGTCTCGCCTCGGCCTTCAGGTCCTCGACCATGCGCACCAGCAGCCGCTGCGCCTCCGGATCAGCCGCCAGGGCGTCGGTCACCCGCTCGATCACCTGCTGGAACCGCGCCTCGCCGACCACCTCGGCGCTGAACTGGTCGTTCAGGATCGACTGCACCAGCGCCCGCTTGAGGAGCCGGTCGGGCGTTCCCTCGGCCCGCGCCAGTTCCCGCAGCGGATCGGCGCGGCCGGCTTGCGCGCCAGGAGCGGGCGTGGACGGCCGCCCACGCGCCCGCTCAAGCAGCCGCTGGCGGAGGATCTGGGCGATGCGGTTGGCGTTGGAAACGGGATCCATGGCCATGAGATAGCCTCCCCGGGCGGGCGGAACCATGGAGTCTCTTCAACGCGCGGCTTGCTTCAGCGGCGACGGATGGAAGTCATCAGACGCGGGCCATCAGCTGTGTCGCGCCAAATCCGGTGCGGGCGCAACTCGGCGACGGGGCGTTTACGCTCGATTGTCGGGCAACAATCGATCATCGATTATCGATAAAGAGTGTGTGTCCCCGTTTCGGTCCCGTTTCCGGTTGTTTGTGCTCGATCGTGAGCCTCGCGTCCCCGCGCGGCACAATTTGGCCATCGGCGGTGCCGGGAGCCGCCTTAGAGGGGTGTTCGGAAGGGACAGGTACGGTGCCGATATAAGGGTGCTCAAATTTCCTAGAGCAGCCATTTAAGCGCTGTGTCCAACGCCTTGTCCAAGCTCTTGAACAGCGTCGAAGCTGTGCAGGGGAAATCCTTGGAGTTTCTCTTCTTTCCGCCGTGTCGATATTGGACGGCATGGATGATCAGGTTCGTGCCAGATGGAGGATCAATCCAAATCTGGACCTTTTCCTTTCCTTCTAACTGTAGGAAAAAGGTCCTAACCTCTGTTCCTTGATATTCAGTCAGCCACTGAATGGAGTTTTCTACGGCCCATGATGAAATGGTTGGGTCGATAGTTTCGTATGGGCTCATGGCAGCGGTTTTCCTGGGCCGAAGTTTTCTTTCGGGATGCGGTTAAGAAGCTCGAATTGCTCGGCACCGCCGCGCCTGCCAAATGCGGGAATGGCCCTGGAGCGCAGAAGATTAGTCCCAGATGGGACCAGCACCTCCTGGAAACGGGGACCAGAAACGGGGACACACACTCTTTATCGATATTCGATTAGTTGCTTCTCGATAAAGCCAGCGCCCTCGTCCAGCCAGCCTCGCGCGCAGAACCCCTTGACTCAACCGGAACAAAGCGCGAACAATCCCGCCCTCAGAACGGAGGCTGAACCGATGGGCAGGATGGCCCGGCTGGTCGTGCCCGGCGCGCCGCATCATGTGACGCAGCGCGGCAACCGGCGGCAGGCGACCTTCTTCGGCGAGGGCGATTACCTCGCCTGGCTGGCGCTGGCGGCGGAGGCGTTCGCGGCGGCGCGGGTGTCGGTCTGGGCCTACTGCCTGATGCCCAACCATGTGCATGTGATCGCCGCGCCCGAGGGGCCGGATGGTCTGGCGCGGGCGTTCGGGGCGACCAATGTGCGCTACACGCGGATGATCAACGGGCGCGAGCGCTGGACCGGCTATCTGTGGCAGGGGCGGTTCGCGTCGTTTCCGATGGACCAGGACTATCTGCGCCAGTGCGTGCGCTACGTCGGCCTCAACCCCGTGCGGGCCGGGCTGGTCGCGCGGGCCGTCGACTGGCCGTGGTCGAGCGTGCGGGCCCATCTGGACGGTCGACCCGACCCGCTGCTCGACCCCGAGCCGGTCGCGCGGCTGCTGGGCGAGGGGGCGGCCGGCTTCTTCGACGTCGACCTGGCCGAGGAGGGGCGCCGCAGGCTGCGCAGGGCCAGCCGCGACGGGAGACCGCTTGGGGCCGGCGACTGGGTCAAGGCGCTGGAGGCGACCACCGGCCGGGTGCTGGCGGCGCCGCGGCGCGGGCGGCCGCCGCTAAAGGGGGACACACACGCATTCGCGGGCGAATGAGTGTGTGTCCCCCTTTAGCTCAGGACCTCGGCGCTTCGTCGAGTTCCCGGGTTGGTCACCGTCACCTGGCCCTTTTGGCGTCTGGCTGGCTGGTGAGCCGCAGGTTTACGTCAAGGTTAAGGGCGGGAGTTTCGCACCGCGCCGGGTCGGATCGCTCCCGTCGGATAGTAACCAAAACAGGTATATTGGCGAGGCGGTGGAATTCGGATGCCAATCAACAGACAGTCGTGAGATATGGCCCATATCGGGTGATCGGTTAGCCAAGAATCGGAGCGCCCTTACAACCAGAGCCACAGAATGCTCAGGGGAAGCCATGTACGGCATGATCCACCGCGCAGCGCGGCAAATGGTCCTCAACGGTGGCGATCCGGCTGTCTGGCCGCACATACTTGAACGGGCCGGGCTCGAGGAGAGCGACTTTATCAGCGGCCAATCCTATCCGGATGAAGTCACCTTCACCCTCATCGGTGCGGTCGCCGCAGAGCTCGATCTCAGCCTCGAGGAGACCCTGATCCGTTTTGGCCGCTACTGGATCCGCTTCGCCGACGAGAGTGCATTCTCCCATCTCATGAAGATGGCGGGGCAGACTCTCACGGAGTTCTGCGAGAACCTGGATCGCCTGCACGCCAACATCGATCTGAGCCTGCCGGGCGTCGACGTGCCGTCGTTCCTGGTCAGATCGAGCGATGAAACCTCCCTGCGCATAACCTACGTCTCGAGCCGCACAGGGCTGGAGCCCTTTGTGACGGGTCTGTTTGAAGGTCTGTTGGCTCATTTCGGCCAGTCCGGTCAGGTTCGGTGTCTGGGGCCGCACGAGGGCGGTATCGACTTCCTCATCACGCTTGACGGCTAGGGCGCGGCCGTGGGCGCCAATCTCGACGAACAGCAGCTCGACCTTGTCTTTCCGGCCTACATCCGGATCTCGCCGGATCTGAAGATCATTTCGGTCGGCCGGTCCCTGCGCCGGCTTGCGCCGCAGGCGCAACCAGGGACTGGGCTGCTCGACAGTTTCAGGATCAAGCGCCCGACCGGCCCGGTTGACTTCCAGGGTTGGGTGCGTGCGGGCTCAGCCCTGCAGCTGCAGGCGACGACCGGGTCCATGGTTCTGAGAGGGCTGGTTCTGGCCGAGGAGGCGGGTTTCCTGCTCTGTGTCAGCCATGCCATCAGCAGCATTGCCGACCTGGAAGCGTCCGGCTTGACGATGGCCGACTTTTCGCAGGCGGACTCATCGCTGACGGCCATTCTGGCAGCCGGTTTCCAGGCCTCGATGCTTTCGGAAACCCGCGAGTTGATGACCGCTCTGGCCGGCGCGCGTGACGAAGCCCTCGCGGCCAGCAAGGCCAAGAGCGCCTTCCTAGCCAACATGAGCCACGAGATTCGAACTCCGCTCAACGGCATCCTCGGAATCATCGGAACCCTTGCGCGAACCCCGCTGACCCCATCCCAGCAGGAGATGGTTCAGCTGATCATGGGTTCGGGCCAGTCGCTGGAGCGTCTCCTCTCGGACATTCTTGACCTGTCCAAGGTCGAGGCGGGGGAGTTCGGTATCGAGTCCGCCCCCTTCTGTCTGGGCGCTTCGGTCCGGGATGCCGTGCGACTGATGCAGATCCGGGCCGACGACAAGGGACTGGTCTTCGGGCTCGATCTCGCTCCGGACGCCGAGACCTGGGTGATGGGCGACACTGTCCGCCTGAAGCAGGTTGTCTCCAATCTTGTGTCCAACGCCATCAAGTTTACCGACCGCGGACGCGTGGATGTCGTCCTGGGCGTGACAGCCCTCGAAAGCGGGCGGGTCGGGATCAGGATCGATGTCCGCGATACCGGCATCGGCCTCGACGCCGAGGCCCGCGAGCGGGTGTTTCAGAGGTTCGCGCAGGCGGACGGTTCGATCACCAGACGCTTCGGGGGAACCGGTCTGGGACTGGCCATCTCGCGTGATCTCGCCGAAGCAATGGGTGGGGAAATCACGCTGGAGTCCGAGCCGGGTAGCGGCAGTTGCTTCACGCTGCTCCTGAATCTCCCGCGCGCGGAAGCTTCGCCGCAGTCTGTCAGCCCGCTGGACGGGCCTTCGAGCGATGTGGATGAGATCGCGGCGTTCGACAGTCCGTTACGGGTGCTACTGGTCGAGGATAACGTTACCAATCAAAGGGTTGTCCAGCTCATTCTTGAGACGCTGGGCGCCGAGATCGCGGTGGCCAACAACGGCCAGGAGGCACTGGACCTCTACCATGCGGACGGTTTCGACGTCATACTGATGGATATGCAGATGCCGGTGATGGATGGTCTCACCGCTACCCGGCTGATCCGTACACGCGAGGGGGCGGCGGGATGGCGCCGCACGCCTGTCGCCATGCTGACCGCCAACACCCTGGATGAACACAGGCAGACCGCGAGCAACGCCGGCGCCGATTATCACATCCCGAAGCCGATCACGCCGGAATCCTTGATCCGGGGAATCGAGGCGGCGCTCGCCGCGGCCGGAAGGGTCATCTGAACCGACATGCCTCCGCCTGAAGGAGGTCATCCCGGGCCGCGACATACGGATATTCGCCGGCGAGGGCTTGCACGACCCGCCCGCTGAACACCTTCGGGGACAGGGCCTGTGGGCGTGTACCCAGAGGATCGGGAGCTGTTGGGGACACGTACCGGCTTGGCCGGAACATGTCCCCTTGCCGCTAGACGCCCATGGCGATCTTCAGGTTCTCGTCGACCTTGTCGAGGAAGCCCTCGGTGGTCAGCCAGCCCTGCTGGTCGCCGACCAGAAGCGCCAGGTCCTTGGTCATGAAGCCGGCCTCGACGGT